>Ga0209653_1000092_pt1 | contig 76497 bp, 75 predicted proteins | sample SaaInl6LU_22_DNA_FD_184644 | JGI IMG/M metagenome (GOLD analysis project Ga0209653, IMG submission 184644) | Marine microbial communities from expanding oxygen minimum zones in the Saanich Inlet - ESP_116LU_22_DNA (SPAdes) (version 2) | ecosystem: Environmental > Aquatic > Marine > Intertidal... | reverse complement strand
CACACGGATTTATATTGGATACAAAAGAATCTATCGCTGAATATAAAAAAGAGTATTCTGACTACTGGGCAGAGACATTAGGGTCAAACGATTACGATTTACAAACGGATGAAAATTAATAAACCCACAAGAAATAGACGTACCACCATTAATTCATTACTTATTGATGGTGAGTACTTACTAAAGCAAGGGTTTCACGGAGCGAAACATACGCAAGGTAAGCATGGTAGTGTTGGTACTATATATCATTTTATAAATACTATAAAACGATTTTATCAAGACTACGCTGTAACTAAGGTAGTTGTATTTTGGGAAGGTGAAGGTTCTAAAGATTACAGAAAAGCTTATTACCCTTACTATAAGATGAACCGAAATGATAAGTACGATGACGGCGAAAGGTTCGATCTAGATAGACAGAGAATCAGAATCAAACAATACTTAGAAGAATTATCGATAAGACAAGTAGAGGTCGATGGGTGTGAAGCTGACGATGGTATAGCTCATTATTGTATGAACTCACCAGGTGAGAACAAAGTGATATACACTAACGACAGAGACTTGTTACAACTTTTAGATGATGACACTAAGGTTCAGTTAACCATTAGTAAAGCTAGAGTCATGATTAATAAAGATAATTTTAAGTCTTACTTTGATTATCACCACATGAATGTGGGTATTATTAAGATGATTGCTGGTGACAGTAGTGATAACATTTCTGGTGTTAAGAATATTGGTGAGAAAAAGGTGCTTAAATACTTCCCAGAAATAAAAGACATACCAGTCGATTATAATTGGGTTATAAGTAGAACCAAAGAGTTGTTAGAGGAGAAACCAAACGACAACGGGTTAAAAGCTATATTAAATGGTGAAACCAAATGGGGTACTTACGGTGACGATTATTTTTCTGTTATGAATAAAATAATAAACCTAAAAGAACCAAACATAACAGAAGAACTAAAAACGTCTATTAAGGAGATGGTCAGTGAGACTTTATCACCAAAAGGTAGAGGTGGAATCAAAAAAGTTATGGAAATGATGAAAGAGGACGAATTATTGAGTTTTTTACCTAAAAATGATGATAATTTTTTTGTTTTCTGGTCATCATTTATTACTATTATAAAGAAAGAAGAAAACGCTTATAAATTAGATAAAAAAAACTAATATGAACAAGAAAAACGAACAGAGAAAATTTGGGTTTACCTTATACCTAAATGATAATATAATAGTGCAGAGATACTTTGATATTATAGGTTTTAATAAAAGAGCCATCAACTCAATCAACTTCAAAGAAGCAATGGATGAGAACATGGAATTGATACAAGAGGTGTTGAAAGAAAGAAGTGTTGATTTTATTAATAAAAACCAACGTAAATTCTACGAAAACCCTAACTACGAACAAAATGGTTCCGATGATAAATTAAGAATCGTAGTTAAAAGAGAAGACAAAGTTATAGCTTATAGAGAATGGGATGCCACTATATACCCAGTTAAAATTAGGTACACTGTAGACGTTAGAAGTCATATATATGATTTGATAACTAAAATACAAAAATGTTTGTGTACACCAAACAAATACCTTGAGACAGAATACATGGGTTACAACATAGAGATGGATTTACAATAAGATAAAATAAAATAAATGAATCATACAATAAGTAGTTTCGAAGATTTAGGGAAGGATTTCCAAATACAATTATTAAATGAAATAGTAACAGATCATAAATTTGGGAAGTCTATTATTGATATAATAAAACCAGATTTCTTCCCTTCGGAAGCGTTTAAGAAAATTATACACCTAATAAAAAGGTATCATGACGTACACGATGTATTACCCAACTTCAAAGCACTGGGTATTCTAATAAAAGAAGAAGTACCACCAGAACACGAAGCTCTAAGAGCTCAGCTAATAGATACTTCAGCTGAAATAGAGATGTGTAAGATTGGTAACCTTAATGTTCAGAGTAACTCTAGAAAGTTTTGTAGGTTACAATCTATAAAAAACGTTATAAATGAGGTTAAAATCAAATTAGATCGCGGTATCATTTCTGATTACGATGAGATAGAGAAGAAGATTAAAGATGCTATCACATTTAAAGACGAAAAAGATCCGATACTAGTTTTTGATAATATCGAAAATGTTTTATCTGAAGAGTACAGAGCACCAATACCAACTGGGATAAGCGGTATAGATGACATCACTAAAGGTGGTTTATCTAAAGGTGAGTTAGCCATGGTGATAGCTCCATTAGGTGTGGGTAAAACCACCTTCTTAACAAAAGTAGCTAGTAGTGCATTTTTAGATGGTAAAACCGTTTTACAAGTGTTTTTCGAAGACAAAGAAGAGGCGATACAAAGAAAACACTTCTCAGCACTTACTGGTATACCCTTAAGTGAATTACATGAGAATAAAGAGGTGATCAATTCACAAATAAAGTCTATAAAAGAGAGAAACAATAACCAACTATATCTACAGAAATTACCATCAGATGGTACTACAATAAGTAAGATAAAGAACGTTATCAAAAAGATTAACTCTAAAGGTTCAAAAGTCGATATATTAGTTTTAGATTATATAGATTGTTTATCTATGGATAACGCCACCTCTGGTTCCGAAGAATGGTCAAATGAAGGTAAGGTTATGAGACAGTTTGAAACTATGGTCGAAGAGATGAACGTAGCGGCATGGACAGCAACTCAGGGTAATAGAAGTGCTACGAGTATTGAGGTGGTGAAGACAGAAAATATGGGTGGTAACCTAAAGAAAGCTCAAATAGCACACTTCATAATGAGTATCGGTAAAACTTTAGAGCAAAAAGAACAAAAAGTTGCTACAATATCTATCTTAAAAAATAGGATGGGCGATGATGGTATGATATTTAAGGATTGTAAATTCGATAATTCAACGATATCTATAGATACTGAAGACTTATTAACAGAAAACGGCTTTGAATCTCAGAAAAGAGCCAAGAAACTAGAGGGTCTTAGGAACTATTTACAAAAAGAGATAGTTAATTCGAACAACGATGTTGAAAAAGAAATTACAGAAATTTCTAGGGGATTGTAAATTTAATACTATATTTACACATATTTATTTAAACAACAAAAAACAAATTTTATGAAAGAACCAATTTTACAAGAAAATCCTAATAGATTCGTAATATTCCCTATAGAATACAACGATATATGGGAATATTACAAACAACATCAGGCAGCGTTCTGGACAGCTGAAGAGGTAGACTTATCAAATGATATAAGAGACTGGGAAAGTTTAACAGATAACGAAAGATATTTTATCAAAAACATATTATCATTTTTTGCCTCATCTGATGGTATAGTAAACGAGAATCTGGCCGAAAACTTTTTAAAAGAAGTTCAATACCCAGAAGCTAAGTTCTTCTACGGAATACAGATCGCTATGGAAAACATTCATAGTTTAATGTATTCTTTACTAATAGATACGTACATATCGGACCATAAAGAAAAGATGGATAGTTTCAATGCCTTAGAAAATCTACCAGCTGTACAAAAGAAAGCTAAATGGGCACTAGAGTGGATCGAAGAATCATCTTTTCAAGAGAGATTAGTAGCTTTTGCTGCCGTGGAAGGTATATTCTTCTCAGGGTCATTCGCTTCTATATTCTGGTTAAAATCGAGAGGTTTAATGCAGGGTCTATGTAATGCGAATACCTTGATATTTAAAGACGAAAACCTACACTGTGATTTCGCTATACACTTAAGTAATAACCATGTCGTAAACAAATTACCTGAAGAAAGGATTAAAGAGATACTATTATCTGCTTTAGAGATCGAAAAGGAGTTCATAACAGAATCTCTACCAGTATCTTTAATAGGAATGAACTCTAATATGATGAAACAATATCTTGAGTTCGTTACAGATGGTTTACTGGCTAAGTTTGGTTGTAAAAAAGAGTTTAATGTCGAACAACCTTTTAAATTCATGGAGCAAATCGCTGTCGAAACAAAAGGTAACTTTTTTGAATCTAGGACAGTAGAGTATCAAAAAGCCAAGCTTAACGAGAAATTAAGTTTCACTGACGACTTTTAGAATAGAATAGTATTAATTAAGACTAACAAAAATTATATGAAAATAAAAAAACGTAATGGGGAAGAGGTGTCCTTCAACCCAACAAAAATTCTATCCAGGATAAAAAAAGCAACCAAAGGGTTGAAGGTTAATTCTGACGAAATATTTATCAAAGGTATTACGTCACTACCCAATGAAGGTACCGTTACAACCAAGGAGATAGATAAGTTATTAGCTGAGATATGCGCTTCATACACTGGAACTCACTACGATTACAGTAAAATGGCTGCTAATATAGCTATATCTTCGTACCACAAAGATACAAACCCTAGTTTCTCAGAGACTATGAAAACTTTGAATAAGGATGGGATCATAAACGATACGTTTATGGAAAAATTGAATAAATACGGATGTGATAAAGTTGATAATGTTATAGACCACGAAAGAGATTTTAGGTTTGATTACTTCGCATGGAGATCATTAAACGAAATGTACTTAACCAAGACATCTGAAGGTGTTCACGTAGAAAGACCTCAACATATGTACATGCGTGTATCTATATGGGTAACCAACTCTTTCGAGGAAGCTGTAGAATATTATGAATCTTTATCTAATCAATTAATATCGCCAGCTACACCAATAATGATAAACTCTGGTACCAAGATACCACAATTAGCTTCTTGTGTACTACATTACAACAACGAAGACTCTAGAGACGGGTTATTAGATAGTCTTAGAGATATATCTGTATACTCAGCTGATGCGGCTGGTATCGGACTGTGTATGTCAAACATTCGTAGTAAAGAAAGTAGAATTAGTACATCAGGAGGGTTTTCTGGAGGGTTGTTAAAATACCTAAAGATTGTTAATGAGTCCCTAAGATTCTTCAACCAACAAGGTCGAAGACCAGGTAGTGCCGCAATATATATCGAACCATGGCACAAAGACGTTGTGGATCTATTAGATATAAAAAAGAACACTGGCGCTGAAGAATTGCGTGCTAGAGATTTATTCACATCATTATGGATACCAGACAACTTCATGGAGGCTGTACAAAACGATAGTGATTGGTATTTATTCTGCCCTAATGACATCATAAAAGCTGGTTTAAAACCACTACAAGAATGTTACGGTGAAGAATATGAAAAAAATTACAACAAGGCGGTTGAAATGGGTATAGGGAAAAAGGTTAAAGCTCAAGATATATGGAGCAAAGTTATCGAATCCCAAGTTGAAACTGGGGTACCATACTTATGTTCAAAGGATAATGCGAACAAGAAGACTAATCATCAAAATTTAGGTGTTATAAAACAATCTAACCTATGTAATGAGATATATCAATTTACTGATGAAGAAACTACCGCTATATGTACATTATCTTCAACGGTTATAAAAAACTACGTTAAAGAAAAAACATTCGATTTCGAGTTATTAAATACTGAGGTTAGAAAGATAGTTAGAGCATTAAACAGAGTTATAGATATTAACGCATACTCTACAGATAAAGGTAGAAAAGGTGGTCTAGAACAAAGAGCTATAGCGATAGGTGTACAAGGACTTGCCGACACTTTCTTTTTAATGGATTATACTTTCACTTCAGAGGAAGCTAAAAACCTTAATAAAAGGATATTCGAAACTATATACTTTGCCGCTGTAACAGAAAGTAATGAGTTATGTAAGTCTGGTGGATACAAACCGTATAAACACTTTAAAGGATCACCAATGTCTAAATCCAACTTTCAATTTGATATGTGGGGTATAGATCAAAGCGATCTTATGTGGGACTGGGAAGGCCTTAAAGAGTCTGTTAGAGAACACGGTATATGTAATAGTTTATTCACGGCTCAGATGCCAGTAGCCTCTTCAGCTAAAATAACTGGTTCTTATGAAATGACCGAAGTGATAGGTTCAAATCTATTTAACAGAAGAGTTGTTGGTGGTGAATTTCTGATTGCTAACAAATACTTAATAGAAGATTTTGAAGACCTAGGTATATGGTCAGAAGAATTTAAAAACGATATAATAATGAACGAGGGTTCTATACAAAATATAAACTTTAATAAATACATACCAGTGTCGCCAGATTCAAAAAAATACGACAAAATGGTTAGTAGGATAGAACATCTAATGGATAAATACAAAACCATTTGGGAGGTATCACAAAAAGAGTTAATAAATATGGCGGCTGATAGAGCACCTTTCATCGACCAATCACAGTCAATGAACATTTACTTTCAAGACCCAAGTATACAAAAACTATCATCCAGTCATTTCCATGCATGGAAAATGGGTTTAAAATCATTATGTTATTACGTTAGAACAAAAGCCATATCGACTGGAGCTAAACATTTAGCTATTAGTATAAACAACGAAAATGATCCGAACACAACGAGTAAACCTAAAGAACCAATTATGACTGAAATAAATAACAAACCTGAAGATAGTCAATTCGACTGCTTTGGTTGTAGCTCATAATAAACCTTTAATGGTTTTACGTATTCAAATCCCATCATTAATAATGATGGGATTTTTATTTACAAAAAATAATTTGTTACGATATTTATATTAAAACGTTTATGGCCTTAAAAAAACAAACATTCGGTTTAGATTTCCCTTTTAACTTTTCTGAAGAAGGTGATTATATTAGATTAACATCTTTACCAGAAGAAGAGGTTAAATCTATGTTGATACATTTGTTGTTAACAAAGAAAGGTAGTAGATACTTTTTACCAGATTTCGGTACGAATATATACCAATACTTATTCGAACCTTTAGATGATATAACTATGGGTAAAATTGAATCTGAGATATCGGATGCGGTAGAGAAGTATATACCAAACTTGAAATTAAACGATGTTATCATAAGTAAGGTTGGTGACGATCCTAAACATTTAAATGATACTGAAAAGGAGCACCAGATAAAAATAAATTTAGATTACACTATAACAACCAGAACATTCCAGGCGAATGGTACTTTGGGTTTAACTATATAAGAAAATGGCAAGACAAATAAACTACAGTAAAAGAGATTTCGCTTCATTAAAAACGGAGCAAATAAATTATATAAAACAATACTACCCAGAAGTAGTACAAAACTTCAATGACGCTTCCATACTTTCAGTGTTCCTAGATTTGAATGCTGCGATGGCAGATAACTTAAATTTTCAGATAGACAGAGCGTTACAAGAAACGGTACTCGATTACGCACAAGAAAGACAATCACTATATAATATAGCTAAAACTTATGGTTTAAAGTTACCAACAAAATCTGCGTCAGTAGGGGTGGTTGAGTTTTCGGCTCAGATACCAGCATATGGTGACCAAGAAGACGTTAGGTACTTACCCATAATTAAAGCTGGTACACAAGTAACGAACGAAGAAAACACATATGAAGTATTATATGATATAGACTTCAGTTCAGCCGTAAATAGTTCTGGTAACTCAGATAGAACTAAAATACCGATATTCGTTAACGGTAAATTAACTGGTTATACGATAACAAAAACTGGCTTAATTATAGCTGGTACGACTAAAAATTTCGTACAAGTATTTAACGTAAGTAACCCTTTTCAAAAGATAACTTTACCCGAAGACAACGTATTATCCGTTGAATCAATCATACACAAGACTGGTACTAGTTATACAGCTATACCAACATTAAATGAATTTAATAACAGTACTAACAAGTGGTACGAAGTACCTTCACTAGCGGAAGATAACGTCTTCATAGAAGATGCTAACTCACCTAGAGTCGATGGTATAGCTAAAGGTATGTATGAAAAGATAGACCAAAGGTATATAGTAGAATACACCCCAAACGGGTTCTGTCAAATAACATTCGGTGCTCAAACAGACACATCAATGGACATACTAGATGACTTCATGGATTCAGGGAGTTTCGATTTAAAAAGCTTCCTAAGGAATGGTAGTTTAGGTTTAGCCCCAATAGCTAACACAACCATGTACATAAGATATAGAGTTGGTGGTGGTGTAGACTCTAATGCGGGTACAGGCACCATAACTGAAGTAGGTAGGTTAATAGCCGAAATAAACGGACCAGAAGAGTCAATTTCTAATAATATTAGAGATACCATTACGGTTATCAATACAACACCAGCGCTAGGAGGTTCTGACGAACCAAGTATAGAAGAATTAAGACAATATATAGCTTACAATTTCTCCGCACAAAATAGAGCTGTAACGTTAAACGATTATAAGGCGTTAATAATGTCTATGCCTAGTACTTTCGGTACACCAGCTAAAACTAGTATAACACAAAGATCAAACAAAATAGAGATAGGTGTTTTAACTTACGATAATAATGGTGATATATCAAGCACAGTAACATCGTTATTAATGGAAAACATAGCAACATACTTATCTAAATATAGAATGATAAATGATTATGTTATCGTTAAACCAGCTGAGATTATTAACATAGGTTTTGAAGTTGGTGTGATAACTGAAGTTGGACAACAAACACAGGTATCTGCTAGGATAAGCGATACTATAGCAAATGAATTTACTAACAATAAATCTCAGCTAGGTAAAAACTATAGTGTTGGTACTCTAGTTGCTAAATTAACACAAATTGATGGTGTTATTAATATTAATTACATAAAAGCGTTTAATAATACTGGGGTTGGTTACTCTAGTAGTAAAACAAAGCAGAGTATTATCGACACAGCTACAGGTGAGATTGACATAGAAAACAATTTCATATTAGTTGAAGAATACCAAATACTTAGCATAAAGAACCCAGATGTCGATATTAAAACAATACCAGTAACTGCAACCATACCAAACCAATAATGGATAGAAATATTAAAATAGTCTTAAATGAAGATCAAGTAGATGATCGTATACTAATAAACTTAGAAGAAGATTTCGATAACCTAGAAATATTAAGTTTAAAAATTAGTAGTACCGACATTTATACTAAAACATCTTCAGATTTCGGTACTATAGTAGGTAGGGTACAAACCTCTAATGGGTATGGGTTAGAAAATGCCAAGATATCTATATTTGTACCTATAACCGTTGAAGATAAAGAGAGACCAGAAATAACCGAGTTATACCCATTTGAGACTATAAACGACCAATTCCCAAACGGAGTTAGATATAATCTACTGCCTAGAGTTAGGAACCAAAACCCTAGCCATAGAGCCGTAGGTAATCTACCAGTAATAAATGATTTAACCCATTATCCACAATATTTGGAGATAATGGAAAAATATTATAAATACACAGTAACAACAAATAAATCTGGTGATTATATGATATTCGGGGTACCAGTAGGATCCCACAATATCATGATGGATTTCGATATTTTTGATACGAGTAGTATGGAGGTCACAGCTAACGATATCGTTGAATCTGTATCAGAATATAAAAACATTAAAAGCGTTGCTGAAGCTACTGGGACACCAGACAATACAGACCCATTTAAAGTACCAAAATTTATTTATTCAGGTAACGATACGTTCAATGTAGAGGTAAAAACCAATATAAATGAAATGCCTAACATATTCAACGAGATAAAACAAGTCAACGTATCACCATTTTGGGGTGACGATGAAGAACACGATGTTGGTATTACAAGATGCGACTTTAAGGTAGAATACAACTATACACCAACAGCTATATTTTTTGGTTGGTTAGGTAGTCCATCACATTCTTATTGCGTTAAACCAGATTACTCATGGGACGGAAACCAAAGCAAACTATCAATACCTGGGTATAATAAAGCACTGGATAAAAATACTGGTGAAATATGGCCGCTACAAGAAACCATAGTTGTAGTTTACAGATTAGATGATAAACTAACACCTGGTAGTAGAGTAAGGGTTGGAGCCTACAAAGCAGAGCGCGGTACTGGTATTTTCAGGATATCATTACCGATGTACATGGATTATGTTAAGGTAAACCAATTCGGTGACTTAGTACCTACAGAAGAAACTGAAAATAGTATACCCACAAAAGGTTATTATGCTTTTGAAATGTACGATCAGAACGAAGCTTGGAATAATAGAGTACCATGGGGTAGTTATAACACCCATAGAATACCAGGTATAAGAGTACCATCATCAACAAATGGTGAAAACTTAACTGGTGGATGGGAAGGTACTAATAGTGGTTTATTTGAGTACGACATTGTTAATAGAAAAAGGAAATTTTACACAATAAAAAGTAAGTATAACAAACATTCAGAAACAAACATGTCCGAACCTGGTGCTAGTCTAAGTTATTTCCCTAAAATAGATGATGATGTTGATATATCATGGAATTTCCCAGTACTCAGAGACCAGGTTGAACAGATAACTTCAGATATAGAGATTATAGGTTCTGCATTAATACCTAGATATGAAATGCGTATACAAAACATACCAAATAACTCTATAAGTAATCCTGATTTCAACCCAGAAGTATTAGCACCAAATAAGTTGATAAACCTAATAAATATACCTACCGACATTTCTTACGGTGAAAAGGTAAAAGAGTACGAATACCATAAGGGTATAGGTGTAAGATTAGATGGTAAAAATAGTGGTGATATATATGCGGATATATTTAGACCAGATCAATTTATGAGCTGGGACACCCCGATAAAAAACTGGTATGGGGACAACAATACATTTAACTACGGTGACAACGGTCCCATAATACCAACACTATTTGCATTGGAGTTGGCTAAAAAAGAAGACTCGACAGATTATAGTGGTATACATAAAGCGTTTAACCAAGCCTATGATAACAAGTACAGTATAGGTCCTTTTTTATCATCAACTAACCACCAAAGTAAATTCCCTGTTATAGAATTCGGTATAGAAGATGTAACAGACGACCTAGAAGGTCTTATAGGTAACGATATAACCACATCTTATGGAGTTTACACTGGTAGTATTGAACCAGAAGAGTTTGATCCAGAAATATCCAACAAGTATCGAGGTAAATATTATTACTTTGGTTTATGGGACTCTGTAAACGCACTAAAATCAATAGAAAAAAATTATTTTACGGGACATGAGTGATATCATCGAAATATTAGGAACTAAAAAGTTCGCAGGAGGTGAAAATAAAACCCTAAAAACTAGGGTTACATTAGAAGAGCCCAGTAAAATTAAAGACGAGTATAATTTATTTACCAACGTATCACAATACGAACAGTTCATAAAAGAAAAACAGGAGAATGACGTATATAAGGTATACGGTACTATAATACCGTCAGTAATGAAAACCCCATTTTTCCGTAAAACTAAATTAAACGTAGATGTAAAAGCTATTGAGTTTACAAAAGATAATTGGTCTATGGTTATGTGTAAACCCGTTAAATACTTAGGTGAAGAAAAGGGTAGGAAATCATTTGAAATAAAGTATTATGATTCTAGTAGTGATAGTGATAAGATATTCGAGTTAGACTTAAAGAAGGGTTTACCAGCATCTTTGTCAATAGAATCGCCATTTAGTATAAGAAATAGACGTAAATCGGAGGTTAACGTTGTGTTATACATGAATCTTGGTCACAATATGAGTGTTGGTGATCAGATATATATAAATTCAGAAGATGCTCGTGTAGCAACAGGTACGTGCTTCATTAAAAACGTTAACGGTAATGAGATAACAACTGATTTAACGATAAGTGCTACTGATTTAATATCGGTAGAAAAAACCACCGCTAAATTAGGTAACTCACTATCAGAATCGGCATCCGTAAATAAACCAACAACACCAAGAAATAAATACACAAACACCATAAGAGGTATACAATCTACAAACGATAACAATTCAATTATTAACGCACTTAAATTAGATAGACCAACCCCTTACAGCTTAATAAACCCAAAAATGAGCGTATCTAAAGTTATAGATAACGAAGTTTTAGAGTATTACGTTAAACAGGTAGAGGTAGTAGACGTATTTAACGCGTTTGATGAATGTGGTTTTTCTAAAAATTTATATGGTGATAAAATATACAACTTTTATTTTAATAAAAATTATGATATAAGGGGGTCACTAGATAATAAAGATGAACCAACAACTAACTGTTACATAGGGGTTATAAAAAACGGGTCCACAGAAGAAAAGGTGTTTAGTGATGTAGAATCTAATTTCACTTCATTGATAGAGTACACTAATGAAGGCGAGGGGATTAAAACTATATCCGAAAAATCAATAACTGAAGTAAGTAATAAACCTATAATCGGTAATCAGTATGATGTTGGTATTTACGAATACTCTAATGAAAACCTGAGTGAAGAGCTAGTAGAATCTATAGAACATAATTTCATAATCAACTATGTTTTATTTAAATACAAACCGTTTACTGAAATTGTTTTAAAAAACAAGTCTAGTTATATAGAGGATTCCACATCAAATGAATTTATACCGCCATACGCTAAGTATAGTAGAAAAAAAGATAAATACATATGGAGAGACATTTTAGATATAGGGGTATCTGATGAAGATGGTACTATACTTGACTTCCCGTTTTTAAATGGGTGTAGGTATAGTTACACTAGATTACCATTCAACGCACTAATTGAAAAAAATAAAACCAAAAAGTATAGATTAAATGCAAACGACGTATCTAATATAGATTCGGTTAATTCTGTTGATGATTACTTAAGAAACATAACTGAAGATTTATTCGGTAATACTAATAACGGAAGTAGTGATGATCCGTTTAAACCATATACTGACGAAGAATGTTAAGAAAAAAAATAATAAGAGGAGAACAAGTATCTAATAACGTATTTTTGAGTAGTGAAGATCATACTTCTGATAGAGACTTCTCTTTTAAGAACACTTTAGATTTTGAGACCATAGCTAAAATAAACCCCTCACTAGATTTAGAGAGCGTTGATTACAGACCTGATACAGATAACATTGAGATAGACTTATTCTTCTTAAAATATTTAAGTAAAGAGGATATAAATGAGATATCCCTATACATAGAACCAGACTTCACTGACTACTCTAGCGAATATGTTAGCTTTAAAAAAAGTACTTCTGAATTATTTGAAATAGGTGACTCTAACGGGTTAATAACCCCATTATTAAATAATGAGATCAGCCTATCCCCTATAGAGATAGCTAAGTTAAAACCACAAAAACTAACTAATCCCTTAAGTGAATTAAACAAAGACTACCCAACAGAAAAAGGGTTCCCACATTTCTACAATTCTTTTACATTACCCCTATGGGATAGTAGAGATAAATGGATTGATAGTAACCTAGGTTTTAATAACAAGAGTTACATGTACAATTCTTTTGTTCTAATCGAGATATATGATGACTTTAATGTAGAAAGACAAAAAAGGATAACTACAATACCCATATACGTGTCGGATAGGTATATGTTTAACGAAAACCCATCTATTGATTCAATACCTAAACAAAAAAGACCAGTATTCAATTTAACAGATGCAGTCGATGGATTCTCATTTTTCTTTTTAAATGAATACCCAACAAACGAATTTTACGCTAAATTCTACTTCTGGGACGCTTTAAATGGTAATAAAATACAATTTGTACCGTCAGCTAAAAACAACTTACCTAAAAAATGGTTACAGGGTACGAATACTTTTAATCAAAAAGACTTATACCTAAAGTATGAACTAGATTACGCAGATAAAACTTATAAAATATATGATCTAAATAAAAGAACTGACACATTCAATATAGAAGCAACAAAACACATTGATCTATACCAATTAGGTTATGACGATTACTGGGTTAAATACCCACTAATCAACAAACAACCTACCGATATAAAGACACCAGTATTACCAAGAAAATTCGGTGATTTGGTATTATCATCTACCGAAATATCAAGGAATATAAGATACGAAGGTAATCTACTTAAATACCCAACACTATTAGACGGATTAAAAAATCTACCTTATTATGAAAAAGTAGATAGGGTATATAAAGGTTATTATACTGATGATCAAACATTCTATAACTACAGTACTACTTTTTATTATGAAATAAACGGTGACCCAACTGGTTATCTAACTAAGTTAGGTAACAACGTATTAGATACAAAAAAAATAGGGTTATTAAAAACAAAGATGAATAAATGTGTGAATACAGAGGTCGAATCGACTAAGATTAGTTCTGGGTCTATATTAATAGATAACACTAGTAGTATATACACATATATCATAGAAGATATACAGTTAAAAGATTTAATTGTATCTAGTAACGAAAATAGCGTGGATTTATCAACTAGCGGATCATTAACACACAAAATTAAAGCTGAGATAAATAAAGAACCTTCAATAATACACGAAACTAGTTTACTACCTGATAGAATTATTACTATAGGTACTAAATTGGATCTAAATATAGATTCTTTACAAGAAAACTTAGTGACCGCATTTGATAGTTATAAAGAAGCTAATTCAGTAATAACTATTGATGGTTGGTACAGTGGGTACGGCGAAAAACCACTCCCATTACCAGGGAACTTAATACATAACTCATTAGTATCATCACCTAAATTAAAACAAATAACACTAGCGAACAAATTAATAAACGATGTGGTTGAAAGTACCGATGAACTTAAACCTGACGTTACTAAGGATAATATAATTAGTTTATTAAAAACAAACCCTGGTTGGGTTAAGACCAATGGTATCACTATTTTAGTTGAATCCTTAGATAGAAGGATAAACCCAAATGAAGAGATAATATTAACGGTTGATACATTTCTAGGTAAAGGGTTCCTCGACCAGTTTGGTACCATGTCAGAACTATCAATTATAGGTACTATAGAATTAACAGTATATAACGCCGATGAAGAGTCAGGTACTCAAGACGAGATAATAAGTATACCACTTAAAATAAAAATAGCCTAATGTATAGTATTAACATAGATAACAACCCAGACAACTACAGGGTAACATTTAACCTAGAATCACATATAGATGGTAACGGAACAGTTATAGCCCCTTACCATAATAACCCAATGATTAAACAAATAGAGGATACTATTGAAGAAATATACCCTTTTAATGAAATTAGCAAAGTGGGTAAAAAATACGTAACTAATGATAAAATAATATCCACAGAAGAGGATATTAAGGAACATTTTAGCGATAAGGATGATAAATATTTTATAAAAGGGTCTACAGATAGTAAATTCTCGTTATTAGATTTATCTTTTCCTATGGATAGAGCCATGGCATTAGAAAAAGAATCCGACGGTGACCAGACTAAAACTCTATTAAAAAACCCTAGAATAGACGAACTACAAGGTTTACCACTAGACCAAATAACACAAGATATAAGAGAGGAGTTAGACAATGGTATTGAAGAAGTGGTATCCGTAAACCCTATAACCCCAAACCCTGAGATTAGATACGGTAAAAGAATTGAGATAAGCGGTACGAATGTAGTTGGTATGATATTACTGGAAACTAAAAAAAGGGTGGAGTACGTACTTTATTTAGATACACCAAACCCGATATTTTATGTTGATAATCCTGGTAATTTTACTAGATTTAAATATATGAGGAATAATATAGATGACAAGGTGAAACCCACATTAAATTTATATTCTGACACAATAGACGAACCAAAAGTTTTATCCGAAGTATTTATTGATAGAGGTGTAAACAATGCTTTCGAACCGATAAGAAAACTTAAGAATATCAAGGACTTAAACGAGTTAACGAAAAGTGGTTTTGGTTACTACAAAATAAATACAAAAGGATACGATTTTAAAGATTAATAATTATGGCAATAGGTGTATACGGTGTTAAAAGACCAGCAGACGTAGATCCTTCTGATATAGAAGTGATTGTTTTATATAGTAGGAATAGAAATTCTACTGAAACACAAAAAGTGACAAAACTAAACGGTACTGACGTTATAAAACCAGTATTAGACCCCACCAACACCCTAGAGGTTCTTGGGGGTATGTATAATATGGAATTACCTAGATCAGTGTTTAGTACAAAAGGTTATTACACCGTTTATATAAGACCTGCTCAAATAAGAGTTAGTATTGAAGATTGTGCCGAATTAGCTACATTCCCAGATATAAAGGGTTTAGTTTTCAACACAGATTCAGTACCTGATCAATTTAGGAGTAAATTTAGTAATAATGGTTTGGATGGTTACAGAGTTGAATACCTTAACGACAACGGTAGTAAAATACCTAATCTATATAGAATAATAACTTCATCATTCATAGTAGAACCAGTACAAGTAGACACACCCAATAGTTCAGTAAAAAGTATTAAATACACATACAATAACACAGGGTCATTGATATTCTCTACAGTTACACCAAACGCAGCCCCTAGTTTTAAACCAACAGCAGCGCCGTTCATAGGGTTTAAAGGACAAAACGTTATACTAACAAACACAAACTTTACCCCACAAATTTTAGAAGTGGAGTTAGTTGATTACGATGTTGAAAGTCTAGCCATAGCCTTATATTCAGATCAAACAAAATCAGTTGAAGACGGTATATACACCCTATATGATTTTGATGGTAATATATACGCACAACACGATTTATATGAAATAAAAGACGCCGTAAACAATAAATTATACGAAGTTAGGACTAGAAGGAGTACGATAGACACGACTAAAACTTTAAACAATATCACTGGAAACAATGGCTAATCTTGGTTATACGAACACACCGTTAATAGCTCACTTGTACGACACTAGTGAAGCTGCACTAGCCGCCGCATCTGAATTAGGTTGTAATGGCTATAGAACATATAATATAAACGGACAAAATAAGTACGTACCATGTTCATCTTTTATGGCTTATGAAAAAGCTATACAATTATACAAAATACAAGGTACGAATAACGTTATTACTGGTGATAATACATTAGGTGATAATGCCGTAGGTTTACAATTTGCTAGTTCTAAAAACGAAATAGGTGGTGACCCATACTTCACTTTAGGTAATTTCTCTATAAATAAGTCAATAACCCAAAAAGAAGTTATTGAGGGTAAACAAGCTGAATACGTAGGTGGTGATGTGAGTTATACATCAGAGTCTATAAATGAAAACAACCCATCTAAGAACAATGAAACTAGTGCGATTAGTCAAGTAAATAAAAAAATTGATAATAACTTAACTGTAAAGGTTTTATTCGATAAAAAGAAATTAGAGAACTACGTTCTGTACTCTCCTTTAAAAGATGTTATAAAAAATAGTGTTATTGAAATAACTAGAAATTTCCCAGCCAGTATAGCTTTGGATGTCATAGGGATTCAATCACCAGTAGCCTCAGAATACAACTATTCAGAGAGGACAGATACGGCACAATTAAAAGTTAATTTAGCAAATATATCAAACCCTTTCGATATAGAATATACCTCTAGTGGTACCACAATTAATGATCAGGTTAATGTGGCTCCGATAAGAAATTTTTCTAAAAAACACAAAGAATACGTTCTTTATTACAACAAAGTTGAATACCCTATAATAAATGCTACCTTACCATCATCTTATGATGATGATGATACTGGTATTTATTTAACCATAGAAGGTGACCCTTTCTCTAGCGTAGTAAACCAAAACCTTACGTTAAATAGAAAATTCTGGATAAAACCAAAACGTCAAGAATACGATGAGTTCTATACAAATCTATCTGATATGGGTAGATTTTTATTGGATTATGATTACGATAAAGAAAAATATATTAGTACTATAAGGTATAGTAAGGTTGACGATAATGGGGTTAATCTAAACGTTAACGAAAAACTAATATTCCCTCAAATAGATGAAGTTAATATAGATTTATTTAGCAATGATTTTGATTCATATCTAACTAAATTAAATGGGATATCAGATGATTTCGATTCCACTAAAACTAATCTAATATCTAGGTTCTTAACTACCGATTCTTTAAAAGAATTCGATACAGAGGATAGAAGGTTTAATTTGATATTAGGTTTAATGGGTAAAAACTTCGATAACGTAAGGAAATATATTGATGGGATAACCTATATGACTAACTTATCTTATGACAAGATAGAAAACATACCAGACCTACTCACTAAAAACTATGGTAATATGTTAGGTTTCGAAACCTACAACGTAGAGGATGAAGGAACTATAATGGAATCATTGTTTAGTCTAGAAGATTTAAATGTTGAGCCAGGAGTAACCCCAGCCGAAATAGATATAGAGCTATGGAGAAGAATATTTATAAACTCGTACCATCTATGGAAATCAAAAGGAACTAGAAAATCCATTGAATTTATATTAAATCTGGTTGGTTTACCCGACTCTATATTCGAAATAAACGAACACGTTTATGTTGCTAGACAAAAATTAAATTTTGAGGACAAGGCACGAGACATTTACGGGTATAAATATAGTGACGAAGTTCTGCTAACATTACTACCTATAGACAGAGATGGGTATCCAACAGTACCAGGACAAGTTCAATACCAAGAGAGCGGCTTCAACTTAAGCAATGATGGTAAAAATTACGGACCTTACGATTTTGGTAATGCCTATATAAAAGCTTATGAATACGAAGGTAAGACACCTCTATTTAACCTAGATAGACGCGTTGACAATGTAAAGTCTTGGGTATATTCAGAAGATAAAGTATTAAGGTTATCCGAAGACTCCGTAGGGTATACTGAATATTATGAGGATGATTCCAGGTTAGTTATAAACTCGAAAGAATTAGAGGTATTTTTATCATCAGATAAAATATTCGACTTTACTATATACAGGTTACTAAACAGAAGTAATACGAGTGTTAATTCTGATTTAACATTCCCTTACGACAAAGAAGTTAATGTCGGTGAATTAACATTTAACGAATTCATACAAAAAAGTTTAGATGAATTTATCAAACCAGATAACAGAAAAACTATAAAGACATACCCTACATTAAGTAAGATATATTATGATTATGCTAAGCTAACTAATACACCAGTTACAAACACAAAGAGTTTAGAATTTTTAAATAAATTTGATGGTTCATGGGTTAAACTAGTACAACAATTTACACCAGCAACATCAATATTAAACGCTGGTAAAAAAATACAAAACAGTAAATTCATTGATAATAAATTCGTCTACAAACACGGGTTAAACGATGATCTAGGCTGGTTAGGTAATGATGGTTCAGAATTCCAGAATAAAGCACAAAAACCAGTTAGTAATGGTACGACAAACCCATTCTCAACTACTGGTAAAGGTAAAGACGCTATAATAGGTGAAACCCCCACATTCAGTATTAAAGGTAAAAAGGGGTTAAACTATACTGGTTACGACCCTAGTATAAACGAGTACTTCGGATTTTATTATAGTATAGAAGACGCCTGTAATACAACCGTAAAAGTTTATGATTGGGATGGTACCGAAAACTATGGTGACGATACGATATACAATGGTAACATAAATGTTTCAGGTGGTACAAAAGGAGTTTTCGTTAAATACGACAATACTTTGTACAGATTGAATACTAATAGAATGTTTACAGGTATACTACCAACAATAAACACTAAAGTAAGTCATAGTAGCGACTACATATCTTTAGATAATGTTAATGATACAGAAACGATAGTACTACCAAACGGAGCGGGAGAATATGTGATTAAACTCGATATAAAAGGTGTGGATCAATTAAAAATATATGACGGTACGGCATCGGGTACACTATTGACCACTATAGGTGGTACCACTAACGCGTTTATAACCACTATACCAGAATACGATTACCAAAACGAGTTTACTTTTAGTACTAACCAAATTACGATACTTAGGGCCACTAATTTAAATAGGAATACCGAAATAACTAAATTAAATATAGATTTAAAACATGGTACTCCATTAAACTTAAAGGTTAATAACCAATTGGTATACCAACCAATAAGTTTTGGTGTAGATAGTCACACAGTAGTATTTAATGATTCACCAATAATAGTGGGTCCTACAGAGAGAAATTATTATATCGAGTGTATTGGTATAGGTCACACAGACCTAGCCAATGATATTGATTATATATGCCCATTACCTAAACCACACGTATGTTATTTCGATTATAGCGGGTTAACAATCAATATGAGTGGGTTAGGTTATACAACTACTAATTATAGTACTTATTTAGATGAAACAGACAAAGAATTATCGATAAGACAACCTATATATTATGGTTATTCATTGGATACGGCAATTACAGAACCAATTAATGCGATTAACGGTACAGCTGGTAACTGGGTTATACCATTTAGAAAAAACAACACCTGGACTGATGGTGAATTATATTACAAAGATGATATAATTAAACACGGATCGGTATACTACATTGTTGACGACATAAGTGTTACTGGTACAACAACCACACCTACAGGAGTTACCACAACTACTATTATACCTGGTATGTATCAGTCTTATATGTCTAGAACCAAAACAGACCCTTATATGCATTTGAGTCCAGCTTTAATTAATAAAAAGAGGATAGATGCACTTAAAGACGTTATATCGTTTAATCTAACAAAAGATCTATACCTATACCAAGTATTTAGTGGGGCCACATCTAACGAAACATATAAGGTTACAGATAATATACTTAATGATGAGCTATACATTAGTGACTCATCAACGTTAACTTTTGATGGGTTCTACTCTCTAAAAGATGAAAATGTGGGTCCTTTCTACCTACCCAAAGAAGAAGAGATACTGACTCAAACCCTAGAAGAGACGTTAACATTAACACCTGACGAAACAAATTTTATCAACATTAAATCACTTAACGATAATTTTGATGTGGATAATAACCATATAGGTTTAGGTGATGGTTTCTATCTAGTTAAGAGTAACTCATACTTAAAATTTGAGTCAGACCTATATTTTGAATCTGACCAGACGGCTACCCAAAACGTAATAATAAGATTACAAGACCAGTTCAACGAAATAATTCACGAACAAATATTTAGTTTCAGTGGTTCTGACGAACCTCAGGATAGGATAGCTAACATAATCACAGAATCTCTATTCAAAGTAGATACGAGACTATATTTAACTATTTACCCAGAGACGATAGGTTGTAGATTATCTAGATACGAGAAAATTGAAATAGATTACATTAATCCAACAACCTATTCAGCAATTGACGACCCAAGATTTAGAGTGGGATTCAATGCAGGTAGAACAATACTAGACGGACATTACGTTGAAGAGGCCATGTCTATAGAACCAGTAGGTGATGATAATAATTATAATGTCGATCACTATATGTTTAGGGTTAATTCAAATACCGATACTTATAAATTTAGACCTAAACTGGTTGTCGCTCAAACATATGACGAAGACAAAAATTTCGGTCTAATATTCGGGAAATACTATAATAAGTATAAAACAACCAGTACTATAGGTGATGTAACTTCTTACGAAAAAAAGTATAATAACGATAAAATTGATTTTGAGTTTAAGGTTAGAAGTAAAAATATTGGCGCGGTATCGAATCTAAACCAATCTTACCCAGGTATTACAACCACACATACGATAACTTCTAGTAATAATTATTTAGGTAATACACCTCAAGAACTAGAAAATACTGGGCTATCTAAAAGTATCATATTCGGTAAAACACCAGAACCCAGGTCAGTTAAATTAAATAAACCAAATTTCCCTTTCCTAAGTTCTTACTTAAACGACAGTATTATAAGTCCGACTGGGTCGACAATAGATTTTAAGGGTTATGACGAAGGTTTAGCTGACTATGATTTAATTGATTATTCAGGTAACATTAAGACCAGTTTTTTATCTAAGAGTAGATATCAATCCATTACTGGATACTGGAAAAAGGAAAATGCGGTATACCAAACAGAATTGTATCAAGATATACTTAGTGTTGTACCAGAATTCTCTGAAAACATAAACAATTACGGTATAAACGATATAGTTAAAGTAACCTTATTAAATACAGATATTGTTGTTGAGGGAGATGATGGTACCACTACAATAGAGAATAAAAATGTTGATAGGTTATATGTCTGTATAGAAGATATAACGACAAATCATTTAAGAAAAGAATCTGGTGGGGTAACCAATCTAAATATACACCCTATTTATCAACCTAATGGTGCAAGAAGTTGTTTCATACCAATAGAAAGGTACGATCTTAAATCCTTTAAACCAATCGGTTATGACAAACACCAGAAAAATGGTATCGTTAGAACCAACCACAAACCTTATACATACGAGGAGGCTAAAATATTAACTGGTACCATTTCCGATACTTTGGATTTAGGTGATATAATAAAATTACCTGGTACTGGCTCAACATACAACTTAATAGAGTATGTTTACAATAAACCACTAACTTATGATCCCACAAAAGAATATAAGTTAGGTAGTTTTGTCTTGCATAAGAATGGTTCGGCGTCTACAGACTATAGCTTTTGGCTAAAAATAGACGAGAGCGCTAATAACGAACCAGGTACTGAGGTTATAACAAGCAGTGGCGGGGGACCTATTTCTTGGATGAAATTAAACCCTACTGGTATTACATTAAATCAAAATTCTAACGACAAGATAAGCGGGTCGGATATAAGTCTGTATTTAACTGGACACTCTTATCAATGGGACTCCACTAAAGCAGCAGAATGGGACAACTTGGACATATCAAGTGCATCATTAAGAATACCAAACCTACTACCAACTGAACCTGGTGGTGTAGGGTACGCATATTACAACCATAACAGTGGTTCCGATAAGATACTTTCTGATATGGTACCTAATTACATCGACACACCTACTTTAACTAACAACCAATTAGATGGTGTTGATAATATTGGTCTATTAACCTCCAGTAGTGCGTCTTTTCCGTATACTGGTACTACTGGATCAATATACACTGGTTATACGATGGATACTAATTTGATACAAAACGATTATACTGATCTAACATCTGGTAACAGTCACAATAATAATATACAGCTAAATCAGGATAAAACGAATAATAATATATCGAATTTATTCGACTTACTATGTTCCGACCAAAACGATAATAGCATATACGAGTATTCAAACACGAAGGCGTATGACCCATCATCATTGTATAATAATGAGAAATATGTTCTAGACAGAAATGTATTGTACAAAACTAAAAGTAGTGGTGTTTTAACAAATGAACCGCATACAGATACTACTAATTGGGATGAAATGGATTTTATGTTAGTTAGTAAATACACACTATATAAAGACAGGACCAGCATTAAAATATATGATGGTGAAGTAGTTTCACTAGATGAAGCAACAAAGAATGATTTATATTTCTTTGATAATAATTTAGTGATTAGAGACGCGTTTACTGAAACCTCTTTTAGCGGCACGACTCACGATACCAAATTAATTAATGGTTTAAACAAATTATATGATGCTAAGGACGATAACCTTAGAGATTCATATAGTTACGGTTTAACTGGATTTAGGAAATCTGGTTCTGATTTAATAATGGATTATTATTATGAAAGAGACGAGAACAATTTACCTAAAACTGGTGAGTTTATTGGTGGATTAACCATAACTAACCCTTGCGGACATAACGCGAAAGTTATATTTGGTACGTTATTCGATTTTAACGAGAAGCAGGTAGATGATATATTCGGTAGAATACAAACAGCACCACCAACACCTTCAGAGTTATCGAGTACTAACAACCCAGTAGTTAGGTTAATAATAAACCAAGCAGGGTCTTCTCAAGTAACATTAAAAACTATCGATAATAATGGTTACACAACAGCTAAAACTATAAATAGTAATAGCAGTGTTGATGATACGTTATTTATACAAGAAGGTGGTAATATACAGATATCGGTTGAATACGATATATTTAAGAATGCGACTAGGTATAAAAATGGTATCGCTGACGAATATGTGTTATTTGATGACAACGATAACGGTATAAATAACACTTTTGTTAAGGCTGATAAAACATCGGTAGGTGGAGTAGAGACTAGAACAATAACCTTAAAAGATATGTATGAGGACAGAGTGGTTAAGTTAGATTTTGAAGGTGCTAACTTTATCGAATTAAGTACCGTTGATCCAAATGACTTCATAGTATTATAAGAATAACCATATTTATATAAAAACAAAAAAATGAGCTATACAATTAAAAAGAACGACCCAGTAGTTAATGTTAAACTAACAGCCCAGGGTAGAAGGAACTTAGCGGCTGGTAAACTAACATTCAGTAACTTTACTCTGGGTGATAGCGAAATGGATTATTCCAGTGATGATAAAAGTGGTGTTAATATACTCAGACCCTCTGAAAATCAGATAGGGTTAACCTACCCAGTAGGTAAAAGTAGCCAATTAGATATTTCAAACCCAATAACCGTAGTAAATTCGATACCAAACGAAGTTTACGCTACGGCAAAAGAGAGAGGTTTCTTTGACTATTCTGGTACAACATCACCATCCAAAGTATTATGTAGTTTACATAACATAACTAGTACCACTAACGGGGACACAAAAGAAATATCTTTTGATTACACCAGTGGTACCACTAAAAACGTTGATTACATTGATCTTAAACCAGGCGACTTTATATTCGTTAAATACGAAAGTGATGATTACATAAGCGGGTCCACTGCATATACACAAACATCAGAGATAACATCTTCAGCGACACAATACCTATGGTACGTGGTTGACAAAATCGGTACTGCTGATAATGGTGATAACCAGAGTTTAACTGGTATGACGATAGGTTCGGTGATAGATATAACATTAGATAGAAAGCTACCTAAGGGAGTTGCAAACATCACAGCTTTTATTTATCCTGGTAAGGATACTATAAAAGATTATTACGATGAAGAGAATCCAGTAGCTTATTGGCAAGGAGGTCTGTTAGATTTTTCCAACAACAACACTCAGTCAGACTTAGATGTACCAGTATGGAATATGAACATAATTCACATAGAAGATGTGATTGGGTTAGAATCAATAGATGATAAATCTAAATACGATACCGTATCAAACTCTTACTTAGGGGCGGCAATAAATTTTAACAAGTACGATACTAATTCAAAAATAGGGTTAATACATTATACGAATAATACAGTATCAAATTTTTACGGTGAGGGTTTCAAACAATCAACCATGAAATTAAAGATACCCTATTTAATGTGGCATAAAAAACAATACAGCGGCACAACATTTAATGAAATTGGGTATACATTCATTACTGATACTGAATTAAAATCGATGAGTACCTCTGAAGGCATAGGAACCACCTTCCAATACTATGATCTAATAGATCAAGAAGCTAATAAAAACGTGGTGGGTAAAGTACTTGTAGATGAAAAAGTGATAATTATTGAAGACCCTGAGTTATTAACAGTGTTATCATATAAAAGTAATAGAAATTGGACATTACCTAAACCAAAGTTAACACTAACAGAACCTGGTATATGTGGTAACACTAGTACACTAGGGGTATTACAACCAGGCGAATTTTTATACGTATCTTACTTACTTAATGATACAGAGGGTATAACTGGGATGCATTGCGAGGATTATACAACAATAAGTAATAATACAGATTCCCCTAAAGACGTTATGTTCGAATTTAATAAGATAAATTCTGAACCAAACTATAACGAATTTTCATACCTAACGGACTATGACGATACATCTGGGTTAGGGTTTAAAACTAACCAGGTATTATTGTTATGGCAAAAATCGGAAAGTCAAATAAAACCAGATCCTGGTAACTGGGCTTACACAGACGTAAGTACCTACTTAGGTACCAATGGGTGTGTTACAGGTGTCATGAATGTAGACGGAACTAATTTTGAGTTACATGCCGATATATTTGATTACGCTACAGATTCAATACCAACACACAGTGTTATAGACACTACTTTATTTGATGTATTCGAATTAGGTAATGTACCAGTTGGTGAGATAATAGTCATATATAACGGTGTTGTACAAAAAGAAGCCTCAGACGATACACTTTCAGATGGTATCTATTATCACCATCCTGAAGGATATGCTACTGGACCAAACGGTAAGAGTGTTATAGTGTTTAATCAAGGTTATGGTACTAATAACGACTTATTACAAATCTATTATTTAATAGGTAAAAGTAATACCGCTAAAACAGTAAAAGAGGTTATAACAGTACCAGCATTATCAGTAATAGATTCTAATACTAATTCGGATTCTATATACAAATCAAGTACACCACCTAACAGGGTGTCACTGAAACTAAATAAACAACCTAATAATTCTACGGTGTGGTTATTTTACAAGGGTGTATTACTATCATCAAGCACTTACGGTGTTTTCGTTAATAACGAAACCATAGATGACAGAAGAGTCGAATTAAATTTTGTTCCTGCTCAGGGTAGTGAGATAACGATGTTCTACTTAGATAATTCTGGGTTAGGTCAAACAGTTAATACTAATATATTAACAAAAGATACAATAAGCGCACTAAGAGTTAATATTGATCAAAACATACTTGACAATAGTGAATTAGATATCTATAATTTATCTGACTATATCGAGATACCAAAAGTAAACGAACCTAACAAACACACGTTCGGTGACGAAGTTATATTTTATGGTAACATAGAAACTGATATTAAGGCTACGATATATAAAACACAATTAACGTGTAATGTATTACCGAATCAGTATATATCAACCACTAATCCTACCTTTAATTCGGATCAGGATAAAGTTGCTTTTACTGAAATAGCTATAAAAGATAATAGTGATGAGATAGTGGCTATTGGTAAATTTTCAGAACCAATAACTAGGAAATATAATTCTGATATGTTAGTACTACAAGTAACAATAGACTTCTAATGGGATTTTTTAAGAGAAATAAATATAGTTTTGAGATATACCTTACGGATAAAGGTAGAGAATCTTTCGTTAATAACGGATTGAAGAATGAGATTAAATCTTTTTCTCTAATAGATAATACTAACTACCAACAATTAGATAGTTTCGACCCTACAATAATATCAGACCAGACAATACCTACAGTTAAATACGTAGGTACCGTTGAGGTTAATGGTAGCAACAATGTATATACACAAACCTCAAATAGAGGTTCTATTGACAACGATATTGATTTTAAGAACGGGTTCTTAGGGGTTAGACAATCAGCTGAAAATAATTACATCGCTTACGACCCAGATTTACAGGTCGAAGATTTGACAATAACAACATTTAAAGAGTAATGTATAAACAATACAATCTTAAGAATATCAATGGGTTACACCTTAAATCACCATATGATTACAATTCGTATAGTGCTAAAGGGTTAGATAGTTTAATCGAGAATTTTGACTTTTATCCCCTAAAATCTAGTGACTTAAATAGATTTATTTTCATTAACGGGTCATACAGAAGCGTTCCAGAGACATCTGAGTACCATAATAAAATTATGGGTAACGCTTTCATTGGAGATAACTCATATACTAATAGGACCCACAATTTAAGTCATACCCAAATCAGAAAAACTAACGAACTAGTTAAAGGCGAAAAGTACTACACTAAGTTCGATTTTTATTTTAATTTCGATGGGGATGCTTACGGGTTTGAAGTGGGCGATAGTGGTTATAATATAGTTACTAGCCTATATGCTGTACTAGGTAACAACAAAAGAAAACTTAAATTATCGAACCTATGTGTATATGATTTTAATAACCCTTTGTACCAAAACACTACGGAAAATCCTCTAGAGGAAGGTTACGTACCTATTGGTCTTGGGAATATATACTCAAACAATGTCAGTATTTCTGGTGACGACATAGATGTGTCATATATCCCAGAATCTAAAGAGTATCAAATAGGGTATAAAGGGGTAGGTTTTCCATCACCCCCAGTAACAGCAAACGTAACCTACATTGAAGCAAACGAGTATTCTTCGAATTTCGGTTCTCCGATATCGATAACAGTTTACTCTGATGTTTTTTATGCGATAAAATCATTTAACACACCAACATTCAATGGACCATCCAACGGATTCGCAATAGATTTATTCGAAAACCAGTTAGGCGGCAGCCCCTTCTCTGTCATGAGAGGAGGTTATTTATTTAGAGTAACCGCAGAACTTGACACATCTTCTTTATCTGAGTTTGACGCTAATATTTGTAAAGGCAGTAAAGATATGAAAATAATTGTTGATTATAACGGTACTTTTTCACAAACTATAATAACTTACGAACAGATCGCCTACCCAGCGTCAACAACAACTTCGTCAGCCTTATTAACTCAAGCGGGGCCAGCATTACCAGACGCATCGTCAACAGGGGTTAGCGCATCATCATCAGCAGGTTCAAATTAATTTAAATAAAATATGGCTTCAATACCAATTTACGGAACAAAAGTGACTAAAGTAATGCCTAAGTTTAGCTTTGCTATACCTAAGATAGGTCACTATATTAACACACCATCGGTAAGTATTAGTAGTAACACTGATAAGTTTAGGACACTAGAAGAAGATGGTAAATTTAATATTTTAAACACGAATACTAAATCTATATATTTTAATGATATTACTTACAAAAGTGCTAGAGTTAGAGATTCGGACAGTAGATCTGTTGGTTCTAACGTAACGGCAACAAAGGGTAACGACTATGAATCCGACAATAAACATTACCAACAATATATCGTAAAAGTTAACGGTTTTACTACTGGTATATTAACAATAGTTAGTGAATTAGGTATTATAGGGTCCAATAAAATAATCCCACCTCTAACCAAACTCGAGTTTTCTGCTCTATATGAGGTTAAAAGTTTAGGTGTATTAAAAAAACACTATTATGGTAATAGTACCAACACCCCTAATAAAAGGGTTGGTATAATAGACTTCACTTTTAACCTAAAGGCATTATCTAATATTGAAGGTGGTGATGAAATAAACGAAGATATTGTTATCACAACAATTTTAGTAAATACATAAAAAAATTCGATGATAGTTATATTTATATAATAAGTAATAATAACTTGACTTATAAAATAAAATTAATACTTTTAAATAAAAAACAATATGGGGTTTGTACCACAAAACGGAGATACCGATGAAATCAAAGTTTATCTAACAGAATTAGGTAGAAGAAAACTTTTAGAACAAGGTTTTATACCTGCATCATTTTCAGTTTCAGATGAAGATGGAAACTATAACGCACTAACAACAGTAGATCAAATCGTTACTGATGTTACTGGTGATTATAACGATAACGTTTACGCGATATCAAAAAACGTTACAATAAAAAATCAAATTTTAATAAAATAAGAGAAAATGAGTGCAATACTAAAAGTTAGATTACCATACTACGCCAGAACGATATCAACGGGCACAAACGGTGTAGCTGAGTTCTTTTTCCTAGAGAAACCAAAATACGTTCCTGCATTAAACCAACAAGTAGTGATAACACATACTGAAGTTTCTAGTAATAGCGGACTAAACACAAAATTAACAAACATATCAACAAATACTGTTATCGGTAAATTCCAGGCAGCCCCAGACTTGACAAACCAACCTGAAGCTGTAGCGGCCAACGGAGGATATTCGTATCTTTTTTCTTTATCGTATGATGACTCTGAATTCTCTCAACCCCAATTTGGTGGTACGTGTAGAGGTTACATAGAATATGATTACGACCCAACCAACTACGAGATATTGAAACCAGTAGAGAGCGTTGTCGTTGTTAACGAGACAGTACCTTTTGATTTAAACGATGGGTACCAGAAATTAGCTCACGAATATCAGAACCCAGATCTAAACACAACAGATGTGTTACCAGGGTTTTTTGTTGGTAGACAAGATAATAATACCATTTTCGCTAATTTACTTAAATCACTAAACTTACCAGTAACCGATGAAGAATATAAAAAATACTCTAGGTCGGCTTACGGTGTATTAGATGTTGCTACATCCACAGATGTTGTAGCTGTTAAACAGAACGGTGTTAACTATAAATGGACTGAAATAACATCTTCATACACAGGAACAACAGATGCTTTAGTAACACACCCAACGACGGGTTATACTGGCGAACATTACGGTACTGTAATGCAAACAATAGGTTGTAATGAGTTTGAGACTAACAAGCCTTGGAATCTACCAGTACCTAATGATATGTTTTTAGTATTAGAGATACCTAATAACAAATATGGCGAAATAATCGATGGTAAGACAATAAAATTAACGTTACCATATTACAACGGGGTTGATAGCTCAAACGCTGACGAAAAAAGGTTAGGTGTAAAAGACTATACGAGTGCTACAAACTCTTTAATAGAGATATATAGTACATACAGCGAAGCTCACATAAACAATAACCTAGATAAGAAATTATCGGATAGTAGTATAAGTGTTAGTTCGGTAGGGGTTAGACCAGACATAGGATCAACCACAGAAAATACTTACGAGAGTAATGTGGCTTTACTATTTTCTGACACTATAGCACCACCATCGGTTAATTTTAACAATTGGGGTGATGGTTATACCGAGGTGATAAACGGAACTAAAGTATTCACACCTAAAGGTCAAGAAAAACCAACCTACAATTACAAAAACGACAAGGCAGTCGGTGTGGCTTACTTGGACAAAGGTTTCATCGTGATAACCCACCCAACTATAGTAGACTCTTATTTTAAGAATGTATTTTTGGGTGATATCGTAACGGCTGGATCAACCAACGTATATAAAAATTATGACCTAATTAACGGTTTTACTGGATCTACAAGAGGTGATGTTAGAACAACCACTACTGGTGATACAAACCAGCTAATCGTAACTAAAGACGGTAGTAATGTAGTTTGGGACAGTACGCAGTTTATCTACACAGATACTCAGGTGTCAACAGTGGAATATAATAGTTATAATACAGAAAAATCCTTAAATATCGTATGTTTAGCATCTTCAGACGAGTTCTTTAAAACATCTAATGATACAGCTAAAGATTTACAAGGGGTTGAACAAATAGAGGATTATGCCTCATTTAAAACAACTGATGGGGATTTGTACCCAGTTATTGTAACCCAATTAGGGATACACGATGCTGACGGTAACCTATTAGCTATATGTAAACCCACACAACCAATTAAAAAATATTGGTACGACGTTGTTTCATTTAACGTAAAAATAAGATTATAAAAGACATATAAACATGGGATCAAAAGAGATACAAGAAGAATATTACTTACTTGGACTAGACGTATCAACTAAAACAATAGGGGTATCCTTATTTAATAATAAGGGGGAACTTTTGGAGTTAACGCATATTTCACCGAAAGCTAAACCAGTACCCGAAAGTAAAACAGAGGAATTACTTAAAAAAGCTGATTTATTTTCCGATTTTATACAGAAGTATAAAAACATGGATATAAAACATGTGTTAATAGAAGAACCTTTACTTAGATCGAATAACGTTAGAACTGTTGGTACGCTATTAAGGTTTAATGGTATGGTAACCAAAATATGTTATGACACATTTAACACTACGCCAGAATACATAAGTACTTATGAAGCTCGTAAAAACGCTTTCCCTGAATTAATGCAAGTCGGTAGTAGTAAAAAATTAGTTTTATTCGGTGGTCTACCTAAAGATACTGATAAGAAAAAAGTTATATGGGATTTAGTTAATTCTAGAGAACCACAAATTAACTGGTTCTATAACAAAAAGGGAGTACTTAAAAAAGAAAATTACGATATGTCAGACGCTTACGTTGTAACTTTGGCTTATATGCGTATGACAGGTCTGATAGATTAAACAAAACACAACCAAACCGAAAACCTCAAATAATTAAACATTGTTTGGGGTTTTTTTATATAAAGTTTGGTTATAATAAAATCATTTGTTATATTTGCCACGTATGACAACATTTGATCGAGATTTAGAGATTGACAAATTACTCTCTTTATTGGAAAATTTCTTAGGGGAACCCCGAAAACACCACAGGCGTAACGGTCAGGTTAGTTTCGACTGCCCAAATTGTTCTGCCTCAAAAGGGGTGGAGTTTGATGGCAAAGGTAATCTCGAAGTCACCTATATTGATGGTTTATATAACTGTTGGTCTTGTGGTGATATTGACGATACTAAAGGTAGGTTATCCAAACTATTCAAAAAATACTCAGACAGAACCACCCTTAGAGAATTTTACGATCTAAAATTTAAGTTTAATGAGTTTAAAACCGTTAGTGAAAAAATAGATATACTAACCCTCCCTGAAGAATATATTAAATTACACGGTAAATTAGAGACCAATAGGTTCAATGGTGCGTTCAATTATTTATATAACAGAGGTATAACTAACAAACAAATAGAAAAGTATGACATAGGTGTTTGTTTGAGTGGTAAATACCAAGATAGACTCTTAGTACCGTCATACGATAAGGAAAATAAATTAAATTTTTTTGTTACTAGGACGGTCAACCCAAAAGTGAGTAAGTTTAAGTACCTAAACCCTAAGGCCGAAAAACAAAAACTAATCTTCAATGAAAGGTTTATTGATTGGGACAAACCAGTATTTCTAGTAGAAGGTGTGTTTGATCATATAGTAGTACCAAACAGCATACCGTTATTAGGTAAAAAATTATCGGACAAACTGTTTAGTGAGTTATATTTTAAAGCTAAAAATTTTATTATCATAGCTTTAGACCCAGACGCTATGACTGACGCAATAAAAATATATAATAAATTAGATGCTGGTAGGTTATACAAAAGGGTTTTAGTGACCGAATTACCAGATGGTTTAGATATTTCATCATATAACGAAACTTATGGTCCAGAGAATTTGAAAAAGTTATTACAAACAAGTAAAAGATTAAAAGAATGAAAACTTTAGATGAAGCTACACACACATACAGTAATACGGAACACCCTAACGTTAAATATACTTCTGTAACAACTATCTTAGGTACATTTAAAGATAAATTTGATGAAGAGTTCCATGCGACTAGAATTGCTGAGAGAAAAGGTATTCATAAAGATGATGTTATCGCCGAATGGAGAGAAATAAACAGATTGGCTAATGAGTACGGAACAGCTCTACACGAAATATGTGAAAGATTCCTGTTAGCCCCCAATAGAATGTACTCACCAAGAGATGAGTTCGAAAAACTAGTCATAAACGCCCTTAAAGAGGTTTGTGAAGTCGAAGAATTGAGTTTAGTGGAAAGTAAACATTTAAAACCAGAGCATATAATGAGCCTAGAGTTCAATGAATTAGAAGGTATTGCTGGTACGGCTGACATTATAGAAGATATAGCCGATAAACCACTATTCAATGTATGGGATTTTAAAACTAATAAAAGATTTAATTACGAAAACAAGTATGGGGAGTTCCTGCACTTCCCCTTAGATCACCTAGCCCATTGTCAATATAACGATTACACTATTCAGTTATCCGTTTATGCTTTGATGTACGAAAGAGAAACTGGTAAAAAGTTTAATCGAGGAGGGTTACTATACTGGGACAAAAATATACAAAAATTTAAATTGATACCAATAACATATATGAAAAAAGAGGCTGAAATGCTAATTGAATTTTATAAGATGAAAAAAATGATATTATGATAGAAAAAATAGCGCATATTGCAGACATACACTTCAGGAATATACAAAGACATGATGAGTTCAGAGCTATCTGCGAGAACTTTATAGATCAGATGAAGACTATGGAACCAGACAGAATAGTCATAGCTGGTGATATAGTCCATTCTAGGAATCAGATTAGTCCAGAGCTAGTGAACGAAGTTTCTTGGTTTTTAAATGAGTGTTCATCCGTTACTGGTAAAGTGGTTATAATACCAGGTAACCACGATGTGGTTGAGCAGAATAAAGAGCGTATGGATGCTTTGACACCCATAATAAACACTCTAAGAGTTGATAATATATCTTATTACACTAAATCAGGGTTATATAAAGACGATAATGTTGTTTGGTCAGTGTTTAGTATATTCGATAACCATATGGCACCAGAAGCCCTAGAAATGAGGCCCCATAAAGGTACCTACATAGGCCTTTACCACGGAACTATAGTTGGTGCTGTTAATGAAATGGGGTTTAAATTTACTCACGGAGCCGAATTAACCAAATTCAGACATTGTGATCTAGTTCTATGTGGTGATATACATAAAAGACAAGTATTTAAGTCTGGAGAAACACCTATTATAATGGTAGGATCACTAATACAACAAAATTATGGAGAAACTATTAGTCAACATGGTTTTAATTTCGTACATTTGTCTGAAGACAATAAATTCACTAACGAATTCCATGACATAGAAAATCCTATAAAGTATTTGACATTTAAAATAACCGATATAACGGATATAGACGAAAATAAAGAAATTTTAGTAAATGGGTAAGGTTAATATAGATAACTCATTATATGCTGATATAATAGCTTTTTGTAAGGTTAATGATATAGATGATGTTGAATCGTTTATATCTGGTGCTTTAACAAAAGGTTTTGATATGGAGAAGTACGGTGATTCATTCGCACTATTTTTCGATAAAGAAAGTTCTGATATAACCCATGTTGATACTAATATTGAAGAGGAGATGATAGAAGAAAGTGTTGATGAGGTTGTAGAACCCGTCATCGAAGAAAGTATAGAAGTTAGTTCTGAAGAAAGTATAGAAGTTAGTGTTGAGGAGATCATTGTAGATGACGCAACGCCAAAAGAACCGATCTATAAAGTTAAAAGCGAGGCTAAAAGAGTACCAGTTACTATTATAAGTAAATCACCAAAAGATAATTATGACGTATATGATTAAAGAGACAAACGAAAACGGTTTATATGACACCAAGAATTACATCAAAGTCATATGGGAAGATACATTAGACAACCACTCGAGTTACAGAGAGAAACAAGTCGAGAAGTATTTCCAGAAAAAATATAAAACAACTAGGGTTAAGGTTATATTCAAACCTATAACGGCCAAAAACAGCGGTGTTATAGCTGAAGGTACGGCTGATGCTTCAGAGGTTATATTAGACGAAAATTACCAAAAGAAACTAATAGAAGCCTATTTAGTTGACAACTCGTTATCGGTTAATATGGATTATTTAATGAAACTAGATAACACGGTTAATGTGGAGTTAGAAGATTATAAAGAACAAACCAATAGGTACAAAAAATTCAAAATAAAGAAGGTTGAGTTTTCTAATTTTCTGTCTTTTGGTGACGACAACAGAATAAACTTCACTAACAAAATGGGTATAACTTCAGTTATGTCTAATCCAGCGAACTTTGGTGGTAAGACAACGATGACTGTGGATTTATTATTATTCTTATTTTTTGGGGTAACCACTAAAACCGATAAGATGATAGATGTCTTCAACAGATATTCTGATGAGGATAGTGTTGTAGTTAAAGGGTTGGTTGAAATAGAAGGTGATTCCTATGTTATAAAAAGATCTATAAAAAGGAAACAAGCTAAAGACGGTACATATAATTGTAAAAGCACACTAGATTTCTACCAGGTACTACCTAATGGTGGTGTAAAACAATTAAATGGTGAACAAAGAAAGTTCACAGATGATCTTATCAAAACATATGTTGGTTCTTATGACGACTTTTTAATAACCATACTAACAACTGGTGACAACCTAGATGACCTAATTAAAACAAAACCAACCGAAAGAGGTAGAATACTAACCAAATTCATTGGTTTAGAGTTTTTTAGAGAAAAGGAAAAGATAGCCAAGAAAAAACATCAAGAATGGAAAGAAAAATCTAAATTATATCATAACAACAGTCAAGATATATTAAGTAAGATTGAGGATGAGAACGATAAAATACTCAACAATAAAAAGTTTATAGAGGTATTAAGTGATAAGTTAGAGAATAAAGTTGCCACACTTAAGGGTTTTGATGAGGATAGAGACAGACTAAGCTCCCGTAGGGTGAATAACATAGATACTGAGTTATATAAGATAGTTGAAACTGACATAACGGCTGGTATAGACAAAGTTAGTAAGATGATAACAGACAAAAAGTCTGAGATAGATAATCTAAAAAAAGAAAACCCAAAGCCAGAAAAAGAATTTGATGTTGATTCGTACTCAACAAAAGTTACAAATTTAAGGAGTTTAAATGATAACCAGATAGAACTTAAAATCGAGATATCTCAGTTAGAAAAAACCATAACTAACCTTAAAGAAGGTGAGATATGTCAGTCATGTCAAAGACCATTAGAGGGTGTTGATCATAAGAATGAGATAAAGGATAATGAGAATAAATTAAATGGTTTAATTGCTAAACAAAAAGACCTATTCGATGAGATCGAATCTTTAAGTAAATCGATTGAAAGTGATCAGATATTAAAAGATTTATGGGACCAATTCCACAAAGGTGAGTTATTGTTACAAAATAAAGGAATGGAATTATCTAACCTAAACGATACTCTAAGTAGGGGTAACGATAAACTAGACAAATATAGATTAGCCAAAGAAGCCCTAACCCTCAACAAGGAGATAGACACTGACTTACAGAAACTAAAATTTAAAATACAACAAGAAAACAATGAAAAGGATTCCTTGATGTTACAGATAAATGGTTTGAATAATGATATAACGTTATCTAAAGCCAAAATAAAAGAATGTGATGATTTAATAGTGGAATTAAAAAGGGAAGAAGTGTTAGATAAGATATTCAGGGTGTATCTAGATATATATGGCAAGAACGGTATATCAAAGATGGTTTTAGGTACTATGATACCGTTAATAAATAGTCATTTAAGGATATTATTATCAGATACAGCGGACTTCGATTTAGAGGTTAAGATGAACCTAAAAGGTGAGATTGAGTTTTGGATGAACGATAATGAGACTGGGGTTAACAAACCTTTATCATCTGGCTCTGGATATGAAAAAACTGTAAGTTCTTTAGCCCTAAGGTGTGTTTTAAGTAAAATATGTTCGTTACCTAAACCAAATATTATTATCTTTGATGAAGTTACTGGTAAAGTATCTAACGATAATTTAGATAAATTAGGTCTGTTTTTTGATAAACTAAAATCCTTATTTGACCATATATGGATCATAAGTCATAACCCATATATACAGGACTGGGCTGATAATATAGTTAAGGTTGAAAAGGTTGATAATATATCACAAGTAGTTTAAATTATGGATAAAATGATTAATATGATTATATTCAAGATAAGGTATTTTATATTTAATATCTACACTAAAATCTTCACTAAAAAATCTAGGAAATATATAATGTTTTTTGTCGGTAAATATCCGAATAACTTAAAACACGGTTTAAAACCTATACTAGACAACGACCATCAATTAAAGTGGGTGTTTGGACCAGCTTCCATAATAATAATATTTAACTCTAAAGAGAATATGGGTTATTTAGATAACTTCTTTAAGAAGATGTACTCAGAATATGCCGAATCGTTCTTCCTTTTTGATGTAACTAAAGGAGGTTATTCTAAACACGTTATAGAAGATTATTATAAGCATTTATATACGGAAGGTCCTATTAGACACAACGATATGATATTAAATAAGGTGCAGTACTTTGTTGATATGGTAGCCAATGCTAGAGAACAATATATTGATATACTAAATGAAGAGATAAAGTTTGCTAAAGAAACTAAAAAAGAGGATATAGATGACCATATAAAAGACATAGAGGTTAACATGAGTGTCGTTGACCCTATATTGGATAAAATAATTGAGCATGGCTATGGTAGTTTAACTGAAGAAGAAAAATTAATATTAAAAAAATATAGATCAAACAATGAATTATAAAATAGATACGTCGCACTGGATTGACCAGAATGAAATCATCAACTATTTACATGATGTAAGGAAACACGAGCCTATGACTAGGTTAGAAGAACACTTGTTACTAAAAGAAATTAGATCAGGCAAGTCTGGGGCTAAAGATAAACTAATATACTCAAACCTTAGGTTCGTAATAACTGTTGCCAAAAAATACCAAAACAACGGTTTATCTTTAAGTGATTTAATATCAGAAGGTAACTTAGGTTTACTAAAAGCTGCCGAAAGGTTTAATTACGAGCAAGATGAGGTGAGATTCCTATCTTATGCCGTATGGTGGATAAAACAATCTATAATACAATCTCTTAATGATAATTCTAGGACTATTAGGTTACCTATAAATGTAATTAATGAGGTCAGGAAAGAGAACATGGAAATGGCTACTAACTTAACTGAAGAGAAACAGGCTGTTAGTAGTACAAAATACGCCAACCTACCATCAGTATCTAATTTAGACGATAAGTATGATGAAGACGGTTTAAGTTTATACGACAAGACCGAAGACGTCTCCTCATTAAAACCTGATGATATGTACGACAATGAACAAGCGAACTTAAATCGTGCTTTAAAAAAGGTTCTAATGGAACTTAATGAGACGGAGCGGTTAGTCATAACAAGATATTTCGGTTTAGATTGTGATGAATCAACATTACAGGATATATCGGTAGATCTAAAACTAACCAAAGAGCGTGTTAGGCAAATAAAAGAAAAGGCGATAAAGAAAATAAGGTTCTATTCGAGTAGTATTTTCGAATTAATGTGATTTTAAATAAAAACTAAATATTTATAAGATATGGAAAAGATAAAAAATTTTTTTAGTAAATACGGTTTAGCCGCATTCATCACATTATTCCTAATAATGATGATTAGGGGTTGTAGTAAGAACGGTACCATCAATAAATTAGAAAAACATAAAGTTATTTTAACCAACGACCTAGAACAAAAAAGGGATAGTATCATTGACTTAAAGGCATTACTCATTAGTGAGGAGCAAATAAACCTGATAGATTACAAGGCTAAATCTGAGATCTTGGATTGGGTTAATAATAGTATATCCAAGTACGATAGGAATAAAAGTATGATGGAATTACAATTTGATATTATTGATAAGAAAAAAATTATTGATAATAAAATAAAAGTTATTGAGAAAAAGAAATAAATTATGTTATTACACAAACACATCACAAACGAAAATATTAACGAAGCTCTTACGCTATCCAAGGTAACCAAAGACCAATTTGGGTCAAGTAGAGTTGTTATAGTCTCAGATATAGAGGACAACAATAAGGCTACATCTGAAGTTATATCCGTTAAAGATATATTAAAAAAACATGGTTTTATGTGGGACGGTAAGAACAAGCAATGGTGGTTAAACGACAAATTTAAGCCTATCGAACAAGTTATTGATATAGCTAAAAACGCGGTTGCGGAAGCTAATAAAAAGTTAAACCAATCTAATGAGGCTAACGAGATCATAGCTAAGTTAGAGGATATTAAAGATTTTATTTCAACCGCACCAGTATCACCAGAAGCTAATGTAACAAAAGATGATATCACTAAGAAAATACAAGGTTTTATCACAGAATTGGCAGAAGAAGTGGACACGATAAGGTTAACCACTAAGATTAAAGAGTACTTTGATTTCTTAAGTAAATTCCCTAACTATTCCTTCACTAACCAATTGTTAATATTTATACAGAACGAAGATGCAACTAAAGTAAACTCTAAAACTGGTTGGTCTAAATTAGGTTTAAAACCAAAAGAAGACGCTAAACAGATTTTAATTTGGAGACCCACACTAAAACCACCAACAGAGTCGGTTAAAAAAGAAAGAACTGAAAAATTCCTAAAAAGAAACAAGGGTGGGATGACACCAGATAAACAAAAAGAATTAAATAAAATACTTAAAGCACCAGTCGCTTCAATGCCATTTGTATTATACCCAGTTTACGATACAAAGGATGTTATAAAAGAGGACGGATCTGAGTACGAACAACCAGAAAGTGTTGATTTAGAGTGGTTTGATGAAACAGAAAACGAAATTGCTGACAGAATATTTGAAGCAATGGTTAAAGTTTATGATGATTACGGTATCGACTTCGCTATAGAGGATGCTAAAGGCAAGGAGAAGGGTTATTCGGCTAGTGGTAAAATAAGAATTTCTAGTGACACTAAGGGCATAGGTAAGGCCTCTGTTTCTATACATGAATTTGCTCACGAGCTAATGCATCAGAAATTCCTTAAAACAAAAGCAGAAAGTGGTAAAGATAAAGATAAGTTAGGTGAAAAAACTAAACATATATTAGACGCTTACGTTGGTAGAGATATTAGCGAGGTATTAGAATTACAGGCAGAATCAGTTGCTTATGTTGTTTTAAAATCTTTTGATGTACCAGGGTTAAAATATGCGGTTAATTATATCGCTCTTTGGAAAGGTACTAAAGATAGTATAATCGGTAACCTAGATGTAATAACGACTACAGCTAACATTATCATAAAATCTATAAACAAACACATAGATAAAGTTAATGAGGTCGAAGGTGAACAAGAGATACACGGGGATATGGTGTCAATGAGTGACGTAGCTAAATTACTTAAAGCCCCTATTAAAAAAAGTGTAGAATCTATAGACGAAATACTTGAGGAGATAAATGAATCTAAACTTATATTTAAAAACATGATAAAGTAATGGGAGAGAAACTAAGCAAGAATTTCATTATAGGTACTTTCGTAACTTTATACGTTATGGTATCTATTATATCAACGATACACGTAATAGACTTCTTTGAGTTATCAAACCCAAAATGGTTAGCAGTTACATTAGCTATAGCTTTTGAAGTTGGTGCTGCGGCATCATTAGCTTCAATAATAGCCCTAAAAAAAATGAACAAAAGTATAGTTTGGGCACTATTCTTCATATTGACCGCAATGCAAGCTATGGGTAACACTTATTATGCGTACAATAACCTGGAAGACTTTAAAACCTGGTCAGAATTATTTGGTTTGGTTGATTTCGAACCAATTTTTCAAAAAAGAGTCATGTCAATTGTTAGTGGAGCGATATTACCTCTAGTAGCTTTAGGTTTTATAAAATCACTAGTTGATTATATTAGACCATCCGAAGATCCAGCACCTGAAAAGGTTTTAAATGAAGAAAATGTATCTTCAGAAAAAGTGGTTGAGGATATTGAAGATGATTTAGATGACTATAACGATCAGATTGATAGATGGACCACATATGGTGATAACTTGGACGAAGATGTGGATGAAGACCCGTTTATTGGGTGGGATTATGATAAAAATCATGAGTTAGAAGATGAAGAATCATTATCAGAGTATTATGAAAATATTGCAGCTTATAGAGAAAATTCGCAACCAGAAGAAATTGACCTAAAAGAAGAATGGGACGAAGACCATGCGTTGGATATGGTGATGAATGATATGGTAGAAGACATGGATATACAAGACTTCGAAAACCAAGATACGGTAAACGTAGTTTCTGAAGATACTATAGAGGATACTATAGAGGATACTATAGAGGATAATAAATACGATGATAGTATAATGGTTTTTAAAAAAGATGGAAATAAATAAAGAGTTTTATTTTAAAGATAAAGAACATACCACAAAAACAAAAGCTAAGAAAAAACAAATAATTCTAACAAATACGACTTGTACTTTTGAGGAGTATTTGGTTAAAATAAAAACACGGTACAATGGTAAATACACCAAGGTACCGTGTTTTTCTATTTCTAGAGATGGTGATGTATACCAACATTACGATGTTAATAGTTATAATGATATGTTATCGGAGTATGGTATAGAGAAAAATGGTATAACGGTAGCTTTAGAAAACGTTGGGTGGTTACATAAAGATGTTATTACTGGTAAACTAGTTGATTGGAAAGGTTCCTACTACACAAAAAGCGTAATAAACATACCTTGGAGGGGTAAGAAGGTTTGGGCCAACTACACCGAAATACAATATACTAAACTTGTAGAATTAATAGACTATTTATCTTTAAAGCATGGGATTGAAAAAGACTTTGTAGGGACTAATATAATAATAGATAAACCAGATCAACACAAAGGGATACTTAATAGAAGTAATTATAGTAAAAATTATTACGACTTATCACCAGCATTTGATTTTAAAAAGTTAACTAAATTAATAAACAAAAGTTATGAGTAGAGGATTTAATCACGACAAGAATTATGATGACATAAAATCATTAATAAAAAAAGTTAAAGACGCTCACCTAAACGAATCTTTTATACCAGGTGTGACTAACATAGATCCAAAGGATAGTAACCACCTATATAATAATTTAGGTGAAGATGAGGTTATTAAAACCGAACCAGAAGAAATTGATAACAAATCTGGTGAAAAAATTACTTTTGATGGTATAAACACAGTGGGTTATTTGAGTAAATCTGATGACGTTAATATTGATATGGACGCGTTTAAAGATTCAGTATCTGAGTTAATAAAATCTACTGGTTTATTGTTACCATACGTAAATATAAGGGTTGAGAATAGTAGAGTTATTATAACATCTGACGTTATTAAAAACCCGTCCTTAGATGTCGTTAAAGAGATTACTATCGATACTGACGAGGAAGATGTAATGATTAATACTGTATCAGGATCATTTACTTTAAGTGGTGATTTGTTAAACTTATTAAAACTAGTTAGTAGAACATACGATGATCCCCAGATAGGGAGGAATAATTTAATTAAACTAACACAATTAAGTAATTAAGTTAATATTTAACATTTATAAAAAACTAACTATTTATATTAATAAACTTAGATAATGAAAGTAAAAATAACAGATTCTGAACTAGAACAACACCTTAAAGAGTGTTTAATTGAGATTGATACCAACTCATTGATTAACGAAGAGTTAACTAAAACCGATAAAGATGGTATAAAATCTATGGTTAAAAAAGAGATTAAAGATTTCTTAGAAATAAACCGTAGTTCCCAGTTTGAGACTAGAGTTAAGAATATTGTTAAGGATACGTTCAAAGACACTGTGAAAAGTGATAAAGATTTAGAAAATAAGGTTGTTGAAATAAGTAGAAACGTACTAGTTCAACTATACAAACAATTATGGACTAGAAGAGCTTTCTGGGCTAACGATCTAAAAAACGCAGCTAACTAATGAAAAAACAGGATTTATTAAATAAAATTAAAGAGACGATAGAACTTAATGAATCAGTATCTTTAGGGTCCACACTTGGAGTACCAGGTAGCCCAACATACGGTGGTTTTATAGGACCATTAAGTGTGATAAATAAAAAGAAATTGAATAGCAGATTATTCTACACCTGGGCTGACAAGAATGTTAAAAATGCTGATGGTGTTGGTACTGTAGTTGAACCACCACAAGGGTATGTTGAAGAACATATATATAGCAACGAAGGTGAAATGGTTACCGAAGGTGATTTAATGGAATGGTTCGGGGCTGATCTAAAACAAGGTACTGCGTACAACGGAGGTAAAATCGTAAGTATAGAACCTAAATGTTTGGCTTTCCCTTACTGTTCACAAGGCGCTTTAGATAAACCAATTAAATTGATTGGTGAGACAAAAGAAGATATGTGTGATAATTGTTATGATTATTGTTCTCACGTTGCTAAAGAAAGCAAGAGTTCACCAGAACACGTAGCCAAATTAATCAGAGGTAAATACATAACACAGGCCGAAGAGATGGGATTAGACGAAGACTCTATACCAGAAAAATTAGACGAGTCAATAGAACTAAAATATAATATACTAGAAAATACCGATAAAATGGAAAATATTAAATTAACCGCTGAGTTAGCATCTAAATGCATGGACAGCATAATGGAAAATAAAGATCTTGCTGAATGCATGTACGAAACTTTGGTTAAAGAAGGGTTTTTACCAGAAACAATTGAAGAAGGTGAGACCTATGAAGGGCAATGTAGAAGTATGATGGAAGATTCGGATATATGTTTGGAAATGATCAAATCTTGTACTATGAGTACTGACGAAAGTGATTGTACCAACGAAATGAAAGGATACATAACTGAGTATTGTAATGCCTCAAAAACTACATCTGAAGGTCCTATAGAAGATAATGCTAGAGCAGCCATTAATGAGGATGATGAAAGGTATATGTTTTTTTCTAATTTAGAACAGATGAGAAGACAGTCTGATATATTATTAGCACTTGACGAAACTAAAGTACAAGAGCTTTTAGATAATGGTCATGATTGGGCACAAGATCACATTGCTACATCTAAAGAAAGTATGGACCAAGTATTCGATTTCATAATGAATGAAATGGAAGCGCCAGAAAAAGAAGTTAATAAAGAAGACGAATTTCACAAAGACTTAGATAATCTAGTTCACAAAACTTTTGGTCATAGTAGTGACGAAAAGGAAAAATCAATGGCTCAAGAATTACCTGAAACTATTGAAGAATTGTCAGACGAAGCTGTTAAAACTAAATCAGATTCGCAACAATACGAAACCGAATTGAGGCAATTTAACCAATTTATGAATAGTATTGAAGTCGCATTAGGTAATGTCGCTAAGATTCTAGCACCAGATACAATAAAAGAAATGTTTAATGCTTATTTTAGATCATTTGCGTCTAGCGCTAATGCTGATGCGGATGAGTTTATAGATTTCATACAGAAAAGTGGTGAAGAGAACCATATAGAATACTACGATAGGTTATTCTCTAAAGGTGGTAACCAAAGTATATTATTGTTATTAACATCACCAGCTAAAAGAGGGTTTCTAGACAAAAGCGGGTTGAATAACGAAGACGCTTTATTAAACGCGTTAGACACCGTAAGTGAATTGGAACCTAAAGTTGATAAGAAACGAAACTTTATCCAAGACTATACGGATAGAAAAGAAGGTAAAAGTGATGGAAAAAGCGAAACTGAAGACGATTTCTCTGATGAGAAAGAACCAACGATGAGTGACTTAAAGAATATCGAAAAGATGTCTACATTAGACATGGATAGCGATGAAGACTTCCTAGAAGAAGCAGAGCTGTCTAAGTTTGAACCAATAAAAGGTAAATTTGTTGACGCTGAAAACGAAACGAATGCCAAGAAAGAAGGTGAAGAGGGTATTAAAGACGCTGAAGAATCACAAGAATCAACTGAAGAAAAAGTAGATAACTTAAAAAACCAAAAATTCTCACCAGAAATGGAGACAGAATCAGACGTAGAGGCTAAAGAATCATCTTTAGGTTATAAAAATGCTTTAAACCTAGATTACACTAACGAACCTTCTGATGAGTATAAGGAGAGAGTTGAGATGGAAGTTAAGACTGGACATTCAGTTAAGCGTGACGAAGAAACCCTTGGGGCTGAAGCTAACATAGATAATGAAAGCAAAGCTGGTGAGAAGATATTTGATGCAGCCAAAGAAAACCAGGGTAATGCAGATAAAGATTATACTTCAAGACCTATATCAACCGAAGAGGAAGAAGAAGAAACTACTAAGAATGGTAAGGTTAACGAAGAGTTAGATAAGATTAAAAAAATGTTCTCTTACGAACAAGAAGTTATAAACGTGGAAAGAAAAACTAATTTAGTTAATGAGAACGAAATGTTCTTAAAGAGCGTTAGTAAAAAAGGTATTTTATGATTTATTTTAACATATCTAAATAAATAAGGGCCTCTTGCATAAGAGGCCCTTATTTATTATATATAACCCCTAATATGGATAAAAACAAATTAAATAAATTCATGGATTACTTCTCGAAAGAGCTAACTCAAGAACAGATAACTTATCTTAACACAATTAACAATATAAGTTCTGAGCGAGTTGACCTATTTAAGGAGTTTAGTATATCTTTAACGTATTTAATAATTGATACCTATTTAGGTGACGACACCATAGATAACCAAAACGCGCTATTATCACACTTTAACTGGTGTTGGAGTAATAATATAAATAATTTCGCTAAAGAAAATATATACCTACAATCTAAAGGGGAACACTATTATTATTTCTTAAATTACTTTACTGATATATTTTATGATAACCCTAAGAAAACTAATACGCTAAACGCAAAACTAATAACCTCTTGGGAGGATACTATGACAATGGATATCCCTAAAACTAAATCAGATTACGATTTATTTTGTGAGATATTTAAAACTATGGACAAGTATTTTCTGAAGAATCATTGATAATACGAAATATTATTAGTACTTTTATAAAAAAAAGGTATGGAAGTAATTATATCGTTATTAAATAAAGTGTTATTATTATCACTAGTGTTATCTATTTTAGTCATAATCAGACACTCATTTTCGTTCATAAGAAACATTTTAAGTTCAGAACCAGTAAAATTTAAATTAACAATACGTGAATTAGTTTATTTAGGTATGTCGGTATCATACGTAATTACAAGTATCATAAACGGAATTAAATTATGAAAATAGATCAAATGTTTAAGAACTACCCCGAAAACTTAATTGGTTTAAGGGTAAATAAGGGTGTTAATATTATCGACTATTGGTTGAACCCTAAATGGAATATATTAGACGAACACATAAAAGAAGGAGTTGAAGTCAAGAAACAAAAAGTTTCTGAAGAAACAGGATTTAATTATTACGTAATGTATTCTCAAAAATCCTCCCTAGAAGAGCTTTACGATATGTTTGTTGAGATTATAGAGTATAACGTGAATCTAGAAAAGAAACAAGAACTTTTCACACAGAAGATATCTGAACTTAAAGATATTTTTGGTAAGTTAGATTATGAAGAATTGACTTCTCTATCTTTTGAGACCCCTTTATCTGTACTACCCAAACCTAACCCCCAAACTAAACTAGAGTCAGAAGAAGAGGACCCTCAACTAGAAAATGAATCAGTTATTGAGGCAGAAAACGATGAGGTGTTAGAAACTGAAGAAGTCGATGAGGGTAACGAATTAGAAATAGAAAATAGTTAAAATGATATTGTTTGATGTATTATATTTTATAATAGGTTGTTATGGTGTGTCAACCATAATAGTCCAGAGTAAGATATTTAAACCAATCAGAGAGACATTAACGAAAAAACTTAATTACTTAGGTAAATTAATTAACTGTATGATGTGTACTGGTTTTTGGGTAGGGTTATTATTTAGTATAGGTCTAGGTTTTTCTCCATCAAAGATACTATACATTGAATACGTTAATAATTACACCCCAGACACAATAAGGTACTTTATATTTACTATATTTGATGCCGCATTTATATCCAGTGTTATATACCATATATACCTACTTGAATTATTAATAGAATCAAAATTACCGAATGAGCAATAAATTAATAGAGTTTTACAACACTTATCTAAACCATTTTGATGTGACAAACCCCAGCTCTGTTGGGTGGACAGATAGGGATAACCAGTATGGTAGGTTTGAGGCGTTATTCCGTATTGGAATACGGAATAATGATAAGGTATTGGATTATGGTTGTGGATTAGGTCACTTAAACGACTATATAAAAGAAGTTGGGTTAGAAGACATAGACTACTTAGGTATTGATATAAATCCAAACTATATAGATAAGGCCAAATCCTTATACCCAGATAAAAATTTTATGGTTGGAGTTTCGGGGGATATAAATAGTGTAAATGATGTGGACTATATAATTGGTTCAGGCGTGTTCACTGTAAACACCACCTTAGAACAGATATACAATGTCGTTAAACTATCTTACGACAAAGCCAACAAAGGTGTCGCGTTTAACTTTTTAACAAAAGAAAGTGGTTTACACCCTTTAAATACATATGATAAGGATCAGATCCATAACCTACTATCTAAAATAGGTAAAGTTGATTTATTATATGGTTATCTAGGGAATGAAGACTTCACAATACATATAAAGAAATAATATGGAAGATGATAGAGCTTATAGGAGTTACGAAAGGGAGCTAAAGAAAGACAGGTTAGATATTGACAGACATAAATCAAACTATATAAAACAAATTAAAAACGGTTTAGGTGACAAGATTAACGATATAAACACTTACATCAAAGAAGAACCTAGTAGGTGGGTTAAATTCAAAAAGTTTATAAATAAAGTATTTAAATATATATGAGACTAAAAGACCTTAACGATATAACTAAAAGTATTACTGGTAAGATCGATGTTGAGTCTAGTATAAAGATTGAACTAAGGTTGTCATCCGATAATCATGAGAGTCTACAGCAAGAGGTATATAGACATATGAACAAAACTGGTTTAGGTTATAAATCTAGGAAAAGTTTTGATATTATAATAGGTGATATTGTATTCGTAATAAAGCGACAGTAGGTTATATGAACAAACCCTATAAAATAGTTTTATACAACTCTGGTAAGCGAGTTAAAATTGTTGGTTCGGCTAGAACGTACTCGGAGTCATTAAAGTTATATAAAGACGCTTTGGATACTAACAGTAGTTACTTCCCTAAGGAGTATGATTGGTTGGGTAATGAAACCGATTACGAGTTAGTGTTAACTGGTCCTAAAAAGGGTACGTCAATAAAACATTTTAGAAACGACATGGGTGCCCTTGTTAAAGTTAAAACTAACGGAGATTTTATCATAAAGAAAATACGACCGTATACTATAGAGGAGAAATTTAAACACAAAAATAGTGGGGTAGTTTACGACTTTAAGGGTATAGTTAAAAAGTTTTTGTTAGGTAATGAAACTAAAGTGGTTATATCTATAAATAATAAGTTAGTTATAGAGTACTTTGAAAATGAATTTATAGATGTATTCGTACTAAAGAATAGCTCAGATTCGCAAAGATTAAACGATACTATTAAAAATTTTAGTTATTCGAACAACTTAAATAATTTTATATTCTTTAATGACCCAACACACGAAACTATAAGGCGAGTTTATGATTCGTTAGAAGATAATCACGGTATATCCAGACGTTGGATGTCCAGGGTTAGTACCAGATAAAACCTAGGTATACTAAAAAGTAGTGGCGCCCAAATTAGACGCCACGTACATTGTTTTTAAAATTTAATACTAATTTTGTTGATATAATGTTAGTGAATTATACCGAATTCCTTTATTAGTTCGAAAACTAATTTCTGTGCCTTCTCATAATGACTATATATTCTAGATTTAAGTTTATCGTCATCTTCTTTAGCGGCTACTTTACTTAAAATAGACTTAGCTTCCTCCATTTTATCTAAATACTCCAACAATTCATGAGCACCCTTTAGGTCTTTCATAGCTATATCACTATCAGCTTCAGGCTCAACATCCATAGACGTATCTACATCCGTATCAATATCTTCGTTATCCACATCAATCACCTCTTCATCATTATTTGGGTACTCAATTCTTCTATCGCTATCATCATCACCCAACTGTTTGGCTAATGTATCCTCTAGATCAATATCTCTCATCTTAGATTCCTCAGCCTCGGCTATCATTTTTATTTGTTTTTCTGTAAAAATTACTCTTTTTCCCATAATTTAATGTATTTATATTTGAAGTCTTATTATACTCACAAGTAATAATAAATAGTCTAAAAAACCAAAAAAGATGGTAGATTTCGTAAATAAACTAATAGAGATGAACAACTTGTTCATTTGTAAATTTAGCGTTAGTGATTATATCAATAATACGTTTAAAATATATTTTATATCACCAGATGGTGACCACCAATATTTAGCAGTAAATCAGATACAAAATTCTGATAATGAACATAATTCTAGGGTGGGTAGTCTTTATTTTAATAGTAAAAAAAATAGTATCTTTGAAGATACGGAGATAGAATCATTCGCTATTACTCGTGAAGAGTATAGAGAATTTATAATTTATTATAATCAAATACCTATGTGGGAAAAGAGAGATATAATTGATATCGAAAAAAACTACGGAGATAATTTGGTGGTATAAAAATTTATTCATACTTTCGTGGTATGAAAGAATATTTAAAGTATGTAATGAGTTTGTTGGACGATCAAGACTTTTTCGGTCGTTCTGGTGTGTTTATGGACCGTGAACTCGTATCTAATCTATTGACAAAAGTTTTAGAGAGTAACCATGAAAAAGATGGTTATCACCATATAACACCAGATCAACTAACTAATACCCTAGATAAGGCTCAGTCTATTATAATAGAAGAATCTTTTAACGTTTTACTTGAAGATGGGGTTATTAGTATAGATGGTATAAATTCGGATGGGGATTTTGTCTATAGCTCAAATATAAACCCAAAAAAATCTGAAAATGAAGGTCAATGATACCAAACCCTCCTTAACCTTATTAGATAAGATAAGCGTCGAGAACTTATACTTAATTATTGATGATGGTACCAACATTAAGAGTCAAACTCTTGTTAACCAAGAAACCTTTAATAACGGTATGAAGAACCGAATAGATGCTAGTGTTCACAGAGAGACAATAGTTGTAGAAGAAGATTTAGAGGTCGGCAAGGTAATACTTAAAAAGTATGTAACTCATAAATCAGCTACCCCCAGAAAATTTAAAAACGGTTATGAGCAGTATAAACTAATAGATGAGATAAAAGAATATACTAGTTTAACGTTAAACAGAAACGAGCCAGGGTTTAGCATATATCATAGTAATAACAATAGACCTAATTATGTTAGGGTAAATATAGTTAATGACCGCATTATATTTTTAATAAGAGAATTGCTTAGTTCGACACTATTCGGTTCAGAAGAATTAAATAGAATCTTAACTACTCTAATCAGAAACACCCAACCAAACTACAAAATATCAAGTAAGATTGGTGATGATAAAGACATCTTAACTAGGTACGTATTAAGTAGATTTTTATCCAAATACGAAATAACTTATAATACTAATGATATTATTAATGTAGCGAAGACATTTAGATTTAATAAGAAGTTGTATCGAGGTATGGATATAGCTGATTATATATCAGACATAAATTACATAAATAACCCAGATATAGTAAAAAAAGCGTTAAGATTTAAGGGGGTTGATATGGATAACCTATCCATATATAATAAGTTAGGTTACAATTGGACTGACATAACTTCAACAGAAGAAATCTATAATAACGTAATACCCACCAACCCTACAGAAGAATTCCATAATGATGGGAATATAATTTTTTCTAATGGTTATACAAGGGCTTGGGGTATGAACTTTATATCCAAGCACAGAGATGCACTAAGAGGCTTTGATTTAAAACATATAAAATATATAATCGAAAAAGCTATGTACCTAGAAGAGATTTATGGTATCACCTTAAAACCAGGTTTTTCGACTAAATTAGTCAATTTTTTTGATGAAATTTTTGAATCTTTAACCTATAGCACCGAATCAACAGGGGTTTATTATCTTAAAAATTCTTTAATTAGTTCTATAAAAAGACATTTACGTAAAAAATATAAAGCTGTGGTTAAAATAAGTAATAAAAATGTACGTAATATTGGGGGGTTATTAGAAATAAGAAACGTAAGTGGTAAAATATTGGAGACCTATTTAGTGACACCGTCTTATATGACCATAACATTTGACGCAGCCAGCTTAAATGATATTCAGATAACAGACGATTTACACAATATAATGGATAGGGTTGATAAAAAAATGCGTAATGGTGAGTTTGGGTTAAATGTTAGTAGTGCTTATTCTATATCCAAATTTGAGGAAAAGTTACGTTCAGAAATTAATGATGAACATATCACTATTTTTAAAGAATCTATTGGTTATACCAATAAATAAAACTATATTTGTATAAATAAATTTAATTATAAAAAAACAAAAAAACATGAATCTAGGTAAAGAATTTAGTAAATATGCCACAATGCATATGGGTATAAAATCAGAATCACTTAATAACTTTAAAAGTTCTGTCACACCATACATCATGGAAGAACGAGAAATGAATGTAACTCAAATGGACGTGTTTTCCAGACTAATGATGGAAAGAGTCATATTCCTGGGTACAGGTATAAATGACCAAGTGTCTAACATAATTCAAGCTCAACTACTGTTTTTAGAATCTATGGACCCAAATAGAGATATCCAAATATATATAAATTCGCCAGGGGGTTCAGTATATTCTGGTCTAGGGATTTATGATACTATGCAGTATATAAAACCAGAAGTATCCACTATATGTACTGGTTTAGCCGCATCAATGGGTGCAGTACTATTATGTGCAGGTGCCAAAGGTAAGAGATATGCACTACCACACTCAAGAGTCATGATACACCAACCACTAGGTGGTGCTGAAGGACAAGCTACTGACATAGAGATAACTGCTAGAGAAATAGGTAAGCTTAAAAAGGAATTGTACGATATAATATCATTACACAGTGGTCAGAAATATAGTAAAGTTTATAAAGACTCTGAGAGGGACTACTGGATGAAATCTGATGAAGCTAAAAAATATGGGATGATAGACGCAGTTATGGATAGAAAATAGACCCTAGGCGATAAATCTAAGGGGCTATTATTTTTTTATTTATAATAAAGTAAATAACCTAACGTGTTTTATATAATTAATAACTATTTATATAGAGTAACAATAAAGTTATAGAAATTAAAAAAAGATATGTCAAATTTAATACTCAGGTCAAACCTATCCAGACCATTAACACATAACGAGCTAGACGATAATTTAAAGACGTTAGAGATAATAAAATGGATACCCCAAGACTTTAAATCAGGTCAATTCACTTATATAATAAGCGATAATGGTACAACATCACTTTATGTTTGTATAGAATCACACACAGAGTTTAGCTACAGTAGTTCAAACAACACTTTTTCTGAAGTAGTTAAAATAAACGGTTCCGACATTAGGCTATGGAGAAAAGTAGCTGGCGGTGGAGGTTCATCAACGGGTGACGAATTTGTGGGAGCTAGCTTCAACGAGAATACATCAAACTTAATATTCACAACTTCTGGTGGTGATTTGGTTAACATAGATCTAAGTTCACTATCCTCTGGTTCTAATGGTACATCAGGGATATCAGGAGTAGATGGAAATGATGGTAACGATGGTGCTGATGGTACATCAGGGATATCAGGAGTAGATGGAAATGATGGTAACGATGGTGCTGATGGTACATCAGGGATAAATGGTGCTGATGGTAACGATGGTAACGATGGTGCTGATGGTACATCTGGAATAAATGGTGCTGATGGTAACGATGGTGCTGATGGTGCTGATGGTACTGATGGTACATCAGGGATAAATGGTGCTGACGGTACATCTGGAATAAATGGTGCTGATGGTACTGATGGTACATCAGGGATAAATGGTGCTGACGGTACATCTGGAATAAATGGTGCTGATGGTAACGATGGTGCTGATGGTACATCAGGGATAAATGGTGCTGACGGTACATCTGGAATAAATGGTGCTGATGGTGCTGATGGGGACAAATATAAGACGATATCAGTAACTTCACTAATCCTAGGCAGTAGCGGTACGTTATTTGTCGACCCCGATCTAGCATATACCCCAGCCCAGTCAATTATAATTGTATACGACACAGCTAACTTCCAAGAATGTGAGGTTATAACATATAATTCAATAACAGGTGAATTGGTGTTCGGAGCTCCAACAAGAACTGTTGGTGGCGGGACATATACATCATGGACAGTTAACCTAGATGGAGCAACTGGTGGTGATGGTATTGATGGTATTAATGGTATTGATGGTAATGATGGTGCTGATGGTACATCAGGGATATCTGGAGCAGATGGTACATCAGGAATATCAGGAGTAGATGGAAACGATGGTATTGACGGAAACGATGGTACATCAGGGATATCTGGAATAGATGGTGCTGATGGTGCTGATGGTACGTCTGGAATATCTGGAATAGATGGAAATGATGGTACGTCTGGAATATCTGGAATAGATGGAAATGATGGTACGTCTGGAATATCTGGAATAGATGGAAATGATGGTACGTCTGGAATAAATGGTATTGATGGAAATGATGGGAACGATGGTATTGATGGTACATCAGGAATATCTGGAGTAGATGGAAATGATGGTATTGATGGTACATCAGGAATATCTGGAGTAGATGGAAACGATGGTATTGATGGTATTGATGGAAATGATGGTGCTGATGGTACATCAGGGATATCTGGAGTAGATGGAAACGATGGTATTGATGGAAATGATGGAAACGATGGTACATCAGGGATATCTGGAGTAGATGGTATAGACGGAAACGATGGTGCTGATGGTACATCAGGAATAGATGGAAACGATGGTACATCAGGGATATCTGGAGTAGATGGTATAGACGGAAACGATGGTGCTGATGGTACATCAGGAATAGATGGAAACGATGGTACATCAGGGATATCTGGAGTAGATGGTAATGATGGTAATGATGGTACATCAGGGATATCTGGAGTAGATGGAAATGATGGTAATGACGGTAATGATGGTACATCAGGGATATCTGGAGTAGATGGAAATGATGGTAATGACGGTAATGATGGTACATCAGGGATATCTGGAAACGATGGTAATGATGGTATTGACGGAAACGATGGGAATGATGGTATTGATGGTACGTCTGGAATATCAGGAATAGACGGAAACGATGGGAATGATGGTATTGACGGAAACGATGGTATAGATGGAAATGATGGTACGTCTGGAATATCAGGAGTAGATGGAAACGATGGCAATGATGGTGTTGATGGTGCTAACACTCTAAGATGGTCAATCGGACCTTCTATAAATGCTGAGTTCTTTAGTATGTCATCCAGCACTAATGCATCAGTAACTACAATAACTATTAACGAAACAGCTATTAATTCTATCAATGCGCAGAATTGGTTAGCTGGAATCGAAGTAGGTGATATTATTTCACTATACAAAACTACAAATACATCAGAATTCGGTATATATGAAGTAACTGGTAAAACAGATAACGGCACTAACGTTACATTCAACGTAACAGTTATTGCAGCAAACGGATCGAACTCACTTTACAATTCATTCGGAATCTCTTATACTAAGGTCGGTGCAAATGGCGAGAACGGTACATCAGGAATAAATGGTATTGATGGGAATAACGGAAACGATGGTACATCAGGAATATCAGGAGTAGATGGAAATGATGGTAACGATGGAAACGATGGTACATCAGGAATATCTGGAGTAGATGGAAATGATGGTAACGATGGTACATCAGGAATAAATGGTGTTGATGGAAATAACGGAAATGATGGTAACGATGGTACATCAGGAATATCAGGATTAGATGGAAATGATGGTAATGATGGTACATCAGGAATATCAGGAGTAGCAGGTACATCTGGTGTAAGTGGGTCTGGGACCAACACGTATATCGCTAGAGTAGAATTCGATGCCACACAGCAGATAGTAGCTGTGTTCTTCGATCAATTCGGTAACTCCGATATAGCCACTGCTGGTGCATCAGCCGCTAATACTGACATGAATGCCGAATTCCAATTTGCCCAGGAGGTTAACCCGCCGCGCTCAATATTGGCTTATGCGGCTAACACCTCAACTAACGAGTACATAGTAACACACTTAGACGGTGGTGGTACTAATACAAACTATAAACTAACTGGCTTTAACTTCAGCAGTTTTACGAGCCCGAGCGGTTTACCAAATCAATTTGACGCTAATTTATTCACAGATTTTGGTAGCATCTTTACTATTGGGATAGATATGGCTAAAGGTAATTTTGACTGGGATAGAGTAGGTTTTCCTACCGCTAAAGAGACTCACGTATACATAGTGTTTAGTTTCTAAGTAAATGCTAAGTACTATAATTAAATAAAAAAGAATATAAAGTTATGTCATATAAAATCACACCAATAACATTAAGAGCTAAAATAGAATCTATGTCAGGCTCTATCCTATACGGAGAATCCGATGGGTCTGGATTACAATCAGATTACATTAGATATGATGTTACGATAAAAGATGTATTAAATCAAAATCATGCTGATGAATCCAGCAGAGAACCGTTACTTTACAACGGTTTAGATATAAAATCTGGTATGTTTATTGCCAGTGAAGATGCTAATACTATATTAAAGATAGTATCTATATCCGATAAAGCTACTAACGCAGTGACATGTGTTGTTGAGGATGTAGACATGTTATCTTTTAGAATTAACGGTAGTAATACTGTGGCTAATAATGGTAATATAGTAATATTCGATTTAAACCCAGAAGGTGAACCCGTAATTGTAGGCTCACCTTTTTTAAGTGGTGCCGCCGATAAAGTACAATCTAGGTTTAACTTAAACGAAAAAGATGATAGAGTTAAATTCTCTCACGAATCTGCACCTTCATTAGATCTTGGCGATGTTGTTTCTATAAATACTTCTGGTGAGTTAGTTAAGTACGGTACAACAGGTAGTACAGAAACGAAGGTTGGTATAGTACTAGATAAACTAAGGAACGGAAAAGATATTTTTGTAAAACCATTCAATGATATAATAAGAGATTACTCTAACCCTGAAACATTAGATGGTAACCCTTCTTCTACCTATTATACTGATATAAACGAAGATGGTAAAATAACCACAACACAAGGTGGTGTAGCGACATTCATACAACTAAATGAACCTATACCAACAACACAATCGATCACATCGACAACTCAACCTGGTACCACCGATACCCTAATCATAAATGGTGTAACCGTATTTAATGGCCCTGGAGGAGACACTGTAGGTAACTCAAGTGAATTAAGTGATCAAATAAACACTTTCACATCAGAAACAAACGTAACTTCTGCTATAACACAATCTCCTGGAGTTGTTGATGCAGAATCTAATACAGTAGCCTACCCTGGTTCGTGGGGTGATAACGATATATTTATACCCCTTAATGCCTTGGGTGAACCTTTACCAAGTACGTACCCTGAAATAACTATTTCGGACGGTATCAACACAGAGAATGTTGTATTTGATACCTCAGACGCTACAGCTATTGGTTATAACGTCATATCCCCAGCTGGAATAGCATCAGCAATACAAACGGTTATAACGGCAAGTGGTCTTAACTTAAGTGTAGAAACCTACACATCAACAGAACACAACGGTGATGCTATTAGAATAACAACAAACGGTTCGGCAACAGGAGTTACTTTAACAAATGTTGCGACTGACCCTTTCGGTGGTAACGTTGTTGGTAACGCTTCAAGTACTGGTATTAGCTTAACAGCTAGCTTAGGTGACCCAACATTAGTATTAACGAGATCGTCTGGTGGACCCATAGAAATTGATGGAACACCGTTATCTGGGGGTTATATTAATCAAGGGGGGGTAGTATCCTCAAACTCAGGTAGAGTACCTTATTTAATGTTAATTGAAGCAGAAGGTGCTTCTGGAGGCTCTGGTGTTTCTGGTACTTCTGGTACTTCTGGTATTGATGGTACTTCTGGTGTTTCTGGTACTTCTGGTATTGACGGCACTTCTGGTATTGATGGTACTTCTGGTGTAGACGGAGCCCCTGGTACGGTTACTGGTGGTGTTTCATACGCACAATTATTTGAATTAAATGGGGCATCTAGGTCGATAGAAGAAAACTATCAGGGATGGAATACAGACACTGTAGGTGAAATACTAGGTATAACACATACACCAGGTTCTGGGTCAGATGCGTCAACTTTAACGATTCAAACCCCATACACTGGAGTTTATCAAATAAACGCCTCTTTATCTTTATCCGTAGATACCAATAACGTAACCGTATTTATTGTAGTATATAAAAACGGTATCCCTTTACCTAGCACTGAAGTTAATAGAGATTTCAACTCCGATTCAATCGGGTCATTTAGCATAACAGAGTTAGTTGATCTAGATGAAAACGATACAATATCCTTATACATCAAAAGATTAGGTGGCGGCACTACAGTAAATATGACTCCGTCAAACTTCTCATTTGACCTAGTTAAAGTTGTTGGGGTAGGGGAAACAGGACCTACTGGTTCATCTGGTACTTCTGGTGAAAGTGGTACTGTTACTGGTGCCGAATTAACTAATTCAGTTTTAGAAATAACGAATAGTGATTCATCTACTATTAGTGTAGATTTCGATCCTTCTAATGATACACAAAATAAAAATGGTGTTACTACTCACGGGTTTATCTTCTTAGATGAAACTAGTTTTAGTGCACAACCATTTAACGGTGTGTTCGAAATGAGTAGTATAAATACCGCCACTATGTTTTACCAGTTTAATTTAAGCGATTTTTCGGCAAAGACAACATATGTTGTTTTAGATGTTGTGGATACAGGGTCTACCCTAAACTATATAACTATTCTACCAGAGTTCACTGATTCAAATGATGATGGCAGGGTAATAAAATTCATTACTAAGAGAAATAATTTAGAGGTTAAAAATGATTTAATTGTTTCTAGTAAATGGGTGTCAGGCGGTACCACTAATAGAATTATGTCAACTAACCTAAAAACTAAGTTAGAAGACGCGGGATTCTTTTATCCACTAGAAACTTTAGAGAGTACTGATTTATTGTACGATGGTTCAGATTGGTTAGCAGTAAACGTACAAAAACAGTCGTACTTTAATTACCAACCAGCTAACTATTTAGTTGATGGTGATAACGGAACCGTTGGTCAATATAAGAATAGAGATCTAGATAACTTATTATAATGAAATTAATTGAAGTTTTAAAACTAAATAGCGAACCATTCTCGATTAAAATTGAGGATGGTTTGGAATTCTCGGAAAATAAGGTTCAGGTCACTAAAGAATTTATAAAATTTTGTTGTGATGAGTTGGGTATTTCTGGTAACTTCAAATGTATACTCTGTCACGACAGAGAGAAGAATGGTGTTAAGACAACAGCTTTTTATCGAGACAAAGATAAACTAGTTTGTGTATATGCCAAGAATAGAATGTTAGGTGATGTCATGAGGAGTGTCGCTCACGAACTGGTACACAAAAAACAATACGAAGAAGATCGTATTGAGTTACCCGTACAAGATGTGGGGGGTATTATTGAAGATGAGGCCAACGCTATAGCTGGGCAAATAGTTAAAAAATTCATTAAGACAAAAGAAAACGGTTCATCTTTATTTGAATCAGTAGACTTAACCAGTAAAAAAAATATCGATTAGATTTGTTTAATTTAATACTTTAATATATCTTTGTATAACAAAGTATTAAATTATGTGTAATGGTTAAAAAATCTAGAATCGATTATCTATACGAAAACTTTTTCAAACCAACGTATAAAAAAGCGATAAAAAGGGGACAATTAAATAAAATAGACGATAACTTAAGTGTCGTATATAAATTAAATTTAATTGATGACCACATAGACGTTATGTTATTCTCTTTATTAGAGGATCTGGGCGTAACCAGCAAATATATTGATTCAGAAGAAAATAGCGCTATGAAACTTACTTTTAATTGGTTGGTAGACTGCGATCCCACCCCAAACAAAGAAAATCTAAGTTGGTTGATTGGTTTATATAAAAAACAGTTAATATTGATCGGAGAACATATCTCAGGGTTAGATAAAAAACCAGATGATCATATATGGGAAGGTTTTCCCTTAAACATACGTAACTTCTACGAGGATTTAATGAGTAGTGTTAAATCTTCACTAGAAACACTTAGTTTCATAAAAAAAACAAAGGTTCTCAGTCTTGATAAAAGAGATGTAAACAAATATGTAAATTACGAGACCTTAAATCAAACCTTAGCACCTTACAACGTATTAAATGATGATGATGATGTCAATACACACACATTAACGCATAGGGAGCTTAAATGTATCCAAAATGCGGAAAACTTTAAGAGGGACAAGGGTAATTATGATAGTGAAGTGGGGATGGCCACACTATTATTTGAAGATGATTATTGGGTAATTGTTAAAACGGATGACGAAAAGGCTAATGTAGAGTTCGGTAAATACGCAACATGGTGTACTTCAGGTACTAAATACACTAACATGTTTAAATCATACACCAGTAGAGGTGATTTATTTGTTTTAATAAGTAAGGGTAATGGTTCTAAGGCGTCCATAAAAAAAAACCCATTAAATAGGTTACAATTTCATTTTCAGGACCAACAATATATGGATGCCACTAACAGTACTATAGATATAAATAGTTTTTTATTTGATAACACTGGAGTTAAGAATTACTTTAAGAGTTATATAACTAAAGTGGTCCTACCTAATAAATTTAATGATGATAAAGACTCGTCAAAAATCATCAAGTTTTTACTTAATTTAGGTTATGGTGGTTCAGTGGTAGATATATTGAAAGAGTCTAAACCCAAATCTTTAGATTTTTGTGGTACTAGGCTAGATGATGATTTATTAAATGGTTTAGGTGAAATAAATAGTTTGGAAAAGTTAGACCTATCAGATTGTTCGTTAACCGAATTACCACATAACATTAGTAAACTTAATAAATTAAAATACCTAAAGTTGAGGAATAACCTAATAAGCGTGATCCCAACCTGGATAAAAAACTTAGAAGCGTTAGAATTCCTAGACATATCTAATTGTGGTGTGGATAATGATTTAGATTTAACGGGTTTAACTTCATTAACAGCCCTAATGTTAGATTATAATAAAAAATTAACTAAACTACCCAAAGGTTTAAATACTTTGGTTAATTTAAATAGGTTGACAGCATCCAATTGTAATGTAAAATCATTGGATGATGGTATATTAAATTGTAGTAACCTATATTTAATAGATTTACATTCAAACCCTAAATTAAGTAAAGTACCTAAAGAGTTGAGCGGGATGTCAGATATTGTGGTTATATGTTTAGATTATACGGATGTAAATGATAGTCTAATGAAAGAATTAAATAATAACAAGAGGTCTAATGAGGTTACTATTATCAAATACGATGACTAATTAGTAATTGTTTGTTAGACTTGTAGATTTTAGTTACGGGGAATTTAACCATTAAGTCACGTATTAATGAATTAACCGAAGACTTATTAGAGGTTTTAATAGATATAGGTCTACCATTAACAGCGTCAATTACGTGAACCTCTACTAAATTATTATATGTTCTAACCTCTAAATCCATTAACATAATACTAGTATATTTATATAAAGTAATAAAGGTAAAAAACCATATATTTATATTAGTAGCCACATATATAATACTATGAAAAATTCAGATCAATATAGAAAAGAAATAATTAATAAAATATTAATTGAAGGTAAATCACCTAACAACAGAGTTTCCATATCTTATGATAGAGATACTAATAGCGGTATTTATAGAGAAGTGATAACTATTGATGAAATAAGAAGTGTTACTAACAACTTTAATGACTCTAATATCGACACATACTTAAACGATTTTTTATATAATAGGGTATCAAACGTCCTTAATGAATCTGGTTATTTAATTGACACTGAGGTTATCGACATAAACACCACAAACTTCTATGATGGTTACGAAATAAATATCCCTATATTAAGGGAGTTCGATGAGTTATTGGAAGACTTATTTAGTGAAATAGATGCGGATTTAGGTAAACAAAAGGTTACTAATAGTGCTGAGATCAATACGGTTAGCGATGTACCTTTAAATAAAGAACCAAGTAAAGACCAAACAAAGCACATACCCGATGAAGCAAAATCAGAAAAAACTCAAAACCCTAAAAGAGTGGATCTATTGTTAAAGTCTGTTTTTGAAACCAAATTCAATGAATATACTATAAAGAGTGATGCTGGTAACTGGAAACCTACCAAAACCCTAAAAGATGATGGTAAATTAGCCATCACATGGGAAACTGATATGACCAACAATATTTTGATCGAGACTATTTTATTCCCTAATGATACTAATAAGATAAAACTTAAAGTAAAGACAAGGAAAGGTGAGGTATTAATAGAGGACTTCTTCGAGGTATACAGTATACCAACAGACGCTTTTTTAGCTGAGAAGTTTATAAGAAAGACTTACATAAATTTACTTAAGAAGTTTATTGACAACAGAGTCATAACACTAGAACCATTTAACACAGAATATATATTTTGGAAAACGGATAACCCTAGTTTCTCCTATTCATTTAGTTCACCCAATAAGAATAAGATATTGTTGGATTTAATTAGCTTTATAAGTGTCGCTAAAAAACCTATTCTAGATGATTTTTTTGAACAAAATAATCTTAAACATAAGCAAGGGTATTTACAAACGCTACTAGATTCAGCCGAATCAGCGGGTATATTTAGTTTTAAAAGAGAGGGTAACGAGATTATAATACTAAAAGGACCCAATTACAAAGACTTTTTAGCTGGTAAAATTAGAAGAGTCGTATCATAATACTATGAAAAAAAAGGTTAACAATAGAATAGAGATAAGTAGTTTTATTTTTGATATATTAATAATATTATCACCGACTACCTTGTTTATGGATAACCCACTAGATTCGTTTACGGTCCTATTTTATTTAATATATTTACCTAACCTAATTTTCAACATCTATAAATGTAGGTATAAAAAGAAAAACAACGTCTTACTGGACGAACAATTCCAAAAAATTAATATAGAAGACTTTTTTATTCACGATTAATTTACTATAATTGTATTATAAATTTTAATTAATACGATTATAACACATGAGTGATAACGAAGAAAAAAAACCAAAAGGTGTATTGTTTGGTATGTTGGCGTATATGTCTGACGAAGAATACCAAGGGTTTCTAGACCAGGTAAAATCTGGTTCTGAAGCAGAAATAATATTAGTGGTAAATGCTGCTATGCGCTATGCGCAATCAAAAGGGGTGTTCTCCCTTGAAGAATCTGAGATTATTATAAACACATTAAAACTCTTTAGTAAAGAAGAGAGTTCAGAAAAAGAAGTAGGAAATGGATAAACCAATAGTTTTTAACGCAAAGGAGTGCAAAGAATGCACTGTACCCAAAGGATGGGGTCACGAGATAATATTTGAAAATAATGAACTTTATTGTGGTAAATTATTGGTATTTAAAAAGGGTTGTAATTTTAGTATGCACTACCACTTAATTAAAGACGAAACCTGGTATGTACAAGAAGGTGAGTTTACATATAGATGGATTGATACTGAAACGGGTGAAGTTAACGAACAACACTTGGTTGAAGGTGATACCGTTAGACAACTACCTGGGCAACCACATCAAATATTAGCCTTAACAGATGGTACTTTGTTTGAAGTATCGACTGAACACTATGATTCAGATAGCTATAGACTGTATAGAGAATGGCAAGAAAAAAAATAAATATTTGGTTTTTAAAAAATTAATTATTATTATTATAAAAAAATATGGGTTTAACGTATAAAATAGCTAGGTGGTCTGTAAACAAGTTAATAAAAGATGGGGTTAATTTGTCTGGGATTGTTAATTCTAGTCCCGAAGAAGAGGAATTAAAGAGTTTGATCTTAAAGACTAATAATGAACTAGATTCGTTAAGGGATGAATTTAATATTAAGAGGGCTGAAATAATTGAAGAACAGACCAATCTAATAAACATGGTCGAACCATATTACATGACGATGCTGGGGCAATCTAACGATAGTTTAGAACAAACCACAATGACTAAACTTTGGATGGATAAATTTAGTGAGATTGATGGGTTAGTTGATGTTCATGAAAAACTTATCGAAGCTTATAACGAAAAATACGCACTTATAGAAGCTTATAACAAAAAGTACGAGGAGTTCCTATAAACAAAAAAAAATATATATATATGAGGTTTAAAGATTTAACAGAGTCAGATATTAATAAAGCTAAGGAGATATATCTAAATAAAGAGATGTCTTGGGATGATAGGATGGAGTCACTTAAGGCTTTATTTGGTAAGTCAGAAAGGACTGTAAGAAAGTGGTGTTCAGAAAAATTAGGTTTTAAAGAAAAGGTAGAGGTTGAACCAGAACAATACCAATCAGCAAAACAACGTATAGTCGATAAAAGTAAAAAAAGATTTATTATCACTTGGGGACAAAATAACACTCCAGTGCATAAAGGTTTTTACGATAACATGGAGGCATACGCTAAATTTATAGGTGCGGATATACACATCATACTGGGTAGATACCAAAACCCAACATCAGTCTTTAACGATAGGGACGAAGATTTCTGGGTACCAGAGATAGAGAAATATATGGACGCTGGTAGACATAATGTCCACAAATACCTATCTATAATGTCAGACATTAAGATGCAACCCACTGCGATAAACCCAATGAGTGGTTTGAGGGGCGTAAGCGGAGCTAATTCATGTGTTTTCGGCGCACCTAAAGTACAAATGGAGATGATACCCGTATTAGAGGGTAATAAACCTAAAATGATGCTTACTACTGGTGCGGTAACCAAAATGAACTACACCGACTCTAAAGCAGGTAAAAAAGGTGAATTTCACCATACATATGGTTTTGTTTTAGTTGAAATAGATGATGAAGAGACTTTCTATGTTAGACAAGTTACTGCTGATGATAAAACTGGTAACTTCACTGACTTATGTTACAACGTAACCAAAGGTAAAGTTAAAAAGATAGATTCTATAGCAGCTATCGTTTTAGGTGATTTACATTATGGTCACCATGACCAAAAGGTGATCGATACCACCCACAAGTTCCTAACTAAGATTAAACCAGAAAACGTTGTGCTACACGATGTATTCGATGGGGATTCTATTAGTCACCATCAGATGAAAGATCCTTTTATTCAATACGCTAAAGAACTAGATGGTACGAACTCATTAAAAAATGAGGTTGATAATATGATGGAGGGTCTAGAGAGTTTTAAAGATTATAAGAATGTTGTTATTGTAAGGAGTAATCACGATGATTTCTTAGATAGATGGTTAAAGAACGAAGATTGGAAAAAACAACCTACTCAAAAGAACTCTTTAGTGTATATGGAGTATAGTGCAATGTTATTAAGACAATATGGTGAAAGAGATGTTAAAGGGGTTATCCCAGAGATTATAAACAAAAGATTCCCTAAATTCAAAACATTGGGCAGAAATGCATCTTATATTGTTAAGAATTGGGAGTTGGGTCAACACGGTGATGTTGGGTCTAATGGTAGTAGAGGGTCCCTTTTACAGTTCAGGAACCTAAACACTAAGATAATTGTAGGTCATTATCACTCACCTGGTAGAAAAGATGGTGCATTGGCTGTAGGTACCTCAACAAGACTCAGAGTTGGGTACAATATAGGACCTAGCTCATGGCTACAATCACACGTAATTATACATCAAGACGGAAAGGCTCAACACATTAATTTCATAGAAAACAAAAACGGAGAAAGTAAATTCACCACCTTTGATATCTAAGGTCTATGGTTTTTAGAGATATATCTGGTAACATTATTAAAGATGTGTCTGTTTACATAATTAAATGGTTAAAGGTGCACCCTAAATCCGAAATTTATGTTGGTTGCGATTCTCAGGAAGTTAAAATGGGGATAAATTACGTTACAGTCATATGTCTTTACGAGATAGGTAAAGGTGCTCATGTTGTACATACTAAAGATACTTTAACCAAACCTAACAAAGGTAAACAAACAGATTATATGTATTCTAAGCTCTGGTCTGAAGTGGTCAGAGCGGTAAATGTAGCTGATGAAATAGGTGATTTAGGGGTTAAGGTAACTATACACCTGGATTACAACCCAGACCCAAAATGTAAATCTAATCAACTATATGATTCTGGTATTAGTTACGCTAAATCTAAAGGTTATGATGCGGTTGGTAAACCAGACGCATGGGCTAGCAGTAAATGTGCCGATAAATTATGTAGATGAGTTATTTGTAGAATGGGTTATGTTCTTTAAGGTAATTGATCGATGTTTCAATATTAATACATACATCAATGAAGTTATTAATATCATCATCATCTAAATCGAACCACTCACCCACTAACCTTTTACTTTTGTATAGTCTGTGTAAGTAAGATTCTATTCTCCTAGCGTTATTAGTCTTATACTCCTTTATTACAGTAATTTCAGATCCATTGCCTGTTTGTAAACCTTTAATTCTTTCAGAAGTGGTTTTTTTTGTTATCCCAATCTTAAATTGAGTCCACTCATCGTTAGCTAGTAAATATATTCTGCTCATATACATTAAAGGTAGGGTTAAAAATAAAAATGTAAATATATTACGTGTTAAGTAAATAAATGTTATATTTGCATAATCAGGTGATAGATAAAAAATAAAAAATAAAATTATGGTAGATTTAAAACAAGTATCAAAAGAGATAAGAGAAATATTTGAAGATAAAAAAAAGGAGTTAAACCTAAGCTTCATAGAAGATACCCACACCTATTTCATGAAAGATGATAAGGGTGACGTAAGAAGTGACTGGCCATCTGTATCAAAGGTATTAAAACACTTCTATACAGAATTCCCAGCCCAAGAAATATCACTAAGAAAAGCTAAAGGTGATTTAGCTGTACAACAAGAATTATTAAACGAATGGAAGGCCGCTGGTGAATACGCTACCAATATGGGGTCTAGAGTACATTATATTTTAGAGAAAAAATTAATAGAATCTAATGGGAATTATAAAAGCGTTAGGGAACCCATATTTGTAGTAGACACACAACAAACTATGAAGTCTAACTCAATGGTTGAGGCTGGAGAGAAATTCTTAGATTTAATGAACAAAAGAGGTGCTATACTATTAGATACTGAAATGGTATTAGGTGATCCAGAATTAGGGTATACAGGTCAGCCTGACAAAGTTTGGTTGATCATGAATAAAGAGAATACGGGTTTTGGTATGGTTATAACTGATTGGAAAACCAATAAAGAGAAAAACATGCGTGTTAATAAATGGACCAAACAGATGAAGAAACCTTTCCAGGAACACCCAGATAACGCATTGGGTCACTATTACCTACAGTTACCATTTTACGGTAGATTAATACTTAAAATGTTAAAAGGTAGTAAGTATGAAAATCTAAGTTTGATGGGTTGTGTTATAGTTTTGGTTAAAGATAATGGTGATTTTGAGGAGTTTAAAGTTCCTAAAGATGTTATAGAGAAAGTTATGGGATTAGATATGAAAAAATATTTCAAATAAAGTATTGTTAATTCGATAATAATAACTAGATTTATAAAATCAAACGGCCCCGTAGTTAAATGGATATAACAAATCTCTTCTAAAGATTAGTTCCAAGTTCGATTCTTGGTGGGGCTACTCGACATGGTTATTATTATAAAAAAATGATGAATAATCTTGTTTTATTTGGTATTAATCATTAACATTGTATTGTGATTTGGTTATCACTAAAAGTTCTTTTATGTAATTAATAATAAACTCTTCACCGAGGAAACCTTTAAAATTAGATTCACAACTATTAAGGTCGTAGAGTTGGAACACAATAAAATGTGAAACGTGTTCTATTATTAATTATGCTCGGGTGGCGGAACTGGTAGACGCGCAAGACTTAAAATCTTGTTTCCATCTGGAAGTGCGGGTTCGATTCCCGCTCCGAGTACAATAAAAAAAAATTAAGCACTTCGGTACTTAGTTTTATTTATGGTCTGGTAGTTCAGCTGGTTAGAATACCTGCCTGTCACGCAGGGGGTCGCGGGTTCGAGTCCCGTCCAGACCGCCAAAAGAGATACAGTGAAGCTGTAGTTAATGGTGGTGCTAAAAGAACGAAAAAGGGTTTAGAGTAGTTCGAGCGTAAGCAAACCATTAACCAGAAACCTTGAAAGACCCGAAGTGTCTCTTTATTTGGCCCGTTCGTCTATCGGCTAGGACGCCAGGTTTTCATCCTGGTAAGAGGGGTTCGATTCCCCTACGGGCTACAAAAATATAACCTAACTTAACTACCCGTATCGTACAGTAGGGTTAAATAAGATGGGATTTCTGTTTACGAGAACCAGAATGGTTATTTGGTTATATTTTATTTATATTAATTTGGGGGTATATCGGTATTGATCGGTAGCTACTTATTTAATTTGATGCATGCAGTGTTAGCATTGGAAACACTTTAATAACCTATGTGAACAAATAAATAGCGAAAGCTACATAGACGCTGAAGGCAACATCGTGTTGGACGGACAGCCTGTTGAGTTTGCAGATCTAGAATTAGTTTAAGCGTAAGCTTAATTAACAACAGTCACCCAAAACTGCAAAAGGATGTGTCGCTATCTTATAAGCGAGTGGAAGTTTAGTTACCAATAAACCGAACCACTAAAAAAAGGGAATTGGGTATTTTGTTGGTTTATAAAAATCAACTAAGCATGTGAATGAGGGTTATTTAATAACTAAGCGAGACATGGGTTCGAATCCCGTTACCTCCACCAAAGCCCACAGATTAAAGTCTGTGGGTTTTTTTATGGATATAATTTAAATTAATACTTGTTATTATAAGGCCTATTTACTATTATTGGTATATAATTAGGAAGTGTGCCAGAGTGGTCGAATGGACTTGTCTTGAAAACAAGCGTACTTAACGGTACCGTAGGTTCGAATCCTACCACTTCCGCAAAAGGGGTTCTTTGACATATAACATTAAAAAAATAGAAAATTATGGAATTAACATCATTTATTTTAGGTGTATGTGCTGTCATCGTGTTATTGATGGTAGTGGGTATGTTTATGAACAACATGAAAATCAAGTCTCTTAAAGCAGATCTTGAAAATTTTAAAATGAACCAGTTATACGAAGCTGGTATTATGAGAACTAAAGTTAACGACAATGAGCGAGAAACATATGATTCGATATCTGAGTTGCAGAGGAATGTAGATTTAGATAGAGATAAATTATATCGCCATATCGATAGTAGAGTAGATAAGACAGTGGATAATATATCACAGGGACTAGCCGATATATATCGCACTATTGATCAATTAGATCAAAATAATAAGAATGAGTTAGTTAAGGACACAAAAAGTCTTTTAACTGATTAAATAATAACTAAGAACCCCTTTTTTTTAATTTTTAATGTCAGTTCCATCTATTTATTACCATGAGTATGAACAATTCAAAAAGGAGATTACATATTGAATTAAACCGAAAATTTTTGGGTTGGTGTGCTAAGAACGAGTTAAGTATAACTGAGAATCACGAAGTTTTCTTTATAAATGAAAGTATGTTAATGAAACCTGAATACGTGATAAATAACGGTATTTATGTTGATATATTAAAGCGCGGTGAGTTCAAACCAGAAAACATGTCTTTTTATCAAGATTTCGCAAATAGTTTTGGTACAATAGTTTTAATTAGAGAAGAGTTTATGCATGATTTGGACCATATAACCAAAGCCCACCTAATAGATAGGTACAAACTTGATGTATAATGGGTAATCAAATATATTCGACTGCTATTGAAGTTGATAAAGATTTAATTACTTTTTTAAAAGCGTTGCACGATAAATCACCACCTAAAAACATAATTAGATTAAACATATACTATTTCCACATCTTAATAAGTTTAACTAAATCACAAAACCATCAGTTGTCGAATCTAGACTACGACTTTTTTAATAACTTATCCCCATTTAAAGATAAAATATTCATAGAGTTTTATTTTTCTAATGGTTCATTAACACCTAAATTAATTGGTTACGAGTGTTCTAATAACAAAATAGGTCTTGAGACTAGGAAGAAATTAGTAAGACTATTCGATTCAAAGGGTATAACACTTAACACCCTAAAAACACCCAAACCTCAACCAATAACCACATTCTTGTTTGATTAATTAAATTAAATTGTTATATTTGTGAAAATAACACAAATTAATGAATATTTTCAATACAATGTTATCGAATTATATAAAGGGTAATAGATTACACCTGCATATAAAAACGGTGCATTATTTAACCTCCCAAGATGATAATATTGATGAAAATAAATCTGTACTAACGTTATCACAAATAGGTTTGTTATACAACATTGATAATAAAGAGTTTTATAGCGGCGGTTTCGATAATGAGTTATTGACGTTCCTAAGTAAATTTAGATCTAGGTTATCATTTATAATAAAAAATAGACCAGATAGATACCAATTACAAAGAATAGTAATAACAAACTCAACCAAAGAAGAGAGGGATTCTATAGATATTTTCATGGGTAAAAACGCTAGCAATTACCCAAAATTTATTAGGCTAACAACCACAATGACTGGTTTTGACGAAGAAAGGGTTCTAGATATAAATTATATCAAAGAAAACGAGAGATGTTTAGATGAACTGAAAGATGTTACCCTTGTATTTGGTTATTAATAATATAATACTTATATTTGACCCATGGATATATATTTCGACATAGATTTAATTGATAATGAAGTTAGGTCGGTATTCTTTCTATCAACAGAAGGCCACTTTTACGCCGAACCTATAAGCAGTGGTATTCGCATAGAGGAGTTAAAGTATAACGACACTATATTTCACTTAGAGGCCGATCCAGAACATAAGGAAATAGAACTTAAAGAATCTATAGACAACGTCATAAAAGGTCTATCTGGTTGGTTAGCTAGGTACCCAGAAAAAAATATGGTAACATATATCAAAGACGAAACAAAATTTAAATTAATTACTGACTTGATTGGTTTAGACCTTAGTGACTGTAATATACATGAAATGGATCTAAAAGATGATGTAGAAATAACAAACAGAATTAGTTTACTTAAACTAAATTACGAAAATATATTTAATAATAATAATGGATAAATTAATAGGTAAAGTTAAGAGGGTTATATACAAAAGTGATGATTTTAATATATGTTCCGTCTCGATTGATGATTCAGATAAAAATGGGTTAAAGTGTCTAGACATGGTCGTATCTGTTAACCACCCTAATATAAAAAAGGGGTTTATGGCAGAGTTTAGTGGTGAGTTTGACATCAACTCTAAATACGGTAAACAATTTAAGGCCAAGTTCGCCATAGAACAATTACCTGACACATCTAAAGGGTTTAAGGTTTACCTAAAATCTGGTTTATTTAAGGGTATTGGTGAAGTTACCGCCAATAAGATAGTTGATTTTCTGGGTGACAATCCCGTTGGTAAAATAAAAGATAACCCAGACATAATACTTGATGTACCTGGTGTTAAGAAAACTTTATTAGAGGGTATAAAGGAGGTGTGGTTGAGCAATACGATTAAGAGTGAAATAATCGTTTTTTTACAACAAAACGGTATCACTGGAGTTAATCTAGAAAAAATATATGATAGATACAGAGAGAATTCCATAGCGGTTATAACTAAGAACCCCTATATTCTAATAGAAGAAATAGATGGTATTGGTTTTAGAATGGCTGACAAAATAGCTCTAAAAATGGGGTTAGACGAGGACTCTGAAACCAGATATGCAGAGTGTTTGAAATATATATTAGAGAGCGATACTAATTACGGTAGTTGTTATTTAACTAAAGGACAATTAGTTGATAAGGTGTGGAGCCTAATTAATAAAAAAGATATTGATTTAATTGATAGGGCATTATTGAGTGACAAGGTGGTTAAATTAACACTATGTGGTGAAGATAGGTATTACTCTTTAAGACTTTATAATGCGGAGCAAAGTGTGGTAAACATAATAAAGGATATGTTACTACAACAAAGTAATGTCGTGGAAAACGTAAGTGTTAACGATACGACTCTGAGTGGAGAGCAAAAACTAGCCGTTATAGGGGCATTATCTAATAAAATATCGATACTTACGGGTGGACCAGGTTGTGGTAAAACATATACGACTAAAACTATCGTTGATAATTTGACCGAATCATTTAAAGAAGTTATTATATGTGCCCCAACGGGTAAAGCTGCTGCTAGGAGTAGTGAAGTCATAGGGCATAAGGCTATGACCATACACAGATTATTAGAATTTGACTTTGTTACAAAAAACTTCACTAGAAATTACGACAATCCTATAAATTGTGATTATCTTATAGTAGAGGAATCGTCAATGATAGACATTAAACTCATGGCATCACTATTAGATTCAATACCAGAGGATTGTCAAGTTCTATTCGTTGGTGATCACGAGCAATTACCCCCAATAGGTCCAGGTTCCCCATTTAAAGATATGATTAATAGCGGTGCGGTTCCATCCTATAGACTTAATAAGATATTTAGACAAGGTCTTAACTCAGACATAGTTAAGTCTGCTCACTCAATATCAAAAGGTTCTCCAGTAAACCTAATGTCACCAATAGTTAACCCAGAAATATGGAGTTCAGATACCGATTTTATGTTCCTAGAATCTGATTTAAATGATGGTAGACGATCATCTGATTATCCTAAAGAGTCTACATTACATTATAATATGGATATAAAAAAGATGATCGTAAAACTCTATACCGATACGATAAAAAAGTACAGATCTATACGAGACATACAAATATTAATACCTAAAAGGGTTGGTGTTGTTGGGTGTGATAATATAAACTCCATGATACAAGATATTATTAACCCAGATTTAAATAATCAGATAATTCTTAACAGTGGTAAAAGGTTTAGGTTAAATGATAAAGTTATACACGTAAAAAATAATTACGAATTAGAAGTTTTTAATGGCGAGATAGGTAAAATCGTATCTATAAATGGTAAAGACAGGACTTGTGTGGTATCTTATGATAACAAAGCGGTTAATTACTCCACTCAAGATTTAAACCAAATAGAGTTAGCTTTTGCTATAACCATACATAAATCACAAGGTAGTGAATTTGATTGTGTCATAATGCCCATAATAAGCGAGCACACACACATGTCGGATAGATCTTTATTATATACTGGTATAACTAGAGCTAAAAAATTATGTGTGGTTATTGGTAGAAAAAGATCCTTCTATCAAGGTGTGGCGACAGTAAAAACGGATAAAACCCAAACATCGTTATGTGAACTAATAACTGTTAATGATAGAGAGAATGAAGTAGAATTATTTAGTTAATAAATTATTTACTTTGTGATAAAAATTGAGATAATTATATTATATGATAAAGATAGAAAATAGAGAACAAATAGAGGATATTATTAATAATAACAACATTGTGGTTATGGATTTCTACGCCGATTGGTGTGGCCCCTGTAAGGTTTTATTACCAGTTTTAGATAAATTGAGTACTGAAATTAATAATGTGACTTTCTGTAAAATTAATGTTGAAGAACATGGTGATTTAGCTAAAGAATACGGTATAAGATCAATACCCGCACTTAAATTAATCAAAGGGGGTGAAGAGGTTGCAACCACGTTAGGTGCTAAAACCGCTGATAAAGTTATTACCTGGATTGAAGATAACACTAAGTAGTCTTACAAGCAATCCACCATATAATGTTTGTAAGTGACCCCTTTAATAGTTTCTGAATTTGGGAAGTAATAACATTCGGTCATTACGCCATCAATATATATACTTTTTTTAAAGCCGTCAGGTACAACAGCTCCAGTACTTAATCTTTTTGATTTAGGACTAAAAATTATATCGACAACTATCGATACGTCATTATTCAAACCTAACTGTCTTTCATAAGACTCTAAAGATCTCCATAAACCCCTATTAAGGTTTTTGTGTTGTAGTGCACAATTAAGGTAAGTGAAAGTCTTTCTTAAGGTGTCTAAATTACAATTAAAGTCAGCGGCTGGAGCTATATGTCCCTTATCCCATACATTATCTTTATAATCGTTATTATCTGAGGTGATTATACTATCATTTGTATAAAAATCCATACCATATCTAGATGCGCTACCATTCGGACAAAGCACTTTATATGAAATTGTTAAAGGTTGTTGGTAAACTTCTGAATATATACCAGAGAATATATCATTTTTAAAGTGGATACTATCCCTTTGGGCTAATAAACTTAACGGACTTATAATTAATATTATGTATATTATTAGTTTTTTTTTATAACCCATAGCGTATACTTATATAGTATAAATACGTAATATAATATGAATAGTCTATCAACCTTTATTGGTAATACACCATTAATTAAAATAACGGATAAAATTTACGCTAAAGCTGAATTACTAAATCCAACTGGATCTATAAAAGATAGACCAGCATCCCTTATTATTAACGATGCGGAAAAAAACGGTACCCTATTACCAGGTGGAACCATATGTGAGGCCACTTCTGGGAATATGGGTGTTAGTTTTGCCTGGTTAGCGGCAGAAAGAGGGTATAAGTGTGTTATCATCATGCCCAACAATATGTCAATTGAACGAAAGAAAACTCTAGAACTTTATGGCGCTGAACTTATTGAGGTAGATGCAGGTGCATTTGATCACGCCATTACACTTAGGGATGAAATGTGTGAAGCAAATGGTTGGTTTAATTGTAATCAATTTAATAACCCTTTAAACATTGAATCACACAAGGAGGGTACTGCGGTAGAGATACTAGACCAATGTAGAAATATTTCTATAGAACCAAGTGCAATAATCAGTGGTACGGGTACTGGAGGGACACTAATGGGCGTGGGACCAACGTTAAAAACACACTACCTTAATATGGATATAGTTGCTGTGGAACCTGAAGAATCTCCTGTGATGAGTGGTGGTAAACCAGGTTTACACGGTATACAGGGGATAGGTGACGGCTCAAAATTTTTAGTTGATTTGAGTGTTGTAGATAAAATTATTACTATTAGTACAGAGGATGCAAAACTAAGAGCGTCTAAGTTAGCTAAAGAACATGGTATATTTGTAGGTATTTCAGCTGGGTCTAATATATTAGCTGCGGAAAGATATATTGAAAAATATAACCCAGATGGTCCTGTAATAACCTTCCTTTGTGATAGAGGGGACAGATATTTTAGTTGTTTTTAGTTAAGACTTGTTTAAAACAAAAATAATGACTATATTTGTGTTATGAGTATTAAAGAACGAATAGGGTTTGATTTTGAACCATCAGAAGATATTATATATGTTAGCGGACTTGATGAGGCTATTATAGGGTTTGACCAGAACACATGGTCAGTCGTATATTCTAGAAGCAGAGTCATTGACATATTAATGTTTAATGAGTCTTTAACCCCAGACCAAGCCACTCAATACGCTACGGATAACATATTTAATTCACTAAGTGATTACAAATCACCAATCTGGGTTGAGGACTACTCTTGGTTATAAAAATAGATAAATAAAATAGATATGACAGAAGATAAAATATGGTCTGGGCTAGAGGCCGACACCTATACATCTAAATTTCACTTCGTGGAATTAGTTGGACCCTACGACGAGGTATTCATGGATGGTATGACTGGTAATTTAGTTAAAAGACTCGGCACCAATAATGAGATTTTGCTTGAGTTTAGTGGTTTAGAATTAGGTAGATATAAATTAGTTGGTGTACTGGAAGATATATATAAAAATCCAGATATAATAATTGATCACATTGATAACTTCATTAAATACGAAGAGAGTTGGGTTGAACCAGCCGATAAAGAGGGTTGGGAGAAATTCGATTTTATTGATGAAACTGGTAAAGAATTTACATTCATGCACAAAAACCACAAATGGATTAAAAAGAATGGGTGTAGTTACCCTAATTACAACATGCCTAAGGACGTTGCAGAGTTATACCCTCTACTAGATCCTTTAGATTCATTAAAGACACTTATGAGAAAATTCAACGTAGATTTCCAACAACAAAATTACGTTATACTTAAAACATCTTTATAATGAATAGAATTAAGAACCTAACAAGTAATTTAATTGGTACCCTATTACACGTAATAATCTACACCATTATAACTTCGTACCTAATAATGTGGTTATGGAACACTTGTTTAGTAACAACAGTCTCAGGGTTAAGTATTATAACGTTTTGGAAAGCTTTGGGGTTAAGGGTTTTAATAACTTTTTTAACCTCCTCTTTTAATCATAAAAAAGACAAACATGACATACATTAAATATATTTATGACGATTTTAATGAAATCGTAATTGAACGCATGGATAAAGACGTATATAGGATATGTATTTATGACCCATTATTTGGGTTAGAATATGAGTTAGCTCATTATACTTGTGGTAAATATACTATATTAAATGAAGAACTATTCAATGAAATGTTTATCGGATATATGAAGAAAAACCCAGACGTGGCTAATGAATATTACGATTTAATTAGACCTAAAATAAATCGCAATAATATGGTAAGCTCGTTTATCTCACTACTCAATAATATATTTAATAGACGATGAACGGTAAAAAAATTATAGAAGAATATCGAGAAAACGATAAGAAAGAAATATGGTTAGACGGGGTTCTTTATAACTTTGTTTACGGGTTACTAGGTGCCATGGTGGTTGTTACTATAACTACTGGGATTGATATCGCAGTGCTTTTATCATACTTAATCTATTACTTTTTCTTGGGTAAAGTTGTTAACAGACCCAAATATATAACCTCACTAGGTAAATTCATAGTATTCCCTATACCTACAGCTATAGGTGCCTTTACTGGATATAAATTAGCACCACTATTAATAAGTATACTAACCAATTAGAAAGGTCTGTACTTTTTAACTTAACAACCTATTTATATATATGGTAATTTAACCAGTAATTGGTTAATGGGGTTAACCATACATAAAAAAAAAGATATGTCACATAAAAACATTTTAACAGAAATTAATGATATTAGAACTCAGATGGGGTTATCATTAATAAATGAAGAGGAATTAATAAATAACGAATTGTCTAAAATAGATTTAGATCCACTTAATGAAGGTTGGTGGGAGAACGCTAAGTACG
>Ga0209653_1000090_pt1 | contig 76654 bp, 62 predicted proteins | sample SaaInl6LU_22_DNA_FD_184644 | JGI IMG/M metagenome (GOLD analysis project Ga0209653, IMG submission 184644) | Marine microbial communities from expanding oxygen minimum zones in the Saanich Inlet - ESP_116LU_22_DNA (SPAdes) (version 2) | ecosystem: Environmental > Aquatic > Marine > Intertidal... | reverse complement strand
GGAAGTATTCTGTTGGGAAGTAATGCTACGCTTGTTCTTAAAAAAACCAAACTTCTACTTTACCTTATACCAGGAGGAGAAAAACCTATAAAGGCTCCGAAGAGTGTATTGCTGGCGTCTGACTACCAGTTGAACGAAACAAACGAAACGTTTCAGCCCTTAATAGATTTATTGAAAAAACACCATTCTAAACTTCATATTTTAAACTTATGTGATTGCTCTCAATCAAACGATATTCTAGATGCTCAATCTACGTTAGATGAAATGTTTTTGAGTATTCCGCATCACTTTCACATTAGAAATAAGACAGATGTTAAAGAAGATATTTTGAATTTTGCAGAATCTAGAGAGATTGACTTAATTACCATTGTAGCTCACCAGTACAGCTTTATGGAGAACTTATTTCACAAAAGCATCTCTAAACGAATAAGTTTATACGCAACACAACCAGTTCTTATTTTAAAAGGTTAGCTCTTAGCTATTTTCTATTTGAGGAAGGTTCCGATAGCAAAAAAACTAGACTCCTTCGTATCTCCATCCTTGAGGAGGGATTAAGGGAGGTGACAACACGTTCTACCGTTCAAAACCTAACCTCTATCACCCCTCTTTGTCTCCCCCTCAAGGGGAGAAAAAGTGTTAGCTTTTGAAGACGAAACGTTAGTGCAGGGAAAATCTACCCTACTTATTATTTTCAATAATATAAGAAGTCATTTTCTCAATTAAATGGACTCTATCTTTACCTCGAACATTATGTTTATGCATTGGGTAGGCGAAAAAATCTACTTGCTTCCCTTTTTCTACAAATTCTTTAACTAAAGCTAAGTTGTGCTGCATTACAACTACATCATCAACAGAACCATGGATAAGTAATAATTTACCTTCTAAATTTTCTACATAATTGGCAAGCTTTGCTGTTTTATATCCTTCTACGTTTTGTTCAGGTCTATCCATATAACGTTCGCCATACATAACTTCGTAATATTTCCAGTCTGTTACTGGTCCGCCAGCTACACCTACCTTAAAAGTACCTGGTTCTCTAAGCATAAGCGAGGTTGTCATAAATCCTCCAAAGCTCCAACCGTTAACCGCCAATCTATTTTCATCCACGTAGGGCAAAGATTTTAAATACTTCACTCCTTCTAACTGGTCTGCGATTTCTGCAGTACCTAATTGTCTATGAATTACGCTTTCAAAGGCCTTACCTCTTTCGCCAGAACCTCTATTATCAACAGTGTACACTAGATAACCTTGTTCTGCCATCCAATAGAACCAAAGACTAGCACCATCTAAGAACGAATTTGTTATCATTTGTGCATGTGGCCCGCCATACACATAAACCATTACTGGATATTTCTTCGAAGGATCAAAATTACTTGGTTTAATTAAGCGCGTGTACAAGTCTGTTTCTCCATCTGCAGATTTAATTGTGCTTATTTCTGCTGTTCCCATCTTCACATTCTGGTATGGATTTTCTGCTTCTAACAATACACGCACTGTGTTGCCTGAATCGTCTAGCAATTGGGCAACATTTGGTGTAGCGTGATTTGAGTATTGATCAAATAGAAAAGAACCATTATCTGAAACAACAACACTATGCGTACCTTCTTCTTTAGTAAGTAATTGATTATTTCCGTTTAAATCTACACTATACACCAAAGTGTTTGTTGCATTTTCTCCTGTAGCGGTGTAAACAACCTTTTCTTCTGTTGAAGAAATAATGTCTTTTACAATAAAATTATGCTTGGTGAGTTGTTTGATTAAGTTTCCTTCAATATCGTAATAATACATGTTGTTGAATCCGTCTTTTTCAGTTATCCAAATAAAATTATTGTTGGCTTTACTCGGAAAAAAAGCAGGATGTTCTGGCTCTACCCATGTAGTAGCTTCTTCTGCAAACAGCGTTTTAATAAACTTACCTTTTATATCGTACTTATTAAGCATCATTTTATTTTGATCTCTGTTTACTTCTGCTATTAATAAATATTGCTCATCTGGTGTCCAACTAACATTGGTTAAGTAGTCGTGTGCGTCGCCTTTTGGACAGATATAAACCGTTTTCTTCTTTTTTAGGTTATAAATTCCTACAGCTGATTTCTCACTTTTTTGTCCGGCCATTGGATATTTCACCGACTTTAATTCGCCTGGATATGCATTTATATCTAACAAAGGGTAGTTGTGCACCTCTGTTTCGTCTTTTTGGTAAAAAGCCATGTAATTTCCGTTGGGCGACCAAAATATTCCGTTAGTAATGCCAAATTCTGAGCGCGCAATTGCTTGTCCTGAAACAATATTCTTATCGTCTTCTTTGGTTACAGCAATATTATTTTTGTCTTTATTTGCTACATATAAATTATTGTCAATGGTATAAGCAACGTTACCCGTTATTGGTTCCAGGGTTCCATTTTCGGCACCTTCTGGCAAGGTAAGGTATTTTTCTCCTGATTTATTCTTGTAATCTACGGTATAGAAATCTGAACCTTGGTTGAGATAAAAATTCTCTTCATCTTTCCATTGCATGCCTGCAAAGTATTGTAGAGAGCCATTTGTCCAGCTATTTACATCGCGTATGCTAAATAAGGTATCTTGTTGGTTTGTGTTTGCACTTCCTTTTATGAAATAAACATACTGACCAAAGTACGCATAGTCTGTACTGTTTGGGATAAAGCTAAAACCAAAGATATTATCTGGATAATAAGTCCTGTATTGTTGAAGCACAGAAGCTTCTAAAGTCAATTCTTCTTTTTGTGCGAGGTTAATGAAACTAAGCGACAAAAATGCTAAACAAAGGATTTTTTTAATCATACTATTACTTTAAATGTTTTTCAAAAAAGGCTTTCACAGGATTTCCTGCTTTATAAATAGACAGAACAAATTGGTCAAAATTGTCTGACAAAATCATTTCAGGCTCAAATTTGGCAAAATAATACCAATTTTTATTAAAAATTAAAGGCTCTTTTTCTGCAGCTGCTTTTAAGTGCTTTGGAATAATTTTGTTTTTATCTCCATGTATTTCACCATATACCTTTTTAAAAGCTGGATCATTTACAGCTGCTTTAAATGCATCTAAATTGTCTGCAATTGCTTCTCTTACGGATAAAAGCTGGTCTTTTTCTAATTGATATACACCACCATAAACACGCACATCCTCTGGCCCTAATTCAAAGTATAAACCAGGAGTAGTATGGTTTTTCTTTCCGCCATCTACTATGGCAGCAGAAACTTTCATTTTATATGGTGTTTTATCTTTACTAAAACGTATATCTCTATTAATTCTAAAAATACAGTTTTTAGCTTCTAACTCTCCCCATTCTTTTTCTACCTCTAGCACATTGGAAATCATTTTTTCTACAAAAGTTTTAAATGGTTCTTTAACACTGTTTAAATAGCGTTTTCTATTCTCATCAAACCAATCTTTGTTATTGTTGGGTGCTAAATCAATAAAAAATTGAAGAAAATCAGGTGTGAAATATTGCATTCTATCTTTTTTGCAGTGAAAATAACTAAAATACAGGTAAAAGCGTGTCGTGAATAGATGAAGCTAGTACTTTTAGAAAAGTTTTTTTCTCCGTTGGGTTTAGTAATGATGTTAGACGTGTGGTATGGACACTTGGATACATTCGCCGAGAAAAGGCGAATACTCAGTTCGCAGGTTTTACTAGTTGACATGTATTTTATTTATTGGGAGAAGGTTTTTACCTACGCCTGATAGGAATGGCAGCTTTGAGTAGTGAAAAGTTAGTAAAACAAGTTTTGAGAAGGCGACCTAAGAAGCCTTTGAAAGACATAGTTGCACTTGCTTTTTACTGCTTAAACTTGAATGGATAGCAGGAAAACGTTCTTAAAAAAAAGAATATAAACGCTTAGACTATCTATTTTAGTACTTTTATACGGTTTACTAAAGAATGAACATTGCTGTAAATACACGTTTTTTACTTCCTACAAAAATGGAAGGGTTTGGTTGGTATACCTACGAAACGATTAAACGGATTGTTGTTGCGCATCCTGAGCATACTTTTTACTTTTTCTTTGATAGAAAGTTTGATGCAAAATTTCTTTTTGCCGAAAATGTAAAACCTGTTATTTTGAACCCTCCGGCGCGTCACCCTATTTTGTTTAAAATATGGTTTAATTATTCTGTTACAAAAGCGCTAAAAAAATACGCGTGTGAGGCATTTATTTCGCCAGACGGATATGTTAGTTTAAAAACTACAGTTCCACAATTGGCAGTTATTCACGATTTAAATTTTGAGCACAACCCAGAAGATTTACCCAAAACCGCACTAAAGTATTTAAAGAAAAATTTTGCGTTGTTTGCGAAAAAAGCAACACAAATTTGTACTGTATCGCATTATTCAAAACAAGACATTGTATCGCTTTACAAAATTAATCCTGATAAAATTAAAGTAACTTACAACGGCGCTAATCGTATTTTTCAGGTTCAAGAAGCAGCTACTCAAGAAAAAACAAAAGCAAAATATGCCAACAACAATGAATACATTTTGTTTGTTGGAGCATTATCGCCAAGAAAAAATCTTGGCAGACTAATACAAACCTTCTCTCGCTTAAAAAAAGAACAAAAGATTAGTCAAAAACTCTTAATTGTAGGCGAAAGTTTATGGAAAGACTCTAAGATTAATTTACCAAAATCTTTACAGGGCGAAATCTATTTTACGGGACATCTTTCTCAAGAAGAATTAGCCAAGGTTATGGGTAGTGCCTTTCTATTTGCCTTTATACCTTACTTTGAAGGTTTTGGAATTCCACTTTTAGAAGCTATGCAAAGCGGAGTGCCTTGTCTTTCTGGTAATCTAACGTCTTTACCAGAAGTTGGCGGAGAAGCCGTTCAATATTGTAATCCTCTTGACGAAGAAGACATCTACATAAAGCTGTTTGAATTGATTGAAAACGAAGGATTACGCAAATCACTTCGAGAAAAAGGTTTAAAGCAAGCTGAAGCGTTTAGCTGGGATAAAACGGCTCGAGATCTATGGGAAGGTTTTGAGAAAATGATGGAGATTTCTTCGTGAATACGACTTCGATACTTTTGCCAAGCATAGCTAAAACTCAGTCTCCAAATTTGCTTAAAACAAATTTATCATAAATCTAAACGGAGTCCGAGTGCGCAGCATATCGAGGATTCAATGAGGTTATTCTTTCCATTTCCCAGATAGAAATTCTGTGAAAACAAAATTATCTTCTTCTATCTCTATGTACTCTAATGCCATGGATTTGTTTAGATATTTTTCTTGATTGAGTAGTAAGTCATCTATAAAATTGCTTCTTTTAGATACTCTTAGTGTAGATTGAAAACCGTCTTTTTCATTGGGCTCTCCTACCAATAAATAAGGGAAGCTTGGCGTTTCTATGACACCCAAAAAGTAAGTTGAAAATGGTTCTTTTTGATCTAAAATAGTTAAAACCCTATCTATTTCAAACCCGTCTGTTTTTACTTTTTGAAAGGTTTCTTCGTTAATTAGTTCATAATAATCTGCTGTTCTAAAATCTGTGTAAACTGGCTTTCCATCTTCATAAAAGGTTCTTTTTTCTGAGAATACGACTAATGAAGTATCTGTCCAATCTTCATAACTATCTACTACTGCAACAGGTATTCTGTCTTTTTCAAAATAATACGCGCGTAATCCAGCGTTTTGATTTTTTCCTAATCTGTAATCTTCTACAACCTTTACCAAAGTGTTATTTTCGTTATAATATGCATAGGTTTGGACAGTTTCGCCTGCATCTATTCTTTCATAACGTAGTGACCTTTTTTCTATTAGCATCTCTTGCGGAATACTTTGAATCTCAATCATCTTAGATTCTCCAGTTGGTCTGCTATTATTTTGAGTTGTTTTCTCTTCAATTTCCGACTCTTCAACTTGTGTTTCTCCAATTACTTTTTGATCGCAACTTGCTATAAAAACCAATCCTAAAAAACCAAATATTAACCTGCGCATAGTTCCTTTTTGTTTATGTAACGCTAACTTAATTTAAAAGTAACAAAAAACCCGTACCCTCAATACATCATTTAGGTAAAAATAGGCGATGCTTTAGTCTGAAATTATAAGTGTTTTCGTATTAGAAGATGTACCTATTGCTTTGTTTGTTTTTATTTTTTCTAATTCTAAAATATTCTCATCTAAAGTTGATTTTAAAATGCTGTTGTAGGTAGAGTCTGAAATAGCTTCTAACTTTTCTAAAATTAGTTTTTTACGTTTTAATTCAATTTCTAGTTCTACATTACTAAGTTCTTTATTGAGCTGTACCTCTCTATTCAAGACCTCTTTAAACACTTTATCAATAAAGATAGAATTAATCAAAACGTTCTCAATTATAAAGTAATCCATGATGCTATTAGATTCTACCTCTTCTTTAATTTTTAATGCTAAACGCTTTCTATTTAAGTTATTATCTTCAAAAGATTGGGTTTGACTAACCGCAGAAGCTATTGCACTTTTAAAAATATTCTCAATTAAATAAAAGAGCTTTAAAGGAGAAACTGTTTTTCCTTTAAAGTTATGCATGTTTTCACTTACTATAGCAGAAGCTTTATCTTCTCTAAATCGAATAAAGAAACTCACATCTGGAGTAAGTAGTGTTCCATCCAAAGTTCTTGTAGCGTGTTTCACTGTAAAATCATTCAACTGGGTATTTACCAAATACATTTTAGTACCTGCAAAAAAGACTTTAAAACCAGGTTGAAATTGCTTCTCTTTTACAACTCCAAATCTTTGCTTAACTCCAACTTCTCCAGATTCTATTGTTTTCCATTTTACCACACAACTAGAAAGGAAAAAGAAACTAAAACAAAATATAATAACGCGCATACTCTTACTTTTTATTTTCTTAATAACTTAACAAAAAGTATTCCAAAAAAAACAAATGAGACTGAAAACCCTCTCAATTAAAAACAAAGACTAGTCAAAAACTATAGTCATTTCTACTCTTCTGTTTTTAGCTCTGCCTTCTGCTGTTGCGTTATCTGATATCGGTTGAGTTTCTCCAAAATATAAGGCGAAAATTCTGTCTTTATTTACTCCTTTATCAGAAATATACTTCTTAACCGCCTCGGCTCTTTTCTTAGATAGAATTAAGTTACTTTGCGCATTTCCTACATCATCTGTATGACCAGCAATTTGAAGTTTCCACTCTGGCTTATCTGTAAGTAGTTTTGCCAAGTTATCTAACGATTCAAAAGAAGAAGATTTAATTACATCTTTACCTGTTTCAAATTGTAAATTATCAAAAGCTGTGTTTATGATTTCTTGTACTTCTTCTTCTATCTCCGGACAACCATTATTCTCTACTGTTCCTGGTGTTGCCGGACATTTATCTTCTGCATTTGGAATTCCATCGGCATCTGTATCTTGAAGCGGACAACCCTGATTAGAAATTGGACCTGCTAAATACGGACATTTATCTTCATTGTCTTTTAAACCATCACTATCTGTATCTAGCCACGGACAACCGTTATTTTCTTTTGGACCAGCTGTTTCTGGACAGTTATCTAGATAGTCTAAAACGCCATCTTTATCTGTATCCGGACAACCATTAAATTCTTTTGGCCCGTAATTATTTGGACAATCGTCTTCACTGTCTTTTATCCCATCTGAGTCTGAATCAGGACAACCATTGAACATTTTGAGTCCAGCAATATTTGGACAATCATCTTCACTATCCATTACCTCATCATTATCTGAATCTGGGCAACCGTTGAAGGCATTTAAACCTGCAACTTCTGGACAAGCATCTTTCTCATCTGGTATACCATCTGAATCTGTATCCGAACAACCGTTAAACTTTTCTAAACCGGCAATTTCCGGACAATCATCATCTTTATCCATTACACCGTCTCCATCCGCATCTGGACAACCCTTGAACACCATTAACCCATATGTGTCTGGACAATCGTCTTTTCGGTTTTTAACACCGTCTTTATCTCTATCTTTTTCTTTTCTTCCAAAACTTAGGTTAATACCAAAGCGTACATGCAATTTTTTAGCATTATACGGCACAAAAGGGACTACAACTTCTTGATTTGCATCAACGATTTCTGTGTACCTGGCAGCTAATAAATTATCTACAGTTACGTATACTTGAACTGGGAAAAGATTGGCTGATAAACCAAAGCCAATATTATTACCTCTATTTACGTATGAGTAGTTAATGGAAGCTTGCAAGAAGCTGTAAACATCTTGGGTATAGCCTAATGTAACTGAAGGAAGGAGTTTTCCATGATACAAACCACCTTGCAATAATAGATTTGCCCTACCTTTAAAATGTTCCTTTTCGAAAACAGAATAAGCAGCCCCAAGATAAAGTTTAGTGAGTAAAGATGTTGTGTATCTATCTTGATTTTCATCCAGATCTGCAAAATAAACATCCGCCAAACTATCTGCATCAAAAGGACTTCCTCCGTTTATAATTGTATTTGTGAAGTCGAGGCCTTCAAATGTTGAATTTAATTCTTCAGACACGAAATTATTGATATTCTGTTTCCATGTAATGAAACCAAGATCGATTAAGCTTGCCGAAAGTTCAATTTTATCATTAAGCTGATAAACGGCCCCAAGGTCGAGACCAAAGCCAATATTCTGAGGGTTGATCAACAAACTTTGTAAATTACTGCCATCTAAAGTAGAATCATAACCAGAAGTACGCACATCTACAGCGCCTGAAAAAGTGTAATCATAGGTGTTAGGATCTGTTTCCCAACGCAAATCACTTCTTTTAAAATGAACATTTGCAATTCCTTGATTGAAACGAAAAGCTCCTCCGAGACGTAACTTCTTATTCACTTCTCTTTGATACCCTACACCCCAAGATCGGTAATAGTTTACATCCATACCAAGACCTTCTAAATCCACAATACCATCATTCTCATCAAAGTTTGCATTTCCAACCAAAGGCAATTCTAATAGTCCTTCTGGCAATGTTAAACGATACATAAAATTATCGCGCAAGCTAAAGGATATATAATTCTTCTCATTAAGTGTAAAACCGAAGCTCAATAGATCTAAACGCGCATTGACGCCTAAATAATTACGCGGTTTCCATTTATCTATTAATGATTGAGTGGTAATTGTTGTAACACCATTACTATTTACATCAAAAGCATGTTTTGGATTAAATGCATTATTTATTACATCAAAATAAACCGACGAAATAATGGGCAAACCAATGTTAACTTTATGCTTTAACTTAATAGCAGGATTTACGTATAGCGATTGCTGTACGTTATTCATCGAGTACATTGTAAGGTCTTCTTGTGCTTTAATACTTGTACAAAACAAAAGTAAGCTGAGTACTAAAACATTTTTTAACTGTATTGTGCGCATCTTATTGTTGTAGGTTTAATTTAAAATCAATTTTGGCAGAGACTTTTATAAACAAGTCGTATTCCGGAAAAAATTTAATATCAGTTTGGTTAGAAGCATCTGTTGTATTGGCTTTCAAACTATAGATTAATTTTTTTGAACCTTGATCAATTAAACTCTTTAATTTTTGACCGGTTAAAACAATATCTGTTGTTTTTTCAACTGAATTCGTGACTTTCCCATAATTTGGGTCTGATATTGGTAGTGAGGTGTTAATTGGCGCTCCTTGGATTATATTCTCTCCATTTTGGTAAGTGGTAAATAATGAATCTATAACTGCACCCAGACTATCTGCAAAATACAATTGAACGTTTCCTGTTACCGGTAAACCATTTTTTGTAATAATTCTTACCGTTAGCTTTTCTACGTCTTCTACTGTGAAATTATCTTGTGGTGATAGCGCCAACTCTTCTGCAAGATCTAGATCGGTTGTATCATTCAAAGAAAAATTATCTGCGTATCCGAAAAAAGGTAAAACTGCATTTGCCCTTGCCCAAACTTTACTTTCTTTAGTAAGAAAGTTAGTAGCAATGCCCGTTGGATTTACAGTTGAGTTAGTTGCAAAAACGATCTCTGTTGGAGCTTGGTTTAGCATATTCGTTAACGTAGGATTTGTATTGCCATTATTTATTTGATGCGTGGTTACGGCAGTGTCTCCCACAAAAAGAGCCGGAGCAAGATTTGGTATATTGGTTAAACCTGCACCTGAATTGATGACATTTGAATTATCTGCTAATTCAAAAATTGCAGAAAAATCTGTGGCAACTTCAATACCTGTTGTATTGAAAAGAAATAATTCTAGTCGAGGATCTGCAAAAGAGAGTGTACCGCCATTGAAATTTTCATAAAAACTAGCAATATCAGTTTGTCCGTTCAAGTTTGTTGTAAACTGACCAAAATATCCATACACTGCAGCGTAATCTGTTAAATTGACTGTACTCGCAAAAGTAATGTTCTCCGATCCTGTGATAGGTGCTCCGGAACTTGTAATAAAGAGAGTTGCGTTTAACTCTATTTCATTGGTAGTAGTTCCGTTTCGAGTAAAGTCGATTGTATAACCCGATAAGTCTAACGTTATAAACTCCGATAATGGAGCCATACCTTGGTAATCTAGATCTATTGTTGTGTTGAATGTTGAACCTGCCGAGGAAACAATGTAAGGAGAGCTCAGATTAATAGAAATATCATGACTAAACTCTGAATTTACATTGATTGTAAGGTTTCCAGTATTAATTAAAACACTATCTATCGATTCACCATTGGAAAAAGATAAGGTATTAACTAATTGCTCTTGCCAAGAATCAGTTGCTCCTGCACCTCCAATATTAATGGCAGTTGCTACTGATGGCGGAGCACTATATGAATCGCTGAAATTTTGTGTTGCGAATTGAAAATAGTCGGCTGCAGTGAATTCAAATATAGACCTTTGGTATACCAATTCAAACAACTGATTGGCTTGGTTAAAAACTAGCTCCTGACCATCAAATCTGCGTTCAACATCTCCTAAGTTTAAGTTTGCATACCCCAATGGAATAGCAAAACTTGGAGATAACTCTGGAGTTTCTATCTTATCTGTTTGAATTACTTGCTTTTTACAGGCAGTAAAAAGAATTGGTAATATAAGCAGAAAACGAAGGACGAAAGTGATTTTCATGAGTAGTATATTCTTTTTTCAAAAATAGTATTATTGTTATTAACGAAACAATTTAATAAAAAGTCAAAAAAACGCCCTTAAAACTTAAGTTAAAAGAGCGTTTACATTTCATTCTCTCTCTTAATCAAAGATAATCACCATTTCTACCCTCCTATTTCGGGCTCTTCCTTCTGGAGTGTCATTTTCTGCAATTGGCATGGTTTCTCCGAAAAACAATGCATTTAACCTTTCCTCTTCTACACCTTTAGCTGCTATGTATGCTTTTACTGCTTCTGAACGTTTTTTAGAAAGTATTAAGTTGTTTTGTGCTGCTCCAACTGCATCTGTGTGTCCAGATATTTGAAGTTTCCAATCTACTTTCTTAATTAACAAAGCTGCTAGACTATCTAAAGACTCAAAAGAAGATTCTTTAATAATCGCCTTACCTGTTTCAAATTGTAAATTATCAAAGGCTGTATTTAAAATCTCTTGCTCTTCTACTTCGATTTTTGGACACCCCTTGTTTTCTATTACTCCTGGTGTTGCAGGACACTCGTCCTCGGCATCAATAATTCCGTCTCCATCTGTATCTTGGTATGGACAACCTTTATTTTTTACCGGGCCAGCCAAGTTCGGACATTTATCATCTTTGTCTAATAGTCCATCTCCATCTGTATCTGGCCACGGACAACCGTTATTTTCTTTTGGGCCGGATTTTTGCGGACAGTTATCTAAAAAGTCTAATATCCCATCATTATCAGAATCTGGGCAACCGTTTAGTGTTGCTGGACCTTTCACATCCGGACACGCGTCATCTAAATCTCTAATTCCGTCTCCATCTGTATCTGGGCAACCGTTAAAAGCAATTGTACCTGCCGTTTGCGGACAATCATCTTCTTTATCCATTATTCCATCTTCATCTGTATCCGGGCAACCTCTAAACTGTTTTAAACCTGCAATTTCTGGGCAATCGTCCTGACTATCCATAATCCCATCTTTATCTGTATCTGGACAACCGTTAAAATCCTTTAAACCTGGTGTTTCTGGACAGTTATCTTGTTTATCTTCAATACCATCTCCATCTGTATCCGGACAACCTTTGAATGTCCATAAACCTGGCACATCAATACACGCATCAACAGCATCAGATACCTTATCGTTATCCATATCTTGCGGTGTATCATAAAGTATTGGAACTCTTAAAGAAGCATACATTTCTCCACCTCTAAATTTACCTGACGGTATTACTGTCCTGTAGTCCGTTACACCCACAGTAAGTGGTCCTAACCTGAAGCCCAAGCCTATTTTTGTTCCAGAGTAAGTGTTGTAAGAGATAGGCACAGCAACCTGCATCCAAGCAAAATCATAAGATGGCGAAACAGTTATTTGATTTGCAGCTCTTACACTATTTTTATTTCCATTGCCTAAAATATTAAAATAACCTGTTGCGTTTACATAGAAATTTCTATAAATATGATAATCTAACTGTAGACTAAGTGCTGTTGGTGTATTCATGTAAAAAGAACCTGAGGTATCTTCTTCTGCTATCCACTCAGGATCGTTGGTTATCATACTATCTATAAACTGCGTATAATCAGAAAAGCTAGCGATAGAATCTAGTAGATTTAAATTAAAACCTGTTGCATTGATACTAAAATCTCTGCTTCGATCTGTTTTGTCAAAACGAATTCCACCAATATCTAATAAAGAAACACCAGCTCTTAACTTATACTTGTTAACGTCTTGGTACCATAATCCATTTTTTCCGTCCATCTCATACTGGTATTGGCTGTGTTTTGGTCTATATTCATAAACTAATCCCAAGTCTGCTCCAAAACCAAAACTAGCTGCCTTAAAGATATCTGAGATATTAGAGAATCTGTTCTCTAACAATTGACCTGTATTTCCGCCAGAACCGTAACTAAAGTTTGCTCGGAGATAGGATGCAGTATCTACCGATTGTACATTAATATCTAATTGATTTGCATAATTATAGGTAGCACCTAACCCTTGTAATAATTTAAATCTTGCTCCTGCTTTGAAAAAATGATCTCCATCATCATTTAACACCTGCGCATAATTAAAGCCATACTCTACCCAAGCCATTGAATTTTGTGACAAACCATTGCCTTGAATATCTAAATTTTGTAAATCATTGACATTAAAGTCTTCTTCAAACAATTTTCTTAGCCTCGGATTTAATTCATCTACGCTATTAATCATTCTTATTTTCGGAGAAAAACCAACCGCAATTCTTGGGTTGATATGAAACATAAAATTTACAATATCAATTTGTAATGAATTGTAAATACCTTGATTTTTAGTTGAATTACTAAATGGGTCTCCAATATCTCTCCAGTTATTTTGTAAATATGTGCTATCCGGACCTTTCCAATCAGAAAATGCTACAGAAGAATCTATCAAGTAGCGTAAACTGCGACCAGGCATATTTTCTGTTCTTAGTGTTCTAAAATTTTGCCATATAGAAAAATCTCCACCAATTAAATTTAAATCGAATTTAAACCTTCCGTCAACTATGCTTGCAGGTTGAACATCTGCCCCCATAATTCCGGCATAATTACTACCATGAATTCCTAAATATCGTTGTGCTTGACTCGTAAATGTTGCACACATTATTGCCAGTAAGAGTAAAGATAATAGTAGAATGTTTTTCATAAGTTAAAGATTAATTGAGTAGCATATTAAATTGTTATCTAACGTGGTATACACATTAAACTGATTGGTAGCAGCTTCATTTATTTCTATTAAACGTTTTCCTTCCTTCGGAAAGCCAGAAATTAATTTCCCCACATCGTCAAACAAATATAAATTATTTTCTACGTCATCTAAAATTAAAGTATAGGCTTTAGCTTTACTTTTTAGTTGCTTTACTTCAGATATTTCACTTAATTGGATAGGGCTCTCAAATTGCAAATTTCCTTTTGAGTCATACACACTTAATTGATTTGATTGATGCGCACTAAAACCAAAAGTGTTCATTTTCACATTCGAGTTTAGAGAATTAACAACCGATAAATCACTATTTAAAATGTTTACTTTTTCTTCAATACTTTGAATAAAATGGATCTGATTTTGCAGTTTTAGTACTTTTTTGATGGCTAACGGTAAATTTTCTACTTTACTTTTTTCTAAAAACACTTTTTTATAACCAGTAGAACTTGATACAAAGGCAAGTAATTGAGACGATTGATTGATTAAAACTGGAGCAGTGTTTATAGGAAAATCGTCTACTTTTAAAACATTTAATTCTCCACCTTTAGCATCGAGATAAATAATATTTCCATTTTTATCACCTGCTAAAAATCGGGTTTGATTGGTGTGAAAAACATGTGCAACAGATGAAGTAAATGTACATTGGTTAGCGTAAGGAAAACCATTTACAGCCTTTCCATTTAAATCTAAAACATGCAGATTATTGCCGTTTGTAAATACAAGTTGCTTTTTATTATTCTGATAAATATCTACCACTTTAATATCAGAAGTTTGAATTGTATCAAGTTGTCCACTCCAAATTTCTTTTCCCTTAGAATCAACCAAATAATAGGATTTTCCTGCTACAACAAATGTAGAAATTCCCTTTCTTAGATGATCTTTTATTGGCGTAATAAAACCAATGCGCTCTTTGGTTAAAAAGGAATATGTAGCGTTTAATGACTCGTTAGAAGTTACCTCTTTTAAATTAGAGGTAACCCTGTAAACAATATTATTGGTGTACGTGGTACTTTCTTTTTGATTTTCGTTAAATATACGCTCGTGAACTTGTGTTGTGAGCCAGCCAAATATTTTATCTTCTTGACCTTTATTTACAGCTAAAGTGTTGCCTAATTGATAATTTAATTTAATTTTTTGGGCCAGTGTTACACTCTGTGTCAGTACCACCTTATCACTCAACAAAAGAACAAAAAAACCAGTTGAAGTATTGCTTGGAAAATCTTTAGTTAGTCTTATATTTTTATACTTAGTCACACCATTTTCTTGCCAAATTGAGTCAGTATTTCGAAGGTGCTGCAACAACACTAAATTAGGATCTTGCTGTGCTTTATAATCAGATACTAAAAATACTTCACCCTCTAATTCTGCTTTTACAAAACCCTGATTTACCCAATTTGACATTACATTATTGGCATAAACACTATCTTTCTGTTGGGCTAAAAAATGACTCTGAAACTGATAAGAAGCAATTTTAGAAGGTAACAAATCTGCAAAAAGCGTTTTATCATCTACTGGTTTACCGAGTACATTTTGTGCTGTATACGTTTGATAACGCAACGATCCATTTTCTGTGCGGTATACATCTGTTTGTTTACTTTCAAGCAAATCAAAAACATTTGCCGTAGCGTTTTTATCCGCATTCTTGCTATCGAAAATAGTTTGCGCATTGGGTTGGACATCAATTTGAGCAAAAAACACGTATTTGCCAGAAATGTTGCGTAATTCTGATTGCTTAAGTTGAGAATTAAAGATTAAGTCATTTATCGCCAAATCTGTCCAATACACTTCGCTTTCAATTAATAGACAATTGCGTTTTTTTGAAAAATAAAGCACCAGGCCTTCTAACTTATTTGGAGCTAAGTTTAAGTACACATTTTCGCTCTCAAAAAGTTGGAAACTATTTAATTCCTCTGGATAGTTTACCTTTAATACAGCTTCATCCAATTCTTTATTAAACATCAAAGCTGGCACCAGTGTTTTATTCTTACCATAAAAAACATCCCAGCCAACAAATCCTATCCAAACACAACTGGCTAGCACAATTAAAACAATTCCTATAACTCTAAGCATCAAAGTAAAAGTAGTATTTTTAATAGCCAAGCGCGATAATCACATAGAGAATTAACCAACACTTTTTTTTTAATAAGAAAACGAACCTTTACAAACTTAAGCGCATTTGTTCCGGAGATAATAAAGTAAACGACTTTCTATGGTACTCTGAAGCTCCATGTTTTAAGATTGCTTCTCTGTGCTTTTTTGTAGGATATCCTTTGTTAGAATTCCATTGATAATGGGGTAATTTTTCATGCAATTCAGTCATCATCTCATCTCTATACGTTTTAGCCAAAACCGATGCTGCTGCTATAGACATAAAACGACTATCGCCTTTAATCATGCAAGTTGCCGGAATATTTTTATACGGATTAAATCGATTTCCGTCTATCAACAAATGCTCTGGCACATGAGATAACTGATCGATTGCCCTGTGCATGGCAAGAAAACTAGCATTTAATATGTTAATTTCGTCTATTTCTGCGGGAGAAACAATTCCAACTCCAAAAGAGATGGCTTCTTTTTCTATAAGTGGTCTTAATGCATCTCTTTTCTTTTCAGAGAGCTGTTTAGAATCATTGAGCATAGGATGATTAAAACCATCAGGTAAAATAACTGAAGCTGCAACTACCGGTCCGGCTAAACAACCTCTTCCAGCTTCATCGCAACCGGCTTCAATTTTACCTTCTAAATGCTTTAGGATTAATGCACACATATTTGCAAGATTAAGAAATTATAGTTTATCTTTATAGCAGTATCTAACAAAATCATTGTTGGAATAATTTTTGAATACTAGAGGTTAAATACGAAAAGCAACCAATTTACACTTCGTTGCGTTATATAAAAAAGAAAACTATGAGAAATTTACTTGCACTCACACTTATGCTTACTCTGTCTTTGTTAACATTTGGGCAAGATCAAGGAGAAGCTTTTGTTAAAGGAACAGAAACATCTATGATTGCTGCAAAGAAAGCTGGCGTTTTTGAGTTTAAATTACCAGTCGAAGCTACAAAAGACGAAGTAGAAAAAAATAAAGCTTATTACACAGATTATTTCTCTGTAGATTACAAGCCTGAGATACAAATTGCTCTTATTAAAATGGTTGACAATACACCACAGGCGAGAAGAGTAATTACACGTTTTCTTATTTCTAATGGAGTGAGAACAATTAAATTAGGAGATACAAAATATACAGTTGCTGAATTTTACGACAACTTTCTAAATTAAAACACACTTACTATAGTGTAACCGCTCTTAATCCTAAGAGCGGTTTTTTTATATTATAAACTCTGGTTTTATTCTATTTTTGAGCTATAAATGAATTCAAACAGCAGTAAAACTATCTTTTTCTTAGCTCCTTACCCAAAAGGCAAAGCTCCGTCTCAACGTTTCAGGTTTGAGCAGTATCTTTCGTTTTTAGAAGAAATGGGATTTAACTGCACAGTGTATTCCTTTTTAAGCGAAAAAGGATGGGAGACAATCTACAAGAAAGGTAGCTTTTTTGCTAAAATGGGTGCGGTACTTTATGCTTTTCACAAAAGGTTGTTACTTCTTTTTAAACTGAATAAAGCAGACTTTATATTTATTCATAGAGAAGCGAGTCATATTGGACCGCCGATATTTGAATGGATAATTTCTAAGGTATTAAGGCGAAAATTTATTTATGACTTTGATGATGCTATTTGGCTTCCCAATTACAGCGAGCAAAACGCAAAATTTGAACGCTTAAAAAACTACAAAAAAGTAAATAAGGTTATGGCATGGGCAGATACCGTAACTGCCGGTAATGAATATCTTAAAAATTATGCTTTGCAGTTTAACCAGAACGTGCATGTTTTACCTACAACAATTGATACAGAAAACCACCATAACCAAAAAACAGTACATTCTAAGTCGCCTGTTGTAATTGGGTGGACAGGATCGCACACTACTGCTCAATATCTAGCGATTATCTTACCGATTTTAAAACGTTTAGAAGACGAATTTATCTTTGAGTTTAGAGTAATTTCTAACGAAAACCCAAAATTAGATTTACGCAATTTTTCTTTTACCAAATGGAATAAAGAAACCGAAATTAAAGATCTCGCCGAGATTAATATTGGAATTATGCCGTTGAAAGATGATAAATGGGCAAAAGGTAAATGTGGTTTTAAAGCATTGCAATATATGGCGTTGGAAATACCGTGTGTAATTTCTTCTGTTGGTGTAAACACCGCTATTATTGAAGACGGTAAAAATGGATTTTTAGCAGAAGATGTAAATGCATTTTATGATAAACTCAAAGTGCTTTTACAGAGCCAAAGTTTGAGAGAATCAACTGGATTAGCGGGAAGAAAAAGGATTATTGATCAGTATTCTGTAAACGCAAATAAAGAGAAATATTTAGCGCTGTTTAAATAGTTAAAGTAATCGCCTTCGATATGTTCTTTTCCCTTGGACTGCACAGCTATCAATTTTTTCTTAGAAAGAATCTCTTTACATAGCGTTATAACGAAATCTAACCGAACACTAAACGCTTACTTTTTTTATTTCTCGGGATTTAGATTTTGTGTGGATACAGATTTTCTTTTAATATAACTGAAGGCTATTTTAAAAGGTTTTTCTATTTTTGAATTTGAACTAAAATGAAGCATTAGAAATGGGTAGAGCGTTTGAGTATAGAAGAGCTGCGAAAGAGAAAAGATGGGATAAAATGTCTAAGTTATTCCCAAAACTGGCGAAGGCAATTACTATGGCTGCTAAGGCTGGCGGAGAAGACCCAGATATGAATGCTACCTTGCGTACGGCTATACAAAATGCTAAGTCGCAGAATATGCCTAAGGATAATATTGAAAAGGCAATTAAGCGTGCTACGGCGAAAGACATGACGGACTACACCGAGGTGAATTACGAGGGTAAAGGTCCGCATGGTGTTTTAGTTTATGTAGAATGTGCAACAGATAACACAACAAGAACAGTTGCTAACGTAAAATCTTATTTTAATAAAGCCGGGGGTAGCGTTGTACCTAATAACTCTTTGGAGTTTATGTTTAACCGTAAGGCAATTTTCAGAATAGAATCTACCGAAGAATACGATGCTTCTGCCTTAGATATTGAAGAATTAGAGTTTGAGCTAATTGATGCTGGTTTAGAGGAAATTGAAAAAGAAGAAGACGGCGCTATTGTTATTTATGGCGATTACACAAGCTTTGGAACTTTACAAGCTGCCTTGGAAGAGAAAAAGATTGAGGTTGCAAAATCTAGTTTAGAGCGTTTACCAACTTCGCCAGTTGAATTTACAGAAGAACAACTAGAAGACATTGAAAAGATGTTGGATAAAATTGAAGACGACGACGATATACAGCAGGTTTTTACGAATATTGCTTAGATAATTGGTTGAAAAGCTATAACCATAAGTAGTCAACCTTTAAAAATTAAATAAAACTTTTTTATTTTGAGTGCTAGACAAACTTCTGGCACTCTTTTTTTTAACAAGCATTTTTAATGTATTCGGTTTTTGAAACTATTGGTTTTTCACCTCCAATTTAAACCCAATTCCATGAATATTTTGTATCTCTACATTTATATCCTCAGAAAGGTATTTTCTTAGTTTGGTAATGAACACATCTAGAGATCTTCCTACGAAGTAGTCGTCTTGTCCCCAAACACCGTTTAAGATAATCTCTCTTGGACAAACTTGATTGATAAACTTGCAAAGAAATTTTAAAATTTGAGCTTCTTTTTTTGTTAGTTTCTTCTCAAAATTTGGGTGTGATAAAGTAAAATTATCTACATCAAAATTGTAGGTACCAATAGAAATGTTACTTTCTTCTTCTGGCTCTACATCTATATTTACTCTTTTTAAAAGAGCTTTAACACGTAACTTTAACTCTTCGTGCGAAAATGGTTTTGTAAGGTAATCGTCTCCGCCAGCATTAAAACCTTCTACCTTATCTTCTGTCATAGATTTAGCTGTTAAAAATAGAATTGGAATTTCTTTATCCATTTTTCTAACATCTTTAGCTAAGGTAAAACCATCTTTTTTAGGCATCATTACATCAAAAATACAAAGGTGAAAAGTTTCTTCATTAAACCTTTTAAAGCCTTCTAAACCATCTGTACAAAGCGTTACACTATACCCTAAAGATTTTAACTGATCTGCAATTATGAATCCTAAACTTGTATCGTCTTCTACTAATAATATTTTTGCTGTTGCCATAATTTAAATGGGTATTGTAATGGTAAATGTTGTTCCTTCTCCGTGTGTACTGCTGGCTTTTATTTGTCCACCATGTTGCGATATAATAAGTTTAACGTAATACAAACCCAAACCAAATCCTTTTACATCATGCAGGTTGCCAGTTGGAACTCTGTAAAATTTATCAAAAATCATTTTAAGATTGTCTCTTTTTATTCCAATTCCGTTATCCTGAAATTGAATTTGGAAATTGCTATCTGTTGACCTTGTTGTTATGCTAATATTTGGTGTTCTATTACAATATTTTATTGCATTGTCTAAAAGGTTAAAAATAACGTTAGTTATATGTACTTCATCGGCATTAATAATGGCTTTTGTTGCATTTAAGTTAAGGTTAATCTTACCGTTATCTTTTAATTGATTGAATTCAAAATTATCTTTTGCTTCTTCTAAAATCTCATGAATATCTATTTGAGATTTTGTGAGCTTGAGTTCATCTTTGTCTAATTTTGCAATGTTTAGAACCCGCTCTACCTGATTTTCTAAGCGCTTATTTTCTTTATAAATAATACTGGCGTAGCGCTGTAATTTCTCTTTATCATTCGTTAAATCTTCCCTTAAGAGCGTTTCGCTAGAAAGACTTATAGTAGAAATTGGGGTTTTGAGCTCGTGCGTCATGTTATTAATGAAATCTGTTTTAACTTCAGACAGTCTCTTTTGTTTTATTATCACAATGATAGAATACGCAAAAAATACCAAAATAAAGAGTACAATAATTACAAGGTAAATCCAAGGCGAACTGTCTTGTGCATTAACTTCTATAGATTCGGCAACCACATTAGGAAAGAAAACTGTGAAATAATGTCCGTCTTTTTTCCAAGTAAGGTTCTGAGAAGTAATACCCACCACAGTATCTGAAGCTGGCTCGTACTGCTTATCTGAAGAATACTTAATTAAATTTCCAAAAACAATACTATCGTTAAAACAATCATAGATACCGTATTGAAAATCTTCGTTTATACCCTGATCATAGAATTCGCGTTTAAGTAGTTGTTCTAAATAAAATGGATGTAAATCTTCATTAATATCCACGTTATAAAAGTTAGAACTCATTTGCTTAACGGCTCCGTACATATCTGCACTATCTGCAACTGTTGTAGAAATTTCTTCTGCTACATTTCTTAGTCCGACCTTAACTTTTTGATGAAATTGTATGAGGTTAAGACTGTCTTGTCTTTCTTGAATTACAATAGAATCTTGCTGTGCTTTGACGGTTCGTTTTATCCAAAAAACTTGAATAAATAAAATGCTCAGAATAGAGATTATTCCGAGTACAACTACTGTATTTATGGTGCTTCTATTCATTAGTTAAATTGAATCGGAGATTTCACTCCTACTTCGGTACGCTTAGCACTCAGTCTCTGTTTTGCTCAACTTTCAACTTCACACCTTTCTTTCCACTTCAATTTCGATACTTTCGCTTGTGCTAAAACTCAGTTTTCCTTTGGTTTTTATTCTTAAAAAACTACCCTATTTTCATATTCATATCAATAATTCTAGCCCAAGCCATTATACCTCCGTCTAAATTGTAAAGGTTCTCGTAGCCGTAATTTTGTTCTAGAAAACTAACCACATTTGCGCTTCTTGCTCCCGATCTGCATTGAACAATTACCTTACCTTCTTTTTTGAATTTCTCATGGTTATCAGGAACTGTATTCATTGGAATTAACTCTCCTCCAAGGTTAGCTGCTTCGTACTCAAATGGCTCTCTAACGTCTATCAAAGTATAATTATCTTTGTTATCCATCATTTCTTTTAGCTCTTGTACATTTATACTTTTCATCTTCTTATTTGTTTTTTGAACTCCGCAGAATTCTTCATAATCTATTAATTTACTTTGAGTTGGATTCTTTCCAGTTAATGGATTTTGATCGTCTTTTTCAAAGTTAAACGTTTGCATTTCTTGCGAAAGTGCGTTGTAAAATAACACTTTATTTATTAATGGTTCTCCAATATCCGTTATTATTTTAATGGTTTCGAGTGCTTGAAAATTACCAACAATTCCTGGTAAAACACCAATAACACCAGCTTCTGAACAATTTTTAACTTCGTTAGGATTAGGCGGTACTGGATAAAGATCCCTATAATTAGCAGAGCGCTCGTTTCCTAATTTTGCATTAAAAACAGCAACCTGACCACTAAATTCGTTTATACTGCCGTGCACATTAACTTTATCTTGCAAAACGCAAACATCATTGATTAAATAGCGCGTAGGGAAATTATCTGTACCGTCAATTACTATATCAAACTCAGAAACAATTCTCTCTGCGTTTTTTGAAGTAAATGCAACATCAAAAACAGTAATATCTACATGTGGATTTTGCTTTAACAATTTATCTTTTGTAACAAATGCTTTTGACTTACCAATATCCTCTTGGTTATACAGCGTTTGTCTTTGTAAATTAGATAAAGAAACAATATCGTGATCAACAATTCCAATTTTACCTACACCAGCAGCCGTGAGATAAGTTAATACTGGACAACCCAAGCCTCCAGCACCGATTACTAGTACTTTTGCTTGCCTTAATTTCAGTTGTGCTTCTTCTCCAAACCCGTTAAGAATTAAATGCCTGCTATATCTTTCTTTCTCTGCTTTACTGAGCACTTTTTTTCACTTTTAATATCCAAACGAAGGTAAAGAATTAAATCTAATTGATTCGTCTCGAACTCTAAAGTTAGAATCAAAAAAAATTCCAAAAACATCAGTTTTCGGAATTTTCGTGTTAAAATATGATTAAACTATATCACATCTAAAGCCTTACCAACTTTTACAAAAGCTGCAATAGCCTTGTCTAAATGTTCCTTTGTATGTGCAGCAGAAATTTGCGTTCTAATTCTAGCTTTTTCTTTGGGTACAACTGGATAAAAGAATCCGATTGCATAAACGCCTTCTTCTAACAACATATCTGCAAATTTTTGAGATAAAGCTGCATCGTACAACATTATTGGAACAATTGGAGAATCACCTTCTACAATATCAAAACCAGCATCAACAATTGCCTTCTTAAAGTAAGCCGTATTTTCTTCTAATTTATCTCTTAACGCGGTGTCTGTAGAAAGAATATCAAACACTTTATTGGCAGCTCCCACGATAGAAGGTGCTAACGAATTTGAGAATAGGTAGGGTCGAGATTTTTGGCGCAACATCTCAATAATTTCTTTTTTACCAGTAGTATATCCACCCATAGCTCCACCCAAGGCTTTACCTAAAGTACCTGTAATAATGTCTACTCTATCCATTACATTGTGATATTCTGGAACTCCACGACCTGTTTTTCCAATGAAACCAGCAGAATGACATTCATCCGTCATTACCAAAGCATCATATTTATCTGCTAAATCACAAATTTCATTCATTTTAGCAATGTCTCCATCCATAGAGAAAACACCATCTGTTACAATAATTCTAAAGCGTTGGTCTTGTGCTTTCTTCAATTGCTCTTCTAAATCTGCCATATCAGAATGCGCGTATCTGTAGCGTTGCGCTTTACACAAACGCACACCATCAATTATCGAAGCATGATTTAGTGCATCAGAAATAATCGCGTCTTCTTTTCCCAAAAGAGGTTCAAAAAGTCCACCATTTGCATCAAAAGCAGCAGCGTATAAAATGGTATCTTCGGTACCGTAAAATTTGGCAATTTTTTCTTCTAACTCTTTATGAATATCTTGAGTACCACAGATAAAACGAACTGATGACATACCAAAACCATGCGTATCTAAAGCATCTTTAGAAGCTTTAATTACATCTGGATGTGAAGATAAACCAAGGTAATTATTAGCACACATAATTACTACCTCATCTCCTGAGTTTACTGTAACCTCTGCTCCTTGTGGAGAAGTAATTACACGTTCTTTTTTGAAAATTCCGTCAGCTTCTATTGACTTTAATTCTGATGATAAATGGTCTTTTAATTTTCCGTACATCTGTTTTTATTTTAATTGCGAGGTAAAGGTAAATAAATCTAAACAATTACTTAGTTGGCACTTTCTGTGATTTTCCTAATTTCGGTAACACACATTTCAAATCCTTCTTTTTCTTTTTTCATGCCATTTGCTATGGCAACATTTTTTAGTCCCATCTCCGTTTCGTAAGCAGTGTTAAGCGCATTTATTTTTTTACTTAATTGCGTTTCCATGCGTTTTAAATTAACAGGAAACATCGCTTTTATGTAGGGTGAATTAACCGTTTCTAATTCTTTTAATTTTGGTAAATTCTTAAGTATGATTCTCGGTTGCTGCTTTAATAAAAGACTCGTATAACTTCCTAACATACTTATTGCATCAAACTCTTTAACCGCATTACTTAGCAAACAATTAAGCATAAAGGGAAGGTGCGTAGTGTCTCCATACTGGTAATAAACGTAACCAATTGCAGAATTTAAAGTACTGTTCGCATCAATTTTTAAAGAATCTGCTTTTTTTAGTGCTAATTGCTCATCTATCTCAGCTAAAGAAAGCAAAGCAGAACCCAAAACAGTATATGATAAATCATTTTCTATTCTATTGATAAACAATACTTTATTTTCATCTTTTTCAAAATTTGAAGAAAGGTAAGCAATTGCCCTTGCCCTTACTTTAGAATTTGAATCATGTAATGCAATTTCGCCTAGCTTTTTTCTTAACGTTTCTTTCTTACTATCAATAATAAAATTAGCTTTATTTAAAGCTTCTAAACGCACAGCCCAGAAAGAGTCTTGCATAGCGTCTAATAAAAGTTGAGATGATTTTAGTGTTTTAAGTTTTGAAGCTTTAGCGATAGCTTCTAATTTATCTAAATACTTTGGTGCATTGTAAAATTGATGAATGTATTGATCGCTTGGTTGGTTATGCGTTATTTCTCCTAACACAACTCTGTCTGCATCAAATATTACATTTTGTAATTCGCCATTAATTGCATGTTTTATAACCTGTTCAGATTTGGTAATTTCAACTTCAAGTTCTTCGTTCCCGTTTGTTGTGTAAATTGCAATCTTTACTGGCAATCTATACAAGGGTGTATTTTCTAAATTTTGAACTTGCCTCACTTTTAAGGTTAGCTCTCCTTGAGTCATTTCTTGTTCTACTTTTATTTCTGGATGTCTGCTCGAGAAGAACCATTGATTAAAAAACCAATTCAAATCCTGGCCCGAAACCTTTTCAAACGCTAGTCTTAAATGATGTACCTCTGTTGGTTGATACTGATTTTCTGTCAAATACAATTTTGCTCCTGCAAAAAAGGCTTCATCGCCTAAGTAATTTCTTAACATATGTAATATCCGCCCACCTTTGTTGTAAGAATGTCCATCAAACATGGCTTCTTTTTCTGGATAATCAAACCAAATTAAATTATGATGGCCACGGGTTTGAGCACTTGTATAATACCCTTGCTTTTCAATAAGCGCATTGTAATCTGCTTCTTGTTCGCCATATTTATATTCGTCCCACAGATATTGAGAGTAATTTGCAAAAGATTCATTCAAAGGTAAGTTAGCCCAACTTTCGCACGTTACCAGATCTCCAAACCAATGATGAAAAAGTTCGTGTGCAATTGTAGACTGATCGTTGGCATCTAGTAACTCTCTCTCATTTTTGTACGCATAATCGCCAAAAACAACAGCGCCTGTATTTTCCATTGCTCCAGAAACATAATCTCTCACTACAATTTGCGCATACTTATCCCAAGGATATTCTACACCTAAAAGCTCAGAAAAATAACCGATCATTTCTGGAGTAGTTCCAAAGATTGCTTTGGCAGATTTTTCCCACGCTGGTTCTACGTAATAATCTACAGAAATTGTAGTTCCGTCTTTTTTGGTGAAACTGTCTTCAACTTTTTTAAACTCACCAACACCCATCATAGCTAAATAAGGTACGTGTGGTAAAGTTTGCTCCCAATGATCAGTTCGAGTACCATTGCCATTATTTATTTGATTAATTAACCTTCCATTAGATAACGTAGTATATTTTTCATCTACTGTAATTTCAATTTCTTGAGACATCTTTTGGTTTGGTGCATCTATCGTAGGAAACCAAACTGAGCTTGCTTCTGTTTCTCCTTGCGTCCAAATCTGAGGCATTTTTGTACTGTCTTTTCCCTGCGGATTTATAAAATACAGTCCTTTATCTGAGGTAATTGCCAAACTACCGCCTTCTTTTCTTTCATTTGGCTTTGCTGTGTAGTCAATTTCAACGCTAAACGTATCTTTTTTGGTGTAGACAGTATCTAACTTTATTCGTAAGTAAGCCTGATCCTTGTATGTGTACAGTAAAGATTTCCCATTCATCTTTACTGTATGTATATCCATTCCTTTTGCATCTAAAATCAAGCTGTCAGAAGCAAAGAAATAAGGTTTGGCTGTGAGTACTGCTTTACCTAACAAATGTGCTTTTCCCCAATCAAAGCTCACCTGTAAATGCGTGTGAATTAAATCTGTTAAAATAGTTTCGGAAGCATGGTAAATGGTTGGCGCTACAGCATTTTGTTGTACTGCTTCAGTATCGTAATTTTTAATTTGATATTGATTGATATTTTTTGAAGATCCACAGCTAATTAAAAAAGCTAAGGCAAACAAAAGTGTAGTTATTCTCATAATTCAAAAATAATTTATAGGGTAAAGATGGCCATTTTTTAAACTTAATGCCTAACAAAATGGTACAAAGAAATATAAGTTTGTATTATTGCATTATATATTTAACCAATGGCAGACAGTTCATATTTGATAGATGGAAAAGAAATTTTAGCGAAAGGAAATGCTAAAGTTGAATGGATAGATAGTAACTATTTTGAACTTTTCTTTTTAGGAAAAAAGTTTCAAGGTGAGGTAGTAAAAGCAAACCTTGAAGATAAAAAATTGACCATAAAAATTAACCAGCGCACTTTCGAAGTATCGAAAAAAGGAGCTATTGACGAGCTGATTAAAAAAATGGGCTTGGATAAAAAGAAAGTTAAACAACTCAAGACTCTTCAATCTCCTATGCCTGGAAGAATTTTATCTTTTGTTGTTGAAGAAGGAGATAAAGTTGAAGAAGGTACACCATTGTTTACATTAGAAGCTATGAAAATGGAAAATGTAATAAAATCTGATGGAGTTGGTGTTGTTAAAGCTCTAGTACATACAGACGGGTCTGTGGTAGAGAAAGGAGAAGTTATTATTGAATTTACTTAGGAAGTAACTCAAAATCAAAGTAAAACAGAAACTGACTGCGAAGCGCATCGAAGTCGAAGTGAAGAGCAGTGAAAAGTTATTAAATTTCAATAAATCTTCATTTTTATAAATGAAAAACACTATAAAATACATATTACAAAAGCTTTTTGGGTTTAGAACCTACCTTTATGTATTCTCGCAATTCAAAATCAAAACCTTAAAGAACGATAAGAAAGAAGGACACTTTTTTCAATTTATGGCTGAATTGAAAGATGGAAACGGAGATATATTGGATGTCGGTGCGAACATAGGAATCATGTCGCATCATTTGGCAAAACAATTTCCTAAAGCTACCATTCATGCTTTTGAGCCAATGCCAGATAATTTAGCTGTACTCAACAAAATAATTCATAAAAATAAGCTCGAAAATGTAATTGTTTACGACTATGCAGTAGGCGATACAGAAAGTATGGTGAAAATGATTTTACCAGAAAATGGTAAAACAAAAGAACAAGGTTTAAGTCACGTTAAACACGATTCCATTACAGAATGGAATGATGGGATAGAATTTGAGGTTGCTTGTAAACGACTGGACGAAATTCTAAAGGGAAAAAACATACAGGGAATCAAAATGGATGTTGAAAATTTTGAATTCTTTGCATTGAAAGGAGCTGAGAATCTATTGAAAACACAACAGCCTATTATTTATACAGAATTGTGGGATAACGAAAACAGAAAAAAGTGTTTTCACTTATTAAAAACTATAGGTTATAAAGCCTATGTAGTAGAAAACGAAACGCTAGTTTTACATCAGATTGACAAACATACGCAACAGAATTTTATCTTTATAGCAAACTAAGGTTTGTTCATGCAAAAGAAGTTGTTTTCCGGACTCTTACTCATCATCGTTTTAAACGTATTGGTGAAGCCATTTTACATCTTTGGTATTGATGCTCAAGTTCAAAACCAAGTAAGTACCGAAGACTACGGACTCTACTTTACCTTATTAAACCTCTCTTTTTTATTCAATATAATTTTGGATGTAGGAATTAATAATTACAATAGTAAAAAAATTGCTCAATATCCACATTTATTAAGTAGATACCTGGGCGCTATAGTGGGTTTGCGGATTTTGCTCGGTGTTCTTTATTTTTTCATAACGCTGTGTGCTGGATATATACTAGGATTCTCAAGTAATGCAATTCATCTTCTTACTTTACTGGCAATTAACCAGTTTTTTGCAGGTTTTATTTTCTACTTCCGAAGTAACTTTACTGGAATGCACCTTTTTAAAACAGATGCTCTATTCTCAGTTTTAGACCGTTTTTTATTGATTTCCTTTTGCCTAATCTTACTCTATGGAAATGTGTTTAGTGCTCAAATCTCAATTGACCAATTTGTATATGCTCAAACCATTGCCTACGGAACCGCAGCCTTGATCGGACTCGTATACACCCTTTATCTCGCACCTTCAAAAATTAAAGTTAAAAAACTGTTTAGCTTGGCTATTCTCAAACAAAGCGCACCGTACGCACTACTAATATTACTGATGATGCTTTACAGTAGAACAGATGTAATTATGATAGAATTACTTTTAGAAGATGGAGAAAAACAAGCCGGAATCTACGCACAAGGGTTTCGACTTCTAGACGCTGTTAATATTTTTGCGCTTCTTTTCGCAGGAATTTTACTTCCTGTTTTTGCAAGAGCCATAAATAGAAAAGAAGACATTAAACTACTCTTGCAAACTTCCTCCAAATTATTAATTTCTATATCTATTTTAGTTGGTTGTTGTGGTTTTGTTTTTAGTAATGAAATAATGGATTTGATTTATATGAAAGACACTGAATATTCTTCGCAGTCTTTCCAATGGATTATTTTAACCTTTATTCCTATGGCTACAACGTATATTTTTGGAACACTTTTAACCGCAAATGGAAGTCTTAAACATTTAAACTTGATGGCCCTAGGCGGATTATCGCTAAATCTATTGCTGAATTTCTTTTTGATTCCCGCATTTAAATCCGAAGGCGCTGCATTTGCAACACTCATCACGCAAATACTTACAGCTTTGGCTCAGATAATAATATCTCTACATGTTTTCCAATTAAAAGTGAATTACAAGATATGTGTTAAGCTCTTGTTACTTCTGGTAATAGCAGTGGGTTGTTTTTTTCCGCTGAAAAATTATCTCGATCTATTTTATGCTATTCCTCTTGTTTTTATAGTAGGCTTCGCATACATGATTAGCTCCAATTTATTTGACTTAAAAAATATAAAACGCCTTTTTTAAACAGACACTTGCAACAGATTTATAAATTTTTCGTTAGAGGTAGAGTGTTGATTATTAAACATAAAGATAGTGTTGATAAATAGTTTGACTTTTAGACATATTCTATTTACCCTATTTTGGTGCGTTCAACTTTTGAGCTTTAACTCTGTAGGCCAAACTTTGAGATTAAACGAAGTGATGACCAACAATAAAAGCTACTTAGAAATCGATGGTTCCTACTACGATTGGCTAGAATTGTATAATAGTAGCAATACCGTATCGGTGCAATTGTCTGACTATTTTGTTAGCGATAATGAAAATGATTTATACAAGTATCAACTTCCAAATTTACAGCTAGCTCCAAATGCACATTTCACTTTAATTTGCTCTGGAGAAAACCTCATTATTAACGGAAATTATCACACCAATTTTGCACTCAATAATCTAGAGAAAATTTGTCTCAGCACATCACAAGGTGTCTTAAATACTTGGGAAGTAACCCAATTGCCTTCAGATTTATCCTTTGGAGTTATTGAAGAGTCTAACAACGAAACCTCTATCCTTCAATTTCCAAGTTTTAATACTTTTAATGAAAGCACACAAAACAATAAAATTACAGCTTCGCACAGCACTTCTTTGTACTCCGATGATTTTCATTTTAAGCTAAACAGCTATAACAACGATACTATTTTTTATTCCTTAAATAATTATCACCCCACAAGTAATCCACTGGTTTTTAGCGATTCACTTCTCATTCCTATAAATCTCACAAATGTCCCTGATGTAAGTCAAATTCCATCTACCTCATTTCTTCCATTGAGTTATCACAACTGGCAAGCACCAAGTCAAGCCGTTCAAAAATGCTTCTCTATTTCTTATGCAAGTTATAGAAACGGCCAGCGTACTAGTCCTATTTATCACAAAACATTTATTCCTGAAACCAACAACACAAATCTCGACATCGTTTCAATCACAAGTGATTCTGTAGGGTTATTCAGTAACCAATTCGGAATCTTAGTACCAGGAGATAGTTATTTAGACAGTGATCATGAATGGACAGGTAACTTTTTTAGAGAAGGCGAAAATTGGGAGAGAAAAGCACACTTAACTTATATCACACAATCCCAAAACAGAGTCTTTTCTCAACCGCTTACTATTAAAATAGCTGGCGGAAAAACACGACAAAGTGCTCAAAAATCACTCGCCCTGCAAGCCAGCGAGGAGTTAGCCAACTCAAAATTATTGTTACCCGTCTTTCAAACAGCTGAGGCTCCTTTTATAAATGCACTTACGCTAAAAACTACTATGGGCGACTGGGAAACTCATACGATGATTAAAGATATACTCGCCCACAAAATAAGTCAAGATCTTTCTTTTAAGTCACAAGACTATAAATTCGTAGAAGTTTACATTAACGGTGTTTATTTTGGAGTACAAAGTTTGAGAGAACGGTTTTCTCCAAAGAACTTTTTACAAAATCTAGAACATGACGACCTAACGATTCTCAATCCTTCAAATCTTACTGTCAACTACGGAACCACTACAGAGTTTGAAAAGATCATTGATTTTGTAGAAAATAACAGCATGAGCAATGCTAACAATTACGAACAGCTAACCCAAAAAATTGACATAGAAAACTTAATCGACTATTATTGTGCTGAATTATTTTTCGGAAACTACGATTGGCCTATCAATAATATTAAAGTAATTAAAGCAGGTTCTAACCAATGGCAATGGCTATTTTACGATTTAGACGGAGCTTTTCTAAATGCTCAAACAAATATGTTTGAACATTTAACACATAATGATGAAACTACCTCTTATCCAAACCCTCCAGCGTCTACCTTACTTTTTCGAAAATTGATTGAAAATAAAACATTTGAATCAAGCTTTATTCTGCGCTATACACAACTTCTTCATTCTACGTTTTCAAAACAGAATACCACAGCTGCTTTGGATCAATTAAAAGATGAACTAATACCATTGATTCCTTCACAAATTAACCGATGGGGATTTCCTAGTTCTTTTGAACGCTGGGAAGCTGACCTTGATATTCTGCGACAGTTTTTGATAAAAAGACCTTGCTTGGTAATTAACAATATGAATTCTTTTTTTGAAAGCGAATATTTACAAACTGCTTGTCATGTTAAATGGAATGACACGGAAAATTTTAAAATATATCCAAATCCAACTTCTGACTTTATTCATATAATTTCTAAAGATCAACAACTTAAAATAAATCGAATAGGACTCTATAACAGCATAGGAAAATTAGTTCAAGAAAAAACACCCCTGAAACAATCTTTTCATTATTCTCTTTCTATCCAATCTTTATCTCAAGGGAGCTACACCTTAATACTTTATAGCAATGAAGGCAAGGTCCAACACAAAATCATAAAATTCTAAAGAGGTACAGAAATTAATAAATATCACCTTTTTCATTGATTTATGTAAACAATCATCAGCACAAAACGTTTTACCCCTGTTACCTTAAAAAAGTTATTAATTTTGCAAACGTTGTTAAGCGTGAATTGCTATGATAAAAACAGATATTATTATTATTGGTGCGGGTCCTGTTGGACTTTTTGCCATATTTGAAGCAGGACTTTTAAAACTTAAATGTCACTTAATCGATTCCTTGCCACAGCCTGGAGGACAGTGTTCTGAAATCTATCCAAAAAAACCGATTTACGACATCCCTGGATTTCCATCCATTTTGGCTGGAGAGTTGGTAGATAATTTAATGGCTCAAGCAGAACCATTTAAGCCTGGCTTTACCTTAGGTGAAGCTGCAACCGATATAGAAAAACAAGAAGACGGAAGCTTTATTGTTACTACAAGTAAAGGTACAAAACATCATGCTCCGATTGTTATGATTGCGGGTGGTTTAGGTGTATTTGAGCCAAGAAAACCACCAGTAGATAATCTTGAGAAATACGAGGATAACGGTGTTGAATATATCATTAAAGATCCAGAATTTTATAGAGGTAAAAAATGTGTAATTGCCGGTGGAGGAGACTCTGCTTTAGATTGGGCAATTTATCTTGTAGAAAAAAATATTGCAACAGGGGTATCTCTCGTGCACAGAAGAAGTTCATTTAGAGGTCATCTTGACTCTGTTCAAAAAGTAATGGATTTAGCCGAAGCAGGAAAGATAAAGTTAATTACAGAAGCTGAAGTAATAGGTGTTGACGGTAAAGACAACGTAGAAAATGTAACTATCAAACACAAAACAGAAGGCGAGTTCAAAGTAGAGACAGATCATTTTATTCCACTATTTGGTTTGAAACCATCTCTTGGTCCTATAGCCGATTGGGGATTAGAAATTGAGAAGAACGCAATTAAAGTAGATACTGTAGATTACAGCACAAATATCCCGGGAATATATGCCATTGGTGATGTAAATACCTACGAAGGAAAATTAAAGTTGATTTTGTGTGGTTTCCACGAGGGAACAATTGCCTTACAATCTGCTTTTGCAAGAATCCACCCTGATAAAAAGAACGTACTTAAGTACACTACCGTAAATGGTGTTCAAGGATTTTAAATGAAAGAAATATTGCATTTACAAAAGACCTCAAACTTTTTGAGGTTTTTTTTATGTTTAAGTATCTGAGAGAAATACAACTCCAAGCTTAATCAGCCTTATTAAATAAAAAAAGGACACCTTTCGAGTGTCCTTCTATTTATATTTTTTTATCTCTGTTTACTATTTTACCGTAGTACCTACTTTTTCTCCGTTTACAATCTTTAATAAATTCCCCGAAGTATTCATATCAAAAACAATAATTGGTAGATCGTTCTCTTTACACAATGTAAATGCCGTCATATCCATAACATTTAGTCCTTTTGCATAAACATCGTCAAATGAAATTTCGTCGTATTTGGTTGCTGTTGGATCTTTTTCTGGGTCTGCTGAGTAGATTCCATCTACACGTGTTCCCTTAAGAATCACATCTGCATCCAACTCAATTGCTCTTAAAGAAGCTGCAGAGTCTGTTGTAAAAAATGGGTTACCTGTTCCGGCTCCAAAAATAACTACTCTTCCTTTTTCTAAATGTCTAACCGCTTTTCTTCTTATGAATGGCTCAGAAATTGCTTTCATTTCTATTGCCGACTGCAAGCGTGTTTTAACACCAGTAGACTCTAAAGCTGCTTGTAAAGCCATTGAGTTTATCATTGTTGCCAACATCCCCATGTAATCTCCATGAGTTCTATCCATTCCTCCTTGTTCAGCTTGAACACCTCTGAAGATATTTCCTCCACCAATAACAATTGCAACTTCTACTCCTATATCAACTATTTCTTTGATTTGCTGTGCATATTCTCCAATTCTAGCATTATCAATTCCAAACTGTTTATCACCCATTAGGGCTTCACCGCTAAGCTTAAGAAGTATTCTTTTATATTGCATATTGATATAAGATTTGCACAAAAGTAGAGATATTATATTGGAAATTGTAGAATTAAAATTGGAAAAATCAAACAAATATTAAAAGTTGGGTTTAAATGCTATTGCGTAAACAAAAAAATGCGCTCCGTAACCGAAGCGCATTTCAAAAATTTATGATTTGCTCTTATCTTATGATAAAGAGAATCTTTTAAATTCTGTAACTGTTAATCCTTTCTCAGTTGAGTTTAAGAATTGCTCTACTGAAGACTTGTTGTCTTTGATAAATGCTTGAGATAATAAAGTATTTTCTTTAAAGAATTTACCTAATCTACCTTGAGCAATTTTATCTGCCATCTCTGCTGGTTTCCCTTCTTGGATAGCTAAGTCTTTACCAACTTCTAACTCTCTTGCGATCGTTGCTTCGTCAATTCCGTCTTTGTTAAGTGCTACTGGATTCATTGCAGCAACTTGCATTGCAACTTGTTTACCAGCGTCTTCAACTGCTTCTCCTGCTTTATTTAAAGCAACTAAAGTAGCCAATTGATTTCCTGGGTGGTTGTATGCTACTACTGTCTCAGCTTCAACTTTAGCGAAGTTAGAAATCTCTAATTTTTCACCAATTACACCGATTTGTTCAGTAAGTTTCTCCTCAACACTTAGCTTTTCGTTGTATGGTAAAGCCATTAATTCTGCTGTAGTAGCAGCTCCTTTATCCATACCAACTTGCATGATTGACTTAATCATTGCTTGGAAATCTGCATTCTTTGCTACGAAGTCTGTTTCACAGTTTAATTGAAGAATATATCCTACAGAACCTTTAGATTCAGCAAAAATAACACCTTCTTTTACTTCGTTATCTCCTCTTTTAGCAGCAACTTTTTGTCCTTTCTTACGAAGAACATCAATTGCTTTTTCGAAATCACCTTCTGCCTCAGCTAATGCCTTTTTACAGTCCATCATTCCGGCTCCAGTCTTATCTCTTAATTCTTTTACTTGTGCAGCTGTAATTGCCATTGTAAAATGTTTTAAACTGTTAATATTATTCTTCTTCTTGTGATGCTTCTGTCTTTGCCTCCGCTGCTTTAGGAGCTTCCTCTTTCTTAGGAGCTTCTGCTTTCGCTTCAGTTTTTACTTCTGCTTTTGCTTCTTCCTTTACTTCAGCTTTTGCTTCTTCCTTTACTTCAGCTTTCGCTTCTGTTTTAGGAGCATCTTTCTTCGCGTTCTTTCTTTCCTCTAATCCTTCTTTAACTGCAGAAGTGATTTTTTCTAAAACTACAGAAATAGATTTAGTTGCATCATCGTTTGCAGGAATTGGGAAATCAACCGTTTTAGGGTTTGAGTTTGTATCTACCATAGCAAATACAGGAATATTTAAACGCTTTGCTTCTTTTAAAGCGATATGCTCTTTTAAGATATCAACAATAAAAATAGCTGCTGGCTGACGAGTCATGTCAGCAATAGAACCAAAGTTCTTCTCTAATTTTTCTCTTTGACGAGTTTTGAATAGACGCTCTCTTTTAGAAAGTGTATCCCAAGTTCCGTCCGTCTTCATCTTGTCGATAGAAGTCATTTTACGAACAGACTTACGTGTTGTAGCAAAGTTAGTTAACATACCACCAGACCATCTTTCAGTTACGAAAGGCATGTTTAATGGTGCTACTAAATCAGAAACAATTTCTTTCGCTTGCTTTTTTGTAGCTACGAATAAAATTTTCTTTCCAGACTTAGCAATTTGTTTCATTGCTGCACACGCTGTATCTAGGTGAGCAATTGTCTTATTTAAATCGATAATGTGGATTCCTTTTTGCTCAGCAAAGATATACGGTGCCATTGCTGGGTTCCACTTTCTTTTAAGGTGTCCAAAGTGTACACCTGCGTCTAATAACTCTTGAAATTGTGCTTTTGACATTTTAATTTTTTTTAATTGTTTACGTTCCTTTAGATATCAGAAGATGAGAGTCGGAATAAACCGAGAGTTCTCAAAACCTTAGATACTAAACAACCGTCAAAATATTTACTATTAACGTTTAGAGAATTGGAATTTCTTACGTGCTTTTGGCTGTCCTGGCTTCTTACGTTCAACCATTCTTGGGTCTCTCGTCATCAAACCTTCTGCCTTTAAAGCTGGCTTAAATTCTGGATCAATTTTAACTAATGCTCTAGAGATTCCTAAACGAATTGCTTCTGCTTGTCCGTTAATTCCTCCTCCTGATACGTTAACTGTTACGTCGTACTGTCCTGTAGTTTCTGTTAAAGCAAAAGCCTGTTCAACTTTTGATTGTAATACAGAAACAGGAAAGAACTCTTTATAATCTCTTTTATTGATAGTAACTTTTCCTTCACCTTTCTTAAGGTAAACTCTAGCTACAGAAGTTTTTCTTCTTCCTAATGTGTTAATTACTTCCATGCTTTCTATTTGAATGATTTAAGATCAAATTTTTCAGGTTTTTGAGCTTCAAACTTGTGCTCACCACCTTCTACAACTTTTAAATTTGTGTAAAGTTGATTTCCTAATTTGTTCTTTGGCAACATACCTTTTACGGCCATTTCTACTAAACGAATTGGACGTTTTGCTAGTAACTCAGTTGCAGTTAACGAACGTTGACCACCCGGGTATCCAGTGTGTCTGATGTAAGTTTTGTCTGCCCATTTGTTCCCAGAAAGCGTAACTTTTTCTGCGTTGATAACAATCACGTTATCTCCACAATCTGCATGCGGTGTGAAGTTTGTTTTGTGTTTACCACGGATTAACTTCGCTACCTTACTTGCAAGACGACCTAAGGTCTCTCCTTCGGCATCTACTAACAACCACTTTTTATCAGCAGTTTCCTTGTTACCAGATACCGTTTTGTAACTTAATGTATCCACTTTTTTATTTATTAAATAAGACAATATCCCCAAAAAGGGAGCGCAAAGATATGGTTTCTTGTTTTTATAAACAAATGCTTTGTTGAAAAGATTGAATACTAGACCAATTATTTCTATTTCAATCGATTTTCTGTTAAAAAACAAAAAAAGGTGAGTAAAAATATTTACTCACCTTTTTTATCAATTAGAAGTATTTACTAGTTTACCTTCACTTCAGTAACTCTTGCATTTTTACCTTTTCTACCAATAATTAACATAGCACCTTCGCTGTGCTCGTAACTATACCTTGGCATTAATGGCATTTTATATCCTGCGTCTTTGTCTTTCGACTTAAAAAGTACAGAAACATCTGCCGTTCCTTCTCTGTCTAACATTACTAACTGAGTAACCGAAGTTCTCTGACGAACTGATTTAGGTTTTTTTCCTGCTTGAGCTCTTTCTAGGTTTTTAGGATTAGCGTTGTACAGAATGTAAACTACATCATTTTTCATCATTGAAGCAATTCCATAATATGGTACTTCATTTGCTCCAGGGTATAAGGAAATACCAGCAGAAGCCATCAGACCGTTAATCAAACTACCCGAAGAAGCAGCGTATTGATTTTTCTTAATAACAGAATACGTTTCAACTTCTCCTTCTGGACTTAAAAAGAAGACTGCTACATCACCGTATGTCCACTGTCTTCTTGTTACCTCTCCATTTTCATCTGTAGACTCTACATAAATATACTTTTCGGTAACAACAGACATTCCTCCATCTGCATGAACGAAAACATCTCTTACTAAGAAATTATTTAAAGATTTTCCCTTTTTCGCTCTTCTTTCCTTCATTACTTGAGCTAGAAAGTCTTTATCAAATGCACTTAAATTAGAAGAAACAACTTCTTTAGTATTTGCGTCAATTCTTAAGAAGAATAGACCTTTCATACCTGCATCAAAAAACTTGCTTTCTCCGTAAAACCCAGTACAAATTAGTTCATTATCTTTATTTACTCTAACGTTAGCGCTTAAAATTATCTCGTCTTTAAAGCCAATCTCATATTGCTTAAGCTCGTTCTCTTCGTGGAAATAAGAATAAATGTTTGTTACAAACCTACTTTTTGCTCCTTTTTCTTTCTTTTCTTCTCTGCTTAATCTTACCGTAGCAACCACGTGTATATTCCCGTTTTTATCTACTAAAAAGTTGTCTGCAGTAAAATTTCTACCTTCTTCATCAAATACAATGTCGTTTTGCCAAAGTGTGTTGTAATCCTTATCTACTACCTTAAATGCAAACCTTGCATTTTCTTTACTTTTGATTGGATAATTAGTTACGATTAAAATCTTTGAAGAATCTATACTATTAATAATACGAAACGGACGTTGAAATGAATTGAATTTATCATCTTGTACTTTCACACCTTCAAAATGCTCTTCAAATTTTCCGTTTTCAATATTGAGCTTAGATGCAAACATGAACATCTCGTCCGCTTTTCTATCAAAATGCTGAGAATAAAAATAGCTATTCTCTTTTGCCTGTTGTGCTTCTAAAAATTTAACTTTTCTACCATTTACCTCAGGCAACTCAATATCATAAGTTGCATCTATATCTAGTTCAGCATCTAACGACATTAATTTAAAATTTCTTCTTTTTTGAACTAAAAAAGTGAAGTTTTCTGGACTAGCATCAAGAATTGTGTTAATTTCTTCGTTGTTCTTATCCATTTTAAATTGCGATCCGTTTCTCACCTCAATATCTTGAGATAGAGAAGAAAAGGCAAAAGCTACCGATAAAAGTGTAGTAATTTTGTTTTTAATCTTCATAATAAAAATGATTGTTATTTTTACCAAAAATAACATATATCACAAAATGAAAAACTTATCACTTACTTTTTTAGTTGCATTGTTCTTTGCCAACCTTGCGCTAGCTCAACCTAAGGTAGTTGTTTTTAATGGTAGTAACGATACAGAAAAACCCGTGACCGACTATAGAAACTTGGTTAAGATCAGTGCGTTAGAGGTTTTTTCTGGAGACATTAGTTTTTACTATGAAAGAGTTATGTCTGAAAATTTTTCTATGGAATTAGGTTTAGGATTTACGATAGATGACTACTTAGACGGTTTATTTGACGACTCTTTTGACAATAATAATGACGATAGAATTTCTAGAATCGGTGTGAGTACCGCAATAGGTTTTAGATATTATCCATTTCTTGCTGCGGAAGAAGTTTACTTTGCACCAGAATTAAAATATAGATATTATCACAATGATTATAATGTAGGTACAGATGAAGAGCCTTCTATTTTAAAAGAAACTAAAACACTGGTGAACCCTCGAGTTACTGTAGGATACGTTTATTTCCTTGACGATAAAATTTTCGTGGATATGTTTGCCGGTATAGGAATAGGATTTCAAAATAGAAGCGATGTATCTAGCGTTTTTGACAACATAAATGACGAATTTATCTACTCTTTAACCGAAACAAATGGTCCAACCCCAAGATTATCTCTAGGTGTAAAATTTGGATTCACATTTTAAGAATAGAATTATTTTCAATTTGATCAAAAATTGAGTGTATCTTTTCTTTTGATATTTCAAGTAAAGTGGACTGAAAAAACGTTTTCTCTCCACTTTTTTTATGTTCGGTTGCGCTAAAGTGAATTGCTTCTGGTTGCACACTTTTTTTCAATTGAGCAATGTTTCCTGCGTTTACACCGCCTCCAATCATTAGCTCTAACTTTCCTTTTGTTTGCCTCCTGATAGCCTTAAGCGTTTCTATGCCTTGTACTGCGGAATTAGCCAAACCAGAGGTAAGTACTCGTTGAAAACCACAGTTAATTATAGATTCTAGATCTTGCTTCACATTTGCACTTGCATCTATTGCCCTATGGAAAGTAACTTCCATTTCTCCTACGGAATCAAGTAAATATAAATTCTTATCCAAATCAAAACGTTGCTCATCATCTAAAACCCCAAAAACAACTCCTTTACAACCTACAGTTTTACAAAATTCTATATCTGCACGCATCACTTCTAACTCTTCTTTATTGTAGTTAAAATCTCCAGATCGTGGTCTAATTAACACATGACATTCTGCTTTAACTTCTTTTAAAACCTTCACAATCGTACCGGCAGAAGGTGTTAATCCGCCAGATTCTAAACTTGCACACAATTCTATCCTTTTAAACGGAAACTGATTGGCTAATAAAGCAGATGTATAACTGCCTGCACATAATTCTAATTCCATGAAAATTGTATTTCGTCTATAAATGTCCACGGATTATTACCCGCACCATTGGTTCCTTCTGGGATAATATCCATTGGATTAATTCTTAACTTAATAAATCGAGTAGGATGCATTGTGTGTAAATAGATCATTTCCTCTTTCACTTGTTTTGAATTTTTTGCACTCCAAGTTATACCGTCTTCAGAGAAATACCAATCTATGGTTTTTGGTAAATAAATCCAACTTCCGTTTGCTTTTAAACAACTGACTTTAATTTGATTTAAACTTCGTTGTTGTTGAAAATCATAGACAATTTCAATTGTATCTCCAAGATAGCCTAGCCATTCACTCCCCTTCCATGGTCGCTGACCAGAAACTCCATCAACTAAAGTAAAGTATCCTGCGTTTGCAAACTTACTGTGAGGTTGTGTCATAAAAATTGGTTTCAAACCAACGTTTTCAGATAGCTCCAAGGCCAACGTAGAAACTCTACCTTTACCATTTAAGACAAATGCTTCTAACTCTACTTTTTGATTTATTCTGGGCTGCGGAATTGCAGTTGCCATTGGGATAAAATCCAGAAGCTCATTTTGACTAAAAAAATCAATACTATTCGACTTTATCGTATCTGATCGAACTCCGTTTCTTACGAAACAATAACCGACCTCTTCTTTGTTTGGAGCGATTAAATCTACAGTCAATTCTCCCATTTTTGTTGAAGACAAGCTAAAATCAACATCAAAAATAGCTTTGCTATAATTAACCTTGTTTTCACTTAACCATTTAAACTGCTCCGGTAATTTTTCTACAAAGTGCTCATAAGTCAGAGCTTCTTTGTTCCATAGTTTCTCTATTAATGCCAAGGCTCGTGGATAAGTCATATACTCTACTTGATCAAACGTAGAAATATATTCTGTCCATACATTTGCTTGTCCGCCAAGAATATATTTGTGTTTATCTTGTGAAAGTTGAGTAGGAATTGGGTTGAATTGATATACTTTTTCCAAAGGTAAATATCCGCCAATAGCCAGTGGTTCTTTTCTGTTTGAAGATTGATAGTAATCAAAGTAACAGAACTCGGTTGGCGACATTACGACTTGATGGTTTTGATTAGCTGCTGCGATTCCTCCTTCTACTCCACGCCAACTCATTACTGCAGAATTATCGGCTAAACCACCCGCTAAAATTTCGTCCCAACCGATGAGTTTCTTGCCTTTTTCAGCAAGATGCTTGGACATTTCTCCAATAAAATAGCCTTGTAACGCATGCTCATCTTTTAATTTCTTCTTTTTAATGTTGTTCTGACAAGTTTCGCATGCCTTCCATTTAGCAACCGGTGCTTCATCTCCGCCAATGTGAATATATTCTCCTGGAAACAGATCGCATACCTCATCAATTACATTTTTAAGAAACTTGATCGTTTTTTTATCCGAACAATACACATCGTCAAAAACTCCCCAAAGTCCGGGCACCGGAGCAAGGGTATCTGTACAACTTAGTTTAGGATACGCTGCCAATGCAGCACGAGAATGTCCAGGCAATTCAATTTCTGGAACTACTATTACTCCTTTACTATTTGCGTAGGCTACAACTTCTCTAATATTCTCTTGCGTATAAAATCCGCCGTAAGCTGTAGAGTCCCACTTTCGAGGTTCATCATTGTAATGACCTGTCAAAGTTCTAAATCTAACTGCTCCGACTTCGGTTAATTTAGGATACTTTTTTATCTCAATTCTCCAACCTTGGTCGTCTGTTAAATGCCAATGAAACGTATTAAACTTAAAGTGCGCCATAAGATCGATATACCGTTTCACCTCATCTACTTCAAAAAAATGCCTTGCACAATCTAAGTGCAAACCGCGCCATTTATAATCTGGATAATCATGAATAGTACCTGTTGGTATCTTTACTAGACCAATTTCTTTCTCTTCTACTTTTATCTGGTCTAGCGTACTTAAGGCGTACAAAAGCGCAGCGGAAGAGCTGTAGTTAATTTGTAAAATGGAATCCGATATAAGTAACTCATAGCTATCCGGATGCTCTGAAATAGAATGCCGAATAATAATGTGCGTTTCGCCTGAGTGTACTTTAGTTGTTGTTGTGAAAAAACGTGAAACTTGCTTATTTAAGGTTTTAGGCAAAAGTATGTCGTCATCAAAAAGCAAATTGGGCTTACCTGAGAAAGTAAAATAAGCATCTTTATTTAAGTCTATAAGTTTAGGCTCTGGCACAATAGAATATTGAGCTCTTAAAAAGCAAGCGAGTAAGGTTATAAGAAAAACAACTATCAACTTCATAATCAAATATACAAACTTGTTATAAATGGCAGAGCCAAAAGGAAATAAACAAAAAAAGGCGAACCCTTATGGATTCGCCTTTTGTATTTTTTATCAAAAAATTATTCTGCTGCTGCTTCAGCACCTTCAGCACCTTCAGCACCTTCAGCTTCTTCCTCTTCTTCGTCTTTAACTGCTCCTCTAGACATTTTAACAGAAACAACTACTGCAGATGCAGGGTCTAAAACTTTACATCCTTCAATCTTTACTTCACCCACACGAATTGCTTTTCCGATTGTCAATGGAGTAATATCTAAATCAATTACTTCTGGAATTGCATTTGGTAAACCTTGAACTCTAAGCGTTCTAAACACTTGTTGTAAACGTCCACCATTTAAAACACCTTTAGATCTTCCTGAAGTAGTAACTGGAATGTTAACTTTAACTTCTTTCTTGTCGTTTAATTCTAAGAAATCAACGTGCATTGCAGTATCTTTAACTGGGTGCATTTGTTTTTCTTGAATAATTGCATTTACTTTTTTCCCGTCGATATCTAACTCAACGTTATAAACGTCAGCAGAAAAAATGATTTTTTCTAAATCTGTTCCCTTCACAGAAAAAGAAGTTTGCTCTCCTGATCCATAAAGTACGCAAGGTACGTTACCTGCTGCTCGAACAGCTTTCGCGTCCTTTTTCCCTACGTTCGATCTTACCGAACCGCTCAATTGTACTGTTTTCATTTGTATTTATTTATGAGATTATAAAATGTGAACTAATGGATTGGTTATTTACCAATCTCCTGATAACATCGGAGAATAATTCTGATGTAGAAAGTACTCTAATCTTATCGCTTTTACCTTTTAATGGAATGGTGTCTGTAACAATTAACTCTGTTAATTGAGAGTTATTGATTCTATCATAAGCTGGCCCAGATAAAACGGCATGCGTACAAAATGCTCTTACACTTTTTGCACCTTTGCTCATGAACAAATCTGCAGCTTTTGTTAAGGTACCTGCAGTGTCGCACATATCATCTACCAAAACCACATCTTTACCAGAAACATCTCCAATTACAGTCATTTCTGCAACTTCGTTGGCTTTCTTTCTTTGTTTATGACAAATAGCTAAACCAACATCTAATTTCTTAGCGTAAGAGTTTGCTCTTTTCGCTCCACCAGCATCTGGCGCTGCCATAATTAAGTTTCCGTTGTTCATCGCTTCAATTTCTGGAAAGAAAATAGTTGAAGCATACAAATGATCTACAGGAACTTCGAAAAAACCTTGAATTTGATCTGCGTGTAAATCCATCGTCATTAAACGATCTACACCTGCAGCCATTAACATATTGGCAACTAATTTGGCACCAATTGCAACTCTTGGTTTGTCTTTTCTGTCTTGACGCGCAAAACCAAAATAAGGAATAACTGCAATAATTTTACGAGCCGAAGCGCGTTTTGCAGCATCTACCATTAAAAGTAATTCAAACAAATTATCGGACGGAGGCATAGTAGATTGTACAATAAATACATCCTGACCACGAACGGTTTCTTCAAATGATGGTTGAAATTCTCCATCACTAAAATCAGACACCTTAACGTCTCCCAAAGAAACACCATAGGTATTGGCAACTTCTGTTGCTAACTTTAAAGATGCTCTGCCCGAAAATATTTTAACTCCTACTGACATAGTTATTCTGTTTGAAGAGCGCAAAGATAGATTAATTTTATGAAAATATTGAGTCTATTATATAATATTAAAGATTCTAGTCTTTAACACTTTTTATTCTCACAGAATTTGTTGATTCTATAGTTGATTCTAGAATTAGCCATTCACCAAATATTTGGCTAAAATCTGCGGTAGTTGGACTCAAAACTCATTCTCCAAAATTTGAGGGGATTAACGCTTTTAATCTCCGGAGAATTATTGTCATATTATAATTTGTAGGTTTTCAATATATCGCTTCTAAGTTATTAAACAAAAAAAGTCTGCAATCAAAAAAGAATGCAGACTCAATATTTCGAGCTAACTAATTAAGAGCCTAACTCCAAGGCTGGTTATCGCTGTACAATCTTGGGTTTTCAATTTGTTTTTCTATGAATTTGATAGAGTAATCCTCTAGCTCATTCAAAATTGGGTTGTAGATTTCTTTGTAAATTGGTCTACGAACACCTTTCAAACTAATCTCATTGTTAAGCATCATTTTACCACAAATACCCGCTGGTAGGCCCACCGTATTGCTCATGGATGTATAGGTTTGATCTTCTCCAATATTCACCATTTCTGAAGTAATCTCGTGGAATTGATTGTTTTTATGGTACACAAATTTATGGTACATCACAATCATATCTTTATCTTCTGGTTTGAGCGACCATTTTTCTTCTAAAATCTTCTGTAAAATTTGCGCAGGAGTTGCATCTTTAAACCCTATTTTTTTATCGTTTTCAAATATCCCTAGCCATTCTAGTTTATCCCAAAGTGTGTCATCCAAATCTATTTTTAAATAATGACGTAACTTCAATTCAACTGAATCATTTTGATTATAAGGCAAAAATGAATTAATAAAATCTCTTTTAGTCATATTTTCAGATCCTTCTAACACATAAGAATCATCTGTACAACCTAACTGAACAAACACATCCCACGCCCTAGAAAACCCTTTTCTTCTTAAGGTTCCTCTGTAAATTGTCGGAATATCCTCTAATCCATACACATCTCTATAAGATAAAGAATCTCTGTTGGCATAGCCTTCGAAAAGTCCGTAATTTTCTACTTTAATAATTTCTGTTCTTCTAAAGAGTTTATTGTAAGGTATATATTTATACTGATTTTCTTGTATAAACTTAGCAGCACCTCCTTGACCCGCCAACACCACATTTCTCGGGTTCCATGTAAACTTATAGTTCCATGGGTTATCGTCAGACTCTGGTGCAACTAAACCTCCAGTGAAAGATTCAAAAATGTGCATCTTTCCACCGATTTCGTTGATGTGATCTAGCACGCGCATAGCAGACATGTGGTCAATTCCTGGATCTACACCAATCTCATTCATAATTAGAATACCTGCTGCTTCGGCTTCTGAATGAAGCGCTTCCATCTCTTTAGATACGTAGGAAGGTGTAATCACATTTTTCTTTAATTCTATACAATCTTTAGCAACTTCTACATGAAACCTCGCGGGCAACATACTTACCACTAAATCTGCTTTTTCTATTTCTGGTCTGCGCTGAGCAGGGTCTAATGCATTAAAATCTAATGCTACTCCATTTTTGTGTCCGTTTAACTTAGATTTAACCAAATCTAAATCTCTATCTGTAACTCTAATTTTCCAATTATTTTCGTCTGAATGTTTTAAAAAGTAACGGATTAATGATGATGAAGATAATCCGGCTCCTAGTATGAGAATTGTTTTCATAGTTTAAATTTTAACTTTTGAGCTTCTGAGCGTTAAAAGTAAGGGCTATTTTATAGATTCGAAAGAAATTTAGCTGCTATCTTTTGACAGAATTGATAACCCAATGACACAACAATAGTTAGATTCAGGTGTTCTATTCTAAAACTGTATAAAATGAGATTATTTTCAAAAAAGACACCAATAGAAAAACTAGAAAAAAAGCACAAACAGCTTTTGAAGGAAGCGTTTAATTTATCAAAAACCAACCGCAGCGAAGGAGATAAAAAATATGCTGAAGCAGACGCTGTTTTAAGAGAGATCGAAAAATTATCTAAAAGCTAGTATTTCACAATCCATATATCGTAAACCAACTTAGGTACTACTGCGCAAAACAACCATATAACGACCGGAAAATGAACTAGAGAGCTAAGCGCGCTCAAGGTTGCTACTAAGGCTAAGGTTAACAACCAAGCTCTTCTTCTTAATAAAGTATAGGTTTTGCCAGTAAAATTGCTTTGCTTTTGCTTGGTTAGGAAGTCATTTTTATACTGCATATACTTTGGAAGCAACACTAAAGGCAACAAAACATATACCTGTGGAAAAGGCATAAACTCTTCCTCGTACATTAAAAATTTCCAAAACTCCAGTTTTACATCCATTTTTGGATATATATTGGGTATAGCGAAATGAACTAAAAATGTAATTATAATGAAAAGAATCAGCTGTATACTTCCATTCAGCAACCAAACTGATTTATCTTTTTGTTTTCTTCCATGAAACGCATAAATTGTTTTCATTTCTACATGAAAGAAAATTTCATTGGCAATTGTATCTAGTAAATAATACAAGGCAATAAAATAAAGCGACCACTCTAGGTAGAACATTCCTATCAAGGGAAACGCTAACTCTCCTAAAGACTGGATTAGCTTTTGTTGTTTACTCATTTACTTGAGCAGCTTTATTGCTTCTTTCGTTGGCTCGTATTCTGGTGCTACGCGCATTACATTTGAAAAGGCTCTTGCAGCATCTGACTTTCTATTCTGATCAATATACGCCAGACCTAAATTATGCCAACCTTGTACAAAATCAGGATTGACTGCCAAAGCTAGATTATAATAATAAACGGCACTGTCAATCTCCATTTGATGAAACTGCTTTATATACCCGCTATTAAAATTAGCAATATAAAATAGAGAATCGATTGAAAGTAAATCCCTATACCCAGCCAAAGCTTCTTGGTTTCTTCCTAAATCTTGCTGTGTTTTAGCAATTCCATAAACTGCACGCATTAAAAAATCTTTTTTTACTGGCTTCAAATCGTACGCCGTTTGATAATATTCTAGTGCGATTGGATTTCCAATCTCAACGTAGTAGTCTGCAACATTCAAATACGTTTCAATGTTTTTAGGATCAACCTGAATAGCAGTTTCAAAGCTTGATATTGTTAAATTGGTATCTCCAATAACTCTGTAGTTAGAACCTTTTAAAACATAAGCATCTCTATAATTTTTATCAATTCTTAACCCTTCGTTAATGTATTGAAAGGACTTTTTAAAATCTCCTTGTAACGAATACGTATTTGCTAAGTTTACATAGGCAGCAACATCTTTCGGCTTTTTTTGTATGATGTATTTAAAGTGTCGTTGTGCATTTTCTATGTCTGTTAGTGTTCTGGTTGACTTATTAATCAGCGTCCAGGCATAAATATCGCGTGCTTCTAAATTGCTACTATCTAACCTATACGCCTTTGCAGCCGTTTCTAGTGTGCAACTGAAGTCATAGCTTTCTTTGCATAACTTTGCTTTTTTGATTAAAAGACTTAGGTCATTTTCATTTTCTGCCAAGGCTTTATCTAACGTTGAAAGTTCTTTATCAAAAGAATCTGCGGTTACCTTCTCTTCAATAAATTGAGTAAGTTCTGTTTCTTTTGTTTCTTCACAACTCACAAGAAGTAGAAAAAATAAAGCCATACAAGTATAATATCGAATCATGTAACAAAAATAAGGATAGAAATTAAAATAACCTTTCTTCAAAGAGCAAAGCGTAGTTTTTATTTATTAAGGTAACTATAAAGTGTTTTGGATATTGTTTACATCGCACCCAAATATCTTTCTTTTAAAATTTTCAGATGGTGTAAATCATGACCAGCAATGGTCCACCCCAACTCTCTTACAGAAATTTCTGTGCCGTTTGCATTTCCCATATTATCCAATTTTTTTTGATCGATATTTTTAAAAAGCAGTTGCGTACTTTTTCTAACAGCTTTATATTCTTCTAACAATTGTACAATCGTTAGCAATTCGCTGTCATCGTTTTCCGCAAAGACATTCTCATCAAAACCCGGTAATACACTCTTGTCTTTTCTTGCAAAATACAGCGCTCTTGTTGATAATATTCTTTCTGTATCAATTAAGTGATTAAGTAGTTGTTTGATTGTCCATTTCCCTTCTTGGTACTTAAAACCACCTTGATTTTCTGAAAACTCTTTGTATTGCTCTTCTACTTTTTTTGCAACATTTTCTAGAGCATCTATTAGGTTTTCTGCGGTAGACAAAGAAATATAATAGCTAAAATAAAATGGATTTCCTCTTTCTTTTGGTTTTGTAATCATGTGCTTAAGTTAAGCAAATAGATTTTATTCCAAAGCGAATCTCTTTACATATCTTTAGTAGCTTTGCAATCGTAAAAAAAAGTGATATGATTTCTGTTAACGGTTTAAAGGTTGAGTTTAGTGCAAGAACGTTGTTTGAAGATGTAAGCTTTGTTATTAATGAGCATGACAAAATTGCCTTGATGGGAAAAAATGGTGCAGGTAAATCTACGATGATGAAAATTATTGCAGGTGTTCAACAACCAAACAGTGGTTCTATTCAATGTTCAGACGATACTGTTATTGCTTACTTACCGCAACATCTTTTAACAGAAGACGACAGTACCGTTTTTGAAGAAACCTCTAAGGCTTTTGGTGGTATTTTTGAAATGAGTAACGAAATAGAATCTCTCAACAAACAACTAGAAACCAGAACAGATTATGAATCTGAAGCCTACATGAAAATCATAGAACGCGTTACAGAACTTGGTGAAAAATTCTATGGTATTGAAGAAACCAATTACGATGCAGAAGTTGAAAAAGCACTTTTTGGTTTAGGTTTTAAACGTGAAGATTTTGACAGACCAACAAAGGAGTTTAGTGGAGGTTGGCGTATGCGTATAGAATTGGCCAAAATTCTACTGCAAAAACCAGATTTAGTATTGTTAGATGAGCCAACGAATCACATAGATATAGAATCTGTAATTTGGTTAGAAGACTTTCTGAAAAACAAGGCGAAAGCAGTTATAGTTATCTCGCATGATAAAACGTTTATTGATAACATTACCAACCGGACTATTGAGGTTACAATGGATAGAATTTACGACTACAAAGCAAATTATACACACTACCTTACACTAAGAGAGGAACGCAGATTACAACAAATAAAACAATACAACGAACAGAAAAAAGTTATTGCAGACAACAAACGTTTTATTGAACAATTTAAGGGAACTTACTCTAAAACCAACCAGGTAAATTCTAGACAACGCATGCTAGATAAAATGGAGATTGTTGAAATAGATGAAGTAGATAATTCTTCTTTACACCTTCGATTTCCGCCTTCTCAACGTTCTGGAGATTTCCCGGTTGTTGCTAAAGATTTGTGTAAAACTTACGGAGATAATGTTGTGTTTAAGGATGCAAACCTTTCTATTGCAAGAGGAGAAAAAGTGTGTTTTGTTGGAAGAAACGGAGAAGGAAAATCTACGATGATTAAAGCCATTATGGGCGAGATAGATTTTGATGGGTTTTGTGAGTTAGGTCATAACGCTAAAGTGGGTTACTTTGCCCAAAACCAAGCTTCTATGCTCGACCCAGAAATGACTGTTTTTGAAACCGTTGATTACGTTGCACAAGGAGAAATTAGGAAACAAATTAAGTCTATATTAGGTGCTTTTATGTTTTCTGGCGATGCGATTGATAAAAAGGTGGGCTTTCTTTCTGGTGGAGAAAAAACAAGACTCGCAATGGTTAAATTGCTGCTAGAGCCCGTAAATGTTTTAATCTTAGATGAGCCTACAAACCATTTGGATTTAAAATCTAAAGATGTACTTAAAGAAGCTCTGTTAAAGTTTGATGGAACGTTAATTCTTGTTTCGCACGATAGGGCTTTCTTAAAAGGATTATCTGAAAAAGTATTTGAATTTAAAGATCAACGTGTGATAGAGCATTTTGAAACCGTAGATGAATTTTTAGAAAGAAATAGAATGGAGCAATTGAAGCATTTAGATTTAGGATAGAGGTTGTTTTTTTGGAGAGTTGTGTGATTTTGGGGAGTTATGTTTTTTTGAAATTGTGTTGTCCTCCCTTTTCAAGGGAGGTGGATTTAGCGTAATGAAATGGAGCTAAATACGGAGGGTTATTCCCAAGCCAAGATTTTAATTCATCACGTAAAATCTCTTCTTAAACAATTCTTTTAGGCATCAATCCTTTTCGGCCTTCAAACAATCTATAGCCCAAAATATATTCCGTTTAAGATCATCCAAATTACGTATTTTTGTAACATTAGTGTGATACTATAAGGCATTGAGATTATAAATAACTTATACGGAACTTAATTATCTTTTCTATACTTAATACTAGTTATTGGTCAAGTCACATGCTGTAAGAAGTGTTCTAATAGAGAAGAGTCAATTGCAGATGAAGTGCATCATAATCCTCCGACTTTTAATCGGATAAATCCTCATAAAAACCACCTCCCTTAGAAAATGAGGACAAGCCAAATAAAAAAAGGCACTCATTTCTGAGCACCTTTTTCAAATCTAAAATCAAATTTTATTATAATCCTAAAAGAACTTCATACGGATCTTTTGCTCCGAAAATCATTCTTTCTGGGTTCTCTAACATTTCTTTTACCTTCACTAGAAAACCAACAGACTCTTTACCATCGATGATACGGTGATCATAAGATAATGCTAAGTACATAATTGGTCTAATCTCTACTTTACCGTTAATTGCAACTGGGCGCTCAACAATGTTGTGCATACCTAAAATTGCAGACTGCGGTGGATTGATGATTGGTGTAGATAACATAGAACCGAAAACACCTCCGTTAGTAATTGTAAATGTACCGCCAGTCATTTCGTCAGGAGTAATTTTACCATCACGCGCTTTTATAGCTAATCTTTTGATTTCTCTTTCGATTTCTGCTAATGTCATTTGCTCTGCATTACGAACAACTGGCACCATTAATCCTTTTGGAGAAGAAACGGCAATACCTATATCTGCATAGTTGTGCAAAATCATTTCTTTACCTTCTATCTGTGCATTTACAGATGGATATAAATTCAATGCTTCTGTTACTGCTTTAGTAAAGAAAGACATAAATCCAAGATTTACTTCGTGGTACTCTGCAAACTGCTTTTTGTACTTTGTTCGTAAATCCATAATTGGTTTCATGTCAACTTCATTAAACGTAGTTAACATTGCTGTATCGTTTTTAACAGAAACTAAACGCTCTGCTATTTTACGACGCAACATAGACATTTTCTTGTTCTCAGTATCTCTTGTACCACCCCAACCATTAGTTGCTTCGGTTGCAAAACCTCCAGCCATGGCTGCAACTACATCTTGTTTGGTAATTCTACCATCTTTACCAGAACCATTTACTTGATTTGCTTTGATTCCGTTTTCTGCCATTTTTTTAGCAGCAGCTACAGATGGTGTACCAGATGCATAGCTTTCTTTCTTAGCAGGAGAAGGAGAAGGCGCAGTTTCTGCTTTCTTCTCTTCAGCCTTTGGAGCAAGTTTCACTTCTTCTTTCTTCTCTTCTTTTGGAGCAGAAGAACCGGCTGGAGCTTCTGCCGAAGTATCAATCAAACAAACTACTTGTCCAACGGCTACTGTATCTCCTTCTTCAGCTTTTAAAGTAATAATACCTGCTTCTTCTGCAGGTAATTCAAGTGTTGCTTTGTCAGAATCTACCTCTGCGATAGCCTGATCTTTCTCAACATAATCTCCGTCAGATACCAACCACGCTGCGATTTCAACTTCCGAGATTGATTCTCCCGGGCTTGGTACTTTCATTTCTAATACTGACATTGTTTTTTCTTTTTATAAATATGTTTTTGCTTAAGCCAAAGTAGCCTCAAACAGTCTATCAAATAATCTATTTAATCTTCTTAAATGCGTTTCTTTAGAACCTGCTGCCGGAGCTGCAGACCTTGGCCTTGCAACCACATCTAAATTTAAACTTCTTAGTTCCATTGCAATAAAGTGCCAAGCACCCATATTTTCTGGTTCTTCTTGTCCCCAAACAAATTTCTTGGTATTCTTATATTTTGCCATAACAGCTTCAACTTGTTTGTGTGGGAAAGGATAAAGTTGTTCTATTCTTACAAATGCAACGTTGGCTACACCTCTTTTTTCTGCTTCTTCAATGAAGTCGTAATATACTTTCCCTGAACAGAATACGACTGCTTCAGCGCTGTTGTGAATTGCTTTTGGATCATCTAACACTTCTTGGAATGAGCCTTTGGCTAAATCATCCATGGTAGAAACTGCCTTTGGATACCTTAGCAACATTTTAGGAGACATAACAATCATTGGCTTTCTAAAATCGCGAATAACTTGTCTTCTTAATGCATGGTAGTGATTGGCCGGAGTAGTTGAATTTACAACTTGTACATTCAAATCTCCTGTACTTTGTAAAAAACGTTCTAAACGCGCTGAAGAATGCTCTGCTCCTTGACCTTCATAACCATGAGGCAAAAGCATAACTAAACCAGACTGAATTCTCCATTTATCCTCTGCTGGAAAAATAAATTGATCAATCATAATTTGTGCTCCGTTCATGAAATCTCCAAACTGCGCTTCCCAAATAGTTAATCCTTTTGGTTGAGCGAGTGAATAGCCATAATCAAAACCTAAAACGCCATACTCCGAAAGAAGTGAATTGTAAATTGTAAACTCAGCTTGCTTTTCATCTAACAAGTTTAAGGTTCTAATTTCCTCTTCTGTATCTTCTGTTTTTACTACGGCATGTCGGTGAGAGAAAGTTCCACGTTCAACATCTTGACCAGAAATACGAACAGGATGCCCTTCCACTAAAAGAGTAGCGTAAGCTAACATCTCAGCAGTTCCCCAGTCTAAGCTGTCTGTTTCGATCATGTTTTTACGATCTCTAAACAGTTTTTCGACTTTTCTGAAATATTTTTTACCCTCTGGTAGTGTTGACAATTTTTGACCAAGTTCAATTAATTTCTCCTTGTCAAAACTTGTGTTTGGACTTTTATCAAAATCATCGAGTTTACCGTATCTATAACCTTCCCAAGCATTACTTAAGAAATTAGTAACTACTGTAGTTTCTTTTTTCTTAGATTCATCGTATCTAACTTGTAACTTCTCTGTAAACTCTGCTCCAATTTTTTTCCCTTCATCACTTGATAAAACGCCCTCTTCAATCAGCTGTTTTAAATAGATTTCTCTTGGATTTGGGTGTTTAGCAATTTCTTTATAAAGTTGAGGCTGGGTAAATTTAGGTTCGTCTCCTTCATTGTGTCCGTACTTACGGTAGCACAACAAATCAATAAAAATATCTTGATGAAACTTTTGTCTGTATTCTATAGCAATTTCCATTACTTGAGCAACTGCTTCAACGTCGTCTCCATTTACATGGAAAACCGGACATAAAGTTGTTTTAGCGATATCTGTGCAATACGTTGAAGTTCTTGCATCTAAATAATTTGTAGTAAAACCAACTTGATTATTTACTACGATATGAACTGTTCCGCCGGTTCTGTAACCGTCTAAACCAGCCATTTGAATGGTCTCGTAAACAATCCCTTGCGCTGCAATTGCAGCATCACCATGCACTAAAACGGGTACAATTTTATCTTCTGACTTTAAATAATCGTCTATTTTCGCTCTTACAATCCCTTCAACTACAGGATCTACGGCTTCTAGGTGAGATGGATTTGGAGCAAGTGTTAATTGCACTTTTTTTCCATTTACTTCTACATCATTCGTTTGTCCTAAGTGATATTTAACATCACCATCGAAAGACTCATCATGATCAAACGCTTTACCGTCAAACTCTCCAAACAACTCTTCAAAGTCTTTATCAAAAATATTTACGAGCGTGTTTAGTCTACCACGGTGCGCCATTCCCATAATAAACTCTTGAGCTCCTAAATCTGCACCTTTCTTAATTAATCTGTCTAAACCAGCAATTAAAGCTTCTCCTCCTTCTATTGAGAAACGTTTTTGTCCTACATACTTCTTTTGTAGAAATTGCTCAAATAAGGTTGCTTGGTTTAATTTATTAAAAATTTCTTTTTTCTGCTCGGCTTCGTACTTTGGTCTATTTTTAATTTCGACCTTGTTCATGAACCATTTTGTTCTTTCCGGATCTCTCATGTAAAAGAACTCTATACCTATTGACTGGCAGTAAGCTTCTTGTAAATGATCAATAATTTCCTGAAGCGTTGCAGCTCCAATTCCGATTTCTTCTCCAGCTTGAAAAGTAAGATTAAGATCTTCTTTGGTTAAACCAAAATTTTCAATATCCAGAGTTGGAGCGTATTTTCTTCTTTCTCTTACTGGATTGGTTTTGGTAAATAGATGTCCGCGAGAACGGTATCCATTTATTAAGTTAATGACTTTAAATTCTTTTTGGAAATTTTCTGGAATTTCGCCGTTGTTTTCGAAATCTGTTTGTGCAAAATCAAAGCCTTCAAAAAACTTTTGCCAACCTGCATTTACTGCGTTTGGGTCTTGTTTATAGGTTTGGTAAAGCGCATCCATCGCGTTCACATCAGCATTTCCTACGTATGATACCTTATCCATGTTTTATGTACAATTATGGAATAACAAAGCTACAACTTTTGTCTAGATAGGCATGCTAAATTGATTATTTTTTAGTTGTTTTCGTTGATTAGGAATACAATTTTACGTTTTACTCTTTTTTAGTTTAAAAAGTGAAACGTATTCAACAAAGTTAGTCTGCTCTATCAATTAATTTAAAGCCCTTTCCGTGCACATTCATAATTTCTATTGCGGGATCTTCTTTTAACAACTTTCTAAGTTTCGCGATGTAAACATCCATGCTCCTTCCATTGAAATAATTATCGTCTCCCCAAATAGCTCTTAGCGCTGCTTGCCGATCTAACACTTCGTTTTTATTTTTCACTAAAAGCTTTAGTAATTGATTTTCTTTAGTAGTCAACTTTTTAGGCTCTTTGAGATTTAGAATTCGTGCTTCTGGATCAAATTGAATGGTACCAACTTCTAACATTGTATTTGCTCCTCTTTTCTCTATACCTGATCTTCGCAAAATAGCTTCTATTCTTGCCAAAAGCTCTTCCATACTAAAAGGTTTGGTCAAGTAATCGTCTGCACCAATTGAGAAACCTGCTAATTTATCTTCTTTCATACTCTTGGCTGTTAAGAATAAAATTGGCACTTTTTTATCCACCTCCCTTATTTCTTTAGCCAACGTAAACCCGTCCATTTCTGGCATCATAACATCAAAAATGCAGAAATCATATGTACCCTGATTAAATTTTTCTAAAGCAATTTTACCGTTTCTTGCCAGATCTACTGCAAATCCTTTTGCTTTAATAAAAGAGTTGAGCAACATACCAAGGTTGTCATCGTCTTCTGCTAATAATATTGTTAACTGATTACTCATATCTTTTCACTTTTAATGATTCTAATTGTGAAAGTTGACCCTTCACCAAATTTACTTGAAACACCCACTTTCCAGCCTTCCAAATCCGCAATGGCTTTTACATAACTTAAACCTAAACCAAAGCCTTTTACATCGTGTAAGTTTCCGGTTGGAACTCTATATAATTTATCAAAAATTTTATCCAAGTGTTCTGCTTTTATACCTATCCCGTTATCTTTTACCTGCACAACTAATGCATCAACATCTGTGTATGTTTCTACCTTTATTATTGGCGCTTTTTTGCAGTATTTTATTGCGTTATCAACTAAATTAGAAATAATATTTTGAGTATGCATTGCATCACCAAAAAAAGAAAGTGACTTAGGTGAAAGTTTTAACTCAAATTTACCTGATTTAGCTGCTACTCTCAACTTGGCGTTTTCTACAACCGACTCTACTATTTGGTTTAACTCTAAGGTTTCCTTTTTTAAATTAAGTTCTCCTCTATCGATTACAGCACTTTGTAGTATTCTTTCTACCAAATTAGACAAACGCTTGTTTTCTTCGTTAATCATATTTACGAACGGACTCATTTCAGGAGGTGCTTCTTTCAACATATCTTTATCGCCTAACGCTTCACAAGCTAATGAAATTGTGCTTATGGGAGTTTTAAACTCATGGGTCATGTTATTAATAAAATCATTCTTTACTACAGATAATCTGCGTTGATTAACAATTGTTCTAAACATCACAAAGAAAGAAACCACAATAAGCACGATAAGTAAAAAGCTGATTAACAAAGTAAACCACATTTCGCCAAATAATTCTGATCGTTTTTGTGTAAAATGTATCCCAATAAATAATTCATCTTCGAAAATGTTAGAGGGGAAAAGTTTGGCTTTAGTAACGTCTTGGTTTCCTAAATCTTGATTATAGTGTGCAGTATAGGCCGGAAAAGTAACCACATCACTGCTTTTATTGTAAATGGCATAATCAAAAGAGGTAGTTATCCCGTTTTCTTTAAAAACCTGATTAATAATACTATCCAAAAAGGATAAGTCAATTCGCTGTTGAGGCGTTAAATTGGTAGCATTCCTAAACACATCTACCATTTTTTGATTCACAAACTTTGCTTTGGTGATTAGCTGTGCTTTTACTTTTCTATCTAGTTCATAAGCTAAGTTGGCAGAGTCTTTACTAGAAACAGAATGATTAACTAAGGCGTTAACTTCTCCTAAATCTTTAATCAATACACTGTGTGACGCAGAGACTCCTGAAAGCGAGTCGTATGATTTTCCTGCTACATAATAATATTTGTTCGGCATTCCATTTTCAAAAATCGTAGTATCAATTATAGAAACTGTTTCTTGAACAGGAAATACGTTTCGGAACTCTTCTTTTAAAGCCATTTTATATTGGTCTTTAAACTCATTCCCAAATATCGGCGCGTAGGTTTTAATGTCTGAAACTCGCTCGTGTTTAAGCGCAATACTTGCAACCAAATTATTAACCTTCTCTACGTACGCATCGGATTTCTGATTGTACAGCTGCTTAGCCTGGTACAATTGCAAGCCAACTAAAACTAAAAGTGCTAGACTAATAAGAACTACGATATACCGGATACTAATTTTTTTCAATAGAAAAGTATTTGTTCGAAATTAACGTAAGTATTTATTAATCAATTTATGCTTAACTTTTTTTAACACAAGATGAAAAGCTTAAAATGTGACAACTATTTTAGGCCTAAAAACGACTTGTAAAAGTCAGCACATTTTTAAAAAACATTTACGCTTAAAACAGAGGATCAAAATCTAGGACTTTGCACTGCTCTATATCGCTTAACCGTGAAATTAAAATCTTTAGGATATTTAACAGTAAAAGAAATTTGAACGGTTTTAACCTGATTTGGAGCAACTGATAAATCCCACTTTACCTCTCCATTCCCCTCTGTTAAAGTACCTTCTGAAATAGTACCAACACTAACACTGATATCTCCATTTCCAGATACAGGAATTTGATCAAAAACATCGATAACAGTAGTTTGCTCTCTGTTGTTTCTTATTGTAATCTCAAATGTATAGGTATCTTTTCTATTGTTACCCACTGTGCTTCTTTGCGTAAATTCTTTTTTCAAATCTCTTGTAACCAAAACTTTACTATCTCTTCCGAAGGAGAGGATTAAGGTATCATTTACATTTCTTGTGTTAATTTCAGATATACCTACGTAATTTCCTCCGAAATAAACATTGGTAGGGCCAGGAATTAAATCCAAATCTTGCCAACCTGTTACTTTTGCTAAAAGAAACGCTCCTTTGTCCATTTTAGGAACGGCTATATGACTAAATACTGCATTCAGCGTAAGGTCTTTTACTCCTACGGTATATGGCTTGGCATCTGCAGGAACAGAAAAAGGTATATCAATAACAAACTCTGAAGACAGCTGTGATATCTCTATCATTTTTGTTTCTACAACTGGCTTTTGATTCATTTGAAGAGAAGCCAAAGAAGCATCATCACTGTAATAATTAAAACTACCGTTCGTTATAAATCCATTATTTTTGACACCTTCTTTATCTAATACCACCTCTTCGTAAACACGCTGATTCATTTGTTCAATGTTTGACTGAGCCTGTGTTCTGTAGTCTTTATTCTGACTGAATTTCAACTCGTTCTGTTTGCCCAAGCCATCTAATCTAGACATACTCTCATTGAAGAACCAAGTTCTTAACTGTGGATGAGAAGCACTCAAATTTGGATCTCCAGTTGTGAGTACAAGTTGAACTTCTTGCCAATCATTTCCTGTATTGTTAAACACTTGCGCTTTATAATTTAAGGAAATTGAATCATTTAAATTATCCGCAGATAAGTCGTAAGTTGCTGTCCACCCACAATCAGATACCATATAACTTAAATCCACCTTTAATTTTTGCTTTTTATCAGAGTCTAATAACACCACAATCTGATTACTGCGTTCATTTTCTCTAAAGTTAAGTTGGGCGAGTTCGTTTTTAATCTTCCCAATAACCAAGTTATTATCAGTTATATTGTAGTCGAGTAAACTTTGATTGTATCCAATTTCTCGCATACGTAAGCGGTAAAAATCTGCTGCTTTTGCAAGTTCTTCAACTGATACATTTTCTGAATTACCGCCCAAATCATAGTTAGATTCTAAAAGTCTTTTTTCTGCCAAGTATGCTCTTTTATCATTATTAAGCTTATCATTTTCTCTCTTTAAAGAAGATAAACTATCTCTTAATTCAACTATTCTTGGATTAAAAGCTTCTCCGGCAAAGAAGTCCATTTCTGTTGAAGTAGAAACAAGGTTAACGGAGTTGTTTGTTTTAAACTGAATGCTTTGTGGGTCTGCATATGCTGAGATACCTTTGAAAACAATTCTATTTCTTCCTGCATTTACATTTACCTGAATATTGCGCTGAATTTCTCCAGCTGTTAAATACAATTTCACCCTATTTATGTCGGAGGTAACTTCTATTCTATTTTCTAACTGAGAAAAGAATGATAAGGGTAAGAAAAGGAAAGCAAACAAACTATTTTTCATGTGACATATTTAAGTGAAATACAGTCAAATATACACAAGGTTTTACCTACACCCAAATTTTTCTACCCTCTGAACAATTTTTACAAATATCTATAGATTCTCTTGAGGTAAAAACGGCTTTTCTAAAAGCGTAATATTTTTCTGAATTCCAGATTTGTTTAAAGGGTGTTGAAGTTGCACAACCCAGAACGTGCTTAGCATCTTTATCAAAACAACACGGCACCACTTTTCCATCCCATGTTAAAACGGTAGAGCTCCACATGCGCCAGCAGTTATTCTTTTGCTTGTATTTGGATTTGTAAGTTCCATTTTTGGTTCTAACGTATCGGCTGTATTTTTTATTATCTGGCATTAAATCATTCCCATTTTCAAAATCATAAAGCTGGGCTGTTTTTAATCGAACCTCATCAATATTCATTTCTTTAGCCAATTCAAATACTTGCGGTATTTCGTGTTCGTTTGGTTTAACAACTAAAAACTGAAAGATAAGATGTGGAGTACTGGATTCGAGCTCTTTTTTCGCTTCTACCATCGCTTTTGCGCCTTCAATTACTTTATGTAACTTCCCTTTTACTCTATATTGCTCGTAGGTTTCTTGCGTTAAACCATCAATAGAGATAATTAATCTATCTAGTCCAGAATTTACAATTTCTTTAGCTTTTTCTTTATTTATGAAATGTGCATTTGTACTGGTAGCTGTATATATTTTATGCTTTTTAGCTTGTGTTATTAGTTCTAAAAAATCGGGATGTAAAAACGGTTCTCCTTGAAAGTAATAGTTAATATAAAAGAGTTGTTTACCCATGTTGCGCAGCAACTGCTTGTGCTCATCAAGTTTTATTTTCCCCGTTTCTCTGGTAAACTGCTTTAACCCACTTGGACATTCAGGACACCCTAAATTACAGGCTGTTGTTGGTTCTATACTAGCAGCAAATGGTAAGCTTTTCGTTTTGAACGACTTAAAATGTTTAGCCCTTAAATAAGAGACATAGAGTCTAGCCAAGTTCACACCCCGCTTAAAAGTAAGGTGCTTGGCAATATTTAAATTATCTTTTAGCATAACCGTAACAAAGAAAAGAAAATCTTAGTGTACCAAAACAAAAAATACTTTAAAGTGTTTGCAGAACACAAATTTCTTTACGATTTGTCATTCTTAGACGTTTTTCTTGCTGTTATAAATTAACTGTAAAGCTTAATTTGTACGTAAGATTCTGATCTACATATGGTGTAGCGTAATTCCCGTAATGATAAAAAACACCCGCTCCTAATCCGGTAAGACCTAAGTTCAAAAGATGATCTATAATTAAACCAGACTCTTTATACCCTTTACTGTAGTCTTGAAAAACCAAATTTTTATGCGCTTCACGGTCAGACAACTCTCCAAATCCAACAGCTGTATGTAATCCAAATTGTGGACTAGTCCATTCAAAATTTGTTTTAATCTTGTTAAAGGTAAATCTAAAAAATAAGTCTGTTTTTCTGTCTGCGAAGAAAGCCGAAGGCAACATTGTTTCAAAAGAGTTTTTAACAGATAGATTCCAATTACCTCCAGTTCCAATCGGTTGTTGCGCAAAGGATAGTGGTGTATCTCCAATTGTAATTCCTGAGTTTAAAAGTACTAACAAATTTCCCCAACCTCGTATGGAAACATCTTCTTCTAGTTGTAAGTTAAAACGTGTAAAATCGTATTTACTCTCAAAAACATTCGTAACTCCTTGTTCAAACTTAAATTTAATTCTTGGAAATTTCGTGCCCAAACTAACACGACGCGTACCGAGCAACATTACCTTTTCTCTTATATTCCAATTCACCTCTGCTCCAACGATTGTTTGGTCAAAATTATCTTGCATAGCAAATATAAATGGATTGGAAGCTAGATATTCATAGTCGTCCAGCATCCATCTTCTTTGATAATTTCCAAAAACACTTATTTTAAAGTTGGGTGTAAGCAAACCAGAAACAATTACTTCCCCCAACCGTTGTCTTTCCATTTGGTTCATATAAAAGTCTCTGTAGATCTCATTTGTGCTTAAGTCAAAGGTTCTATTGTAATACTTATCAACCGCTCTAATTTCTACATCCTCCTGATATTTTAGATGGAGTTCTATTTGCCTTCTTTTATACAGGCTAACCGTGCTGTATCCTCCCCATTTCCATTCTTTATCTCTAAAACCATAAGCAGCATACGCACCTACGTTAAAATGATTAGAAAATTTATCACTAGATTCTAGTCCAAGTCCTACTCTATAACCTTCAAATAAATTAAAATCGAGCAAGCGCTCTAATGGAAGATTTATATACCCCAAAGGAATTTTACCTTCTGCAAGAGCAGAAAGCAATTCTACTTTTGTTTCAATATTTTCTGCTTTGGAAATTGAATCTATTCTAAAATAAGTAAGCGTATCTCGTGGTGTTAATTTTGAAACCCGCATCGTATCTAAAACTGCTACTTTATCTACTGCTTCTTCTTCTACCTCTAGTTTCACAGCATTAAACCCTTTTTGTTTGGGTATGTCAAAATTAATATTAGAGGTGTACATACTGTTTCTAAAAACTACTTTTGTACTATCATTTATAGATACATTGTTTAAATAAAATTCGGCATTAAGCTTGTCTGGAAACCATTTTTTATCATTAACAAACTTATATTCTTGTGTGATTTTTACTTCAATAGTTTTTCCTTCAAACGGTTCTGCAATTACTTTTTCGATTGCCCAATTGTTGGTATTGATATAAAGCAAACCTTTGAGGCCTGTAAAATTTTTTCCTTTTCTGGGTTGGAAACGGATAATAAAGGTTGAGTCGGAATTTACCACCGTTGTATCTTCTAAAATGAACAAATAGCGTCTTAACCCACCTTCTGCTATTGGGTTTATATAGTCATCACCAAGTATACTAAACTGATTATCGTAAAAAGAAAAGCTTTGCATTTGGTTTCCGATAGATGCAAACATAGGATTTTTGAATCCTGAAGTTTTATAGGACGAAATAATGTCTTTCTCATAAACAGGTGGGTAAAATGTTTTGGTTCCTGTAGCTTCTGAAATAAAAACGTGTTGCTTTGAGAAAAATTCTATGGTGTTTTTTTGTGATTCCGTTTTAGCTCTTGTGGTGTCAAAATTAAAATCATCGGCATTGGTTACAAGAAATTTGTTGTAGAAAGAACAAGTGAAACCAAGCTCCTTGAGCGGATGATTTTCTTTCCGCTTGTCAATTACGTTTCTTATTATTCTGTGGGCTGGATTTTCTCCTGGTAAAATTACAACTTCGTCGTAAGATTGAGCATCCGTTTGCATGCGTAAAAATCGATCTTTTTGATTTGAAATTATTTGGTAAGCAGTATCTCTAAAACCAAAAAACCGAAGTTCTACAGACCCAGTGTTTTCTTGAAATTCTATCTTCCCGTCAATGTCAGAATAATATATATTTTTAAGATTATCTATTGCTTTAACAAAAGCAATGGGTGTTTCTGTGTCTTGATCGATAACTGTGTAGGTGTTTTGACCAAATAGAAGTGTTGTACAGAAAAGAGCGAGCAGTATAATTATTTTTTTCACTTCATAAACATAGTATAATTTTTCCTTACAAAAAAAGGCTAACAACACGGTTAGCCTTTTTTCTGAATTACCTTCATTTTTTATTCATTAACTGAGATAATTTCAATTTCAAAAACTAAATCTGAGTAAGCTGGCATCCTACCCGCACTTGAGCCATAAGCCAAATAGTAAGGAATATATAAATCTATCATTCCTTCCTGTCCTGTCAAAGCTAAACCTTCATTAAACCCAGAAATAAGTGGATTTACTAAATATTGAAAATCAAGTGTTCTGTTTCTGTCTCTAGAAGAATCAAATTTACCTCCGTATAAATGTGTTCCTACATAATGTAAAGCAATGTTATCTTTTTCTTTAATCAAGTCTCCTTTATGTTTCTTTTTAATTACATATACTAAACCTGATTCTGTTTGAATTGCGTTAGGCTCTCTTTCTTTTACTAAATCAAAAAAGTACTTTTTATATTCTGGAATTGAGTAGTTATCGGCGTTTTCTTTTCTGATATCGTCTTTAAATTTCAAAGCAGCTAATCTTTCTTGTTCGGCTAATACCTCTACTTCTTTTTGCCTATATACCTCTTCAAAAACTTTTGTAGCTTTAAAACGCTTGGCTTTAAATCCTTTTCTAATAATTTTAATAGTAAGAATTAAGTCGTCTTGTTCTATTTGATCTACAACTGCCTGACCTTCAATAACTCTCCCGAAAACAGTGTGTCTTCCATTTAAGTGAGGTGTTGCTTTGTGGGTGATAAAAAATTGACTTCCATTTGTATTTGGGCCAGCATTCGCCATGGATAAAACACCAGGACCATCATGTGGCAAACCGTTGTTCGCTTCATCCCAAAACTTGTAGCCCGGTCCGCCAGAGCCATTTCCATCGGGATCTCCGCCTTGAATCATAAAGGAACTAATTACTCGGTGAAATTTTAAACCATCATAGAATGGAGATTTAATTTTTATAGAATCAAAAACCGTTAATTTACCTTCTGCTAAACCAATAAAATTGGCAACCGTTAACGGAGCTTTTTCCTCTTCTAGCTTTAATAAAATATCTCCTTTAGAAGTTTCTATTTGTGCATAAATACCTTTTTCCAATTTAACTTTACGTTTCCCTTCTTTTGCGAATCCCGAAAAAACAATGGTTAATATTGCTAAAACTGATACTATTCTATTCATCATAATTTTGTTAAGATTTGTCTTAAAGCGATAAAATTATCCTTTTATTCTTTTTAGTACGGATAAAAAAGACAAATTTTGTAATTCATTAACAAAAGTAATACCAAATGGTAGTAGAACAACTTTATACAAAATGTTTAGCTGAAGCAGCATACTATATAGAAAGCGAAGGAGAAATAGCCATTATTGATCCAATGAGAGAAACATTACCTTACACTGAAAAAGCTAAGGCAGCAAACGCAAACATCAAATATATTTTTGAAACTCATTTTCATGCAGATTTTGTTTCTGGACATATTGATTTAGCAAAAAAAACAGGTGCAAAAATCGTTTATGGTCCAACAGCAAAAACAAACTACGAAGTAATAGTAGCAGAGGATAATCAAGTATTTGAAGTAGGTAATGTAAAAATAAAGGTTTTACATACACCTGGTCACACACCAGAGTCTTCTACCTACTTATTAATCGATGAAAATGGTAAAGAAACGGCAATTTTCACCGGAGACACTTTATTTTTAGGCGATGTAGGCAGACCAGACTTAGCCATTAAAGGGGATTTAACACAAGAAGACTTAGCCGGTTTATTATTTGACTCGTTACGAAACCGCATCATGCCTTTGGGAGACGACGTGATTGTTTACCCTGGACATGGAGCTGGATCTTCTTGCGGGAAAAACATGAGTTCTGAAACAATTGGAACACTAGGAGAGCAAAAAGAAACAAACTATGCACTGCGCGCAGATATGACGAAAGAAGAGTTTGTAAAAGAATTAACTACTGGAATTTTACCTCCTCCTCAATACTTCCCAAAAAATGCCATGATGAATAAAAATGGCTACAAGAGTATAGATGAAGTACTTAATCAAGGTACAAAAAACTTAACACTAGAACAATTTGACCACGCTGTTGACGGCGGAGCTTTAATTTTAGACGTAAGAACCCAGTTCGAATATGTAAAAGGTGCGCTCAAAGACGCTTTATTTATTGGACTAAACGGAGCCTTTGCTATGTGGGTTGGAGCACTTATTGAAGATATTAATCAGCCTATTGTTTTAATTTGTCCAGATGGCAAAGAGGAAGAAGCTGTATTGCGTTTAGCCCGCGTTGGCTACAACAACTGTTTGGGCTATCTTTCTGGCGGTATTGAAACTGCTGTAAACACCGGTAAAAAACTAGAAAGCATTACAAGTATTTCTGCCGATGAACTAGAACAAGTATATGCATCTTCAAACGTAATTGATGTGCGTAAGCCAGGAGAATGGGAAGCTGAACATTTAGAAGGAGCAGCTCATTACGCACTTGACTTTATGAATACTGATTTAAATGTTCTAGACAAAAACAAAACGTACCATATTCATTGTGCAGGTGGTTACAGAAGCGTAATCGCTATATCTCTTTTAAAACAAAATGGTTACACGAAACTTATTGATGTTGCAGGAGGATATGGTGCAATTAAAAAAACAAACTTGGCTAGAACTGCATTTGTTTGTCCAAATAGCTAATTAATTTAGAATAAGAGTTGTATCAAAAAATACAACTCTTTTTATATGGTACATAAAAAAATAAAAAACATTATAGTAAACCGCCTTGCTCTATCGCTTGGCTTAGCGGTGATAGGTATGTTTGTTGCTGGTCCGGCTATATCTTTTCTTGTTAAAAACACAGATGCGTACGTTGCCTCCGGAGATATTGCAGCAGGTTTTAAAATGCGCATTTGGGTTGCGTTTGCTTTCTTTCTTTTTCCATGGATAATAGAATTTAACCTCTGGTGGTTCCAATTTAAATCAAAACGCTTTCAACGCTTGTCTTTAGTAATGCTTTTTGTGTTTAGCATTAGCTACGCCATTATTCGGTTGATATTTGCCGTACAGTTTTACGACTTTTGGAAAATAGACGGTGTAATTCAATATATTAACCTAAGGTATTTTAATCTGGGAAGACATTTAATTGTTGGAGCAATACTCGGTTTTGTCTTCTCAATGGCTTCAGGAATATTTAAACGGTATTCCACTTCAAAAAAATCCTCTTAAATTTGCCTTCTTGACACTTACATCGCAAATAGAGGTTAAAAATTTAGTCGTTCGGCTGAAAGCAGGAGAGAAAAGCGCTTTTACAGACCTATACACTCATTATACTGATGCGCTTTACGGTGTTATAAAAAAAGTGCTCAGATCGGAGGAGTCTGCCGGAGATGTATTGCAAGATAGCTTTGTTAAAAGCTGGAAAAACATAGATAAGTACGTCGAATCCAAAGGTTCTTTTTTCACATGGATGCTTAATATTTGTAGAAATACATCTATAGACAAATTAATGATAAACCACTAATAAATAAAAGTTTAAATGAAATATTTAGCATTAATACTGTTTGCTTCTTTATTTGGATGTAGCAATGCACAAGAAGGAGGTTTGAAAAACGAACTAGTTTCTAACACCGAAGAAACGAACAAAAAAGAGGTGACAAATAAATTAACAGATAATGATAACTTACAAGAAGCCTATTTTGCAAGTGGATGTTTTTGGTGTGTTGAGGCTATTTTCCAGTCTGTAAAAGGAATTGAAGATGCAATTTCTGGCTACTCTGGTGGTAAAGCTTCTACGGCTAATTATAGAGCTGTTAGTTCTGGTTCAACGCAACATGCAGAGTTTGTTAAGGTTATTTATGACCCTGAAGTAATTGATTATAAAACACTTTTAATGATATTTTTTGATTCTCATGAGTATTGGACACTCAACCGTCAAGGACCGGATGCAGGAACACAATACCGTAGCGCAATTTATTATCAAACAGAAGAAGAAAAAGAGTTAATTGATGCTTACATTAAAAAGTTAAAAGAAAGCGCTAAGTCGAATGTAACGACGGAAGTTGCAGAGTTACAAGCATTTTATGAAGCAGAAGATTATCATCAAGAATACGAGCACAATAATCCAAACAATTCTTACGTCAAGGCAGTTTCTGTACCAAGATTAAATAAGTTTAAAAAGAAGCATCCGGAGTTGTTGAAGTAAGGAGAAAAAATAATCAAGCGAATACTAAGTATGTCTAATTTTACTCAAGATGTTAGTGGTGCTAAATCCATCTTCTAGGTCTATTGTTTTGACCTCGCCATTCCATGTTTTAATCTCTTTGTTGCCAACAATATACTTTGGACTAGACTCGTCCATTTCCGTGGCGTCGTAATCAGCACCTTTTGTTAATACATCTGGTTGAAGCGCTTTTATTAAATCTAACGGCGTATCGTCATCAAAAAAAATAACTGCATCAACAAAACCTAAGGCAGATAGAACTTTTGCTCTTGCATCTTGATTGTTTATAGGCCTATCATCTCCTTTACCTTGCCTTTTTACACTTGCATCCGTGTTTAAAGCAAGAATTAACTTATTGCCAGTATCCGCTGTTTTAGCTAAATAAGTTACGTGTCCTTGATGCAAAATATCAAAACAGCCATTGGTAAATACAACTTTATAGTTTTTCATTTGCCAAATCGAAACAAGCTGCTTTGCTTTTTCTAAAGAGACAATTTTATTCTGTAATGCTTGATATCTGCCCATTCTCTTCTTTTTTGTGATTATTCGGCATTAAAGCTAAAGAAATTAAACCTAAAATAATCATCATTAATGTCTGAGAAGACCAAATAATCATACCCAATGCCATTCCTATACCCTTAGCTTCTCCTGCTCCAAGGGTGTCTTTTAGAAAATAAGTAACCACTAAGCCAACTAAAACAGGATAGGCTCCAATTCCTCCATTCGTAAACATAATACCTAAAGTACCTGCAATAAACCCTAAAAGAATTCCTCCAATTGGGAAGTCTGCAGTTTCTGGTAATGCATAAAAACAAATACCAAAAAAGATGATATAGTTAATCCATATAAAGATCGTATGCCCAATAAAGGGTAATGGATTCTTTGATTTAAAAATTGCAAAAACTCCTGTAATTATATCTTTCACAAAGTTTTTAAATTTGTTTCTAAATTTCTCAGCTTTGAACCAAAGGATAACGAATGTAAGCGCAACAAAGGCTAGAACAATATAAATTACATACTTCCACTGAAAACCGTCAATTTCTCCTGCCGAATTGGTTTTGGGAGATAAAATTTGATCTTTAATTGCCATTAAATCATCAAAACTTAGTCCTAAAGCAACAAGCACAACAATTCCTAACATCAACAAATCAAATACACGTTCGGCAATTATCGTTCCTAAAGTTTTAGAAAAAGGTATTTTATCACTTCTGTAAAGCATAGATGCTCTTGAAGCTTCGCCCGCTCTAGGTATAAGATAATTGACTATATAACCTATCATTAAAGCATGATAGCGATTCCAGAAACTAGCCTGATATCCAATCGGCTGTAAAACATATTTATGTCTAGCTGCTCTACTGGCATGACTTAAAAAACCAAAAACCAAAGAGAGAATAACCCAAAAATAATCTACTCTATAAAGCGTTTCCATAAAGATATCCCAAGAAGACTTATTAAGTTCGTTTCCTTGTTCATCAATAATGGGTGCTTGCATTCCATCATAGAAATACCAAAGAAGATAAACGCCAATAAATAAAGGCAGTGTTATTTTTAGAATATTTATAATTGTTTTTTTCAATCCGTTTAATCTAATAAGTTGGTTTGTTCGTTTGGAAAACAAAGCATAGGTTTGAATGATTTAGCTTCTTCAAAATCCATATAACCATAGCCGATAATAATAACTAAATCTCCAGGCGCTACTCTTCTGGCTGCCGGACCATTTAGACAAATAACACCTGATTTTCGCTCGCCTTTTATCACGTATGTTTCAATTCGTTCGCCGTTATTTATATTCACAATTTGCACTTTCTCCCCTTCTATTAGGTTCGAAGCTTCCATTAAGTCTTCGTCTATCGTTATACTACCTATGTAATTAAGGTCTGCTTGTGTCACCTTAACTCTATGTATTTTAGACTTAACAACCTGTATCTTCATTCTTTGTTTTTTCTAAATGATAGCGCAAATTTAAGCATAGTTTACAAATATGGCTTTCTTAACACATGATTATACACAAGAGGGCTTTTTTGATTAAGAAACATTATTTATCCGTTTAGCTTTTAAAGTTATCTTTGCAGAAAAAGTAAGTATGATTCTATATAATGTAACCGTAAGTATTGATGCACAAACTGCTGACAACTGGTTAGATTGGATGCGAAAAACGCACATCCCTGATGTTATGGCAACAGGCTGTTTCAAAGAAAGTAGAATTTCTAGAGTACATGGTGAAGAAGAAGGTGGAGTTACTTATGCCATTACATATTTATCTCACTCTAGAGCAAGTTATAATAGCTATCAAGAACTCCATGCTCCAAAATTACAACAAGAACACACGGCTAAATTTGCAGGAAAATTTGCTGCATTCAGAACTATTCTAGAGGTAATTGAAGAATTCAACAACTAAAACAGCATGACAGTTAAAGCAAAAAAACACCTTGGTCAGCATTTCTTAACAGATCTAAGTATTTGCAAGCGTATTACAGATCAGTATCAAAAACATCAAGACTGCAAAAGGGTGCTGGAAATAGGACCAGGGATGGGTGCTTTAACTAATTTTCTGCTATCAAGAGGAGATTTAGACATTCATGTTATGGAAATTGATAAAGAATCTGTAGATTATTTATCAGAGAATAAAAAAGAACTTAACGGAAAAATATATCCGGCTGACTTTCTAAAGGTAAAGCTAGAAGATATTATGGGAACTGCTCCTTTTGGAGTAGTGGGGAACTTTCCGTACAATATTTCTTCACAAATACTTTTTAAATGTATTGATTATAGAAATCAAATCCCAGAAATAATGGGAATGTTTCAGAAAGAGGTAGCTGTTAGAGTAGCTGAGAAACCGGGTAGTAAGGCATACGGAATTATTTCAGTATTACTTCAAACTTATTACGATATAGAATATTGCTTTACCGTAGATGAACATGTTTTCGATCCGCCTCCGAAGGTAAAGTCAGGCGTAATTCGTTGTGTTCGTAATGAACGTAAATCTTTACCATGCGACGAAAAACTATATAAGCAAGTTATCAAGGCTACGTTTGGAATGAGACGAAAAACGATTCGAAATGGGGTTAAACAATGGATTAAGGGGAAAAATATTGATCACCCACTCTTTGATTTGAGACCAGAACGCCTATCTGTAGAAGATTTTATTACGCTAACTCAAATTGTTGAGAAAGCAATAAAAGCCTAATTATATGCAAAATGTGTTTGTTATTTTATCTGCCAGCACATCACTCAATTTATAGTAACTCTCTTTTGTCCACCCGCCAACATGTGGAGATAACAGTACTTTATCTGAATCCAATAGGGCTTTAAACACAGCTGGAATAGCAGCTCCAAACATATCTTCAAAAGAAGCTTTTTCAAACTCTAAAACATCCAAACCAGCTCCAAGTACTTTGTTTGAATCTAATGCTTGAACCAAATCAGTGGTTTTCACAATTTTTCCGCGCGATAGATTAAGCACGTAAACTGGCTTCTTAAAAGAAGAAAAAAACTGTGCGTCTGCCATAAAAATGGTTTCTTTATTTTGAGGAATATGAAAGCTTACCACATCTGCTTCTTCAAACAATTCATCAAGTGTGCTTTCTTTGACAAATTCCGTTGAAAAATTGTTTTTATATTTATCATAGGCAAGAATTTTGACATCAAAACCACGTAGTTTTTTTGCAAAAGCAGCGCCATTATTCCCGTACCCAATAATTCCAACCGTTTTACCATCCAATTCTATTCCTCGGTTTCCTTCTCTATCCCATTTACCCGCTTTAATCTCTCTATTGCCTTTATTCAAATTGTTGAACAGAGAAAGAAGCATTCCTAATGCGTGCTCGCCAACAGCATTTCTATTGCCTTCCGGTGCATTGAACAGTTTAATTTCTTTTTCTTCACAGTAGACCAAATCTATATTTTCCATCCCCGCTCCTGAGCGAGCAATAAATTTTAAATTAGGCGCATTTTGCAAAAAATCTTTATCCATGGCAAAACGAGAACGCACTACAATTCCTTCAGTGCCCGACTGAAGAATTTCTTCACATTTAGCTTTATCAAACTGGGTGCCGTCAATACATAAAAAACCATTTTGCGCTAACCGCTCTTGTAGAATAGAATGAACCGAATCAATAAACAAAACTTTCATTATCCAAAAGTACAACAATGTGAATTTTTACTACTTAAAAAGTAAAAGAATCATTTTTTTATTAACTTAACCCTTATAAATCAAAACGCTATGAAAAGAAATAAATTATTTTATCATTTGTTTTTTGCAACATTAGTAGGTGTAAACGTTTTTTTATTTTTTACTTTTAGAAGAGTAAACGCAGAGTATTCTTCTCTTTACGCATTAATTGGCGCAACACTTTCTTTACTCGCTACTTTATCCTTTACCAAGTTTAAATATAAAGTCAGAATAAAATCGCATATCAAAACTAAATAACAGATTTCACTTTTAAAGGCTTATTGCTCTGGCTTGTTACCTTAATTTATATACCTTTACGGGTCTAAAATAAGAGTGATAAATGTGGTTTAAACTTTCTCAAATAATTCTTAGAAATAGAATTATCATACTTTCTTTATTGTTTATTGTTACGGTTATAATGGCTTTTTTCGCCTTTACAAGTCTAAAACTAGACAATAAATACGGTAACATGTTACCTAAAGAGAGTCCTTCTCAAAGTAGTTACTTGAAATTTAAAAAAATGTTTGGCGAAGACGGAGGAACGCTTGTTTTTGCAATTCAAACAGATAGTCTTTATACCGAAAAGAACTTTAAAAAATGGAAAGAACTTGGCGACAAGATATTAGCCTATGATGGTATCGAATCTGTTGTATCAGAAGCCAACCTTTATACCATTGATAATAATACTGAAGCTTCTAAGTTTGAAGCAAGAAAAATATTTACAGATACCACTTATGCAACAAAATCGATCGACTCTATTAAAAGAGAAATAAGAAACAACCCACTATACAACGATCTTTTATACACCATTGAAGGAAATGTTTCTTTAATGATGATTGGCGTTTCAGAAGTTTACCTAGCCGATCCCAAAAAAGCACAAGTTGTTGTAGAAATCGAATCTATTGCCAATGAGTACGAAAAGTATTTTGGTCAAATTCATTATGCCGGACTTCCGCACATTCGTGTAATTATTGCCAAACGCGTAATGAGCGAAATGTACATTTTCATTGCCTTAGCAATTGCTGTAACCTCTTTGTTACTTTACATCTTCTTTAGAAGTTTACGCGTAGTCATGTTTTGCAATGTTGTGGTATTCACAGCCGTAATCTGGTCGCTCGGAATAATAGGCATGTTAGGTTTTAAACTCTCTATTTTAATGGCCTTGATACCGCCGTTAATGATTGTAATTGGAATACCCAACTGTATCTTTTTACTTACCAAATTTCATAGAGAAGTTGCCGACCACGGAAATAAAACGAAAGCACTATCTCGAGTTATTCAAAAAATTGGAAATGCAACCTTCCTAACAAACCTTACTACAGCACTAGGCTTTTCTACGTTTATCTTTACCAACTCAGAGAAGTTGATAGAATTCGGTATCATTGCATCAGTAAATATAATTATGGTCTTTATTCTGTCAATTACCATAATTCCTATCGTTTTTTCACTGGCTAAACCTCCAAAGAATAGACACCTTCGTCATTTAGACAGAACCTTTACTCAAGGAGTTGTAGATAAGCTAGTTAGTATAACATCAGGACATAGAACAAAGGCTTACTTAGTTACAATTGGGATTATTGCTATCTGTGTTATTGGTTTATTTAAAGTTGAAGCTACGGGTAATTTAACAAGCGACTTACCTGCAGATGATCCGATACTTTTAGATGTAAATTTCATACAAGATAATTTCAAAGGAGCCATTCCATTCGAAATTATGATTGATTATAAAAACGACGGAAGACTTTTAAAGAAGAGTACATTACAACGCGTAGATGAAGTGCAAGACTACCTTAAAGCGGATAGTGTTTTTTCTAAATCTATCTCTTACGTTAACGTAATTAAAGTTATTAATATGGCTTATTACGGAAACAATCCTGAGAAATACGATTTAATAAATTCCAGAGATAAAAGAAGATTAAAAACGTATTTTGATAACTTGGATCTATCGAAAACTACAGGGTCTAACATTACACTAAATGAGTTAGTAGATACAACGAACACAACCTTACGCGTAAGAATGCAAATTAGAGATTTGGGATCTTATGAAATTGCGGGAAAAGTGGATTCGCTTAGAAAAGATATTGGACGCATATTAAACCCTGAAAAACAAGAAATAGAAAGGTTATTTAATGCAGTTAAACAAGGGGATAAGGCGTATATAGACAGTCTTATATTTAACTATTCTGGAATTTACAATAACCTTACTGCCAACTTATCAAACGGAGATGCACAACAACAGTTTGCATTTGATAGTGATACAGAATTAATCAAAACCTTTTACAATAAAGAAAACTTTTTACCGAGTTTAAGAACTGCAATCAATGAAGAATATCTAGACTTTGAGATAACTGGAACATCTGTTGTTGCTGCTGAAGGAACGCAATACCTCGTTAAAAATTTACTCACTAGCTTGATCATTGCAATTGTGATTATTGCCATCTTAATGTCTTTCCTTTTTAGATCTTGGAGAATGGTAATTATTTCGCTTATCCCTAACTTTATTCCTTTATTGGTTACCGCTGCAATTATGGGGTTTTTTCATATTCCTGTGAAGCCATCAACAATTCTTGTATTTAGTATTGCTTTTGGTATTTCCGTTGATGATACCATACATTTTCTTGCCAAATATAGACTAGAGCTAAAGCATATGAAATGGGACTTAAAAACATGTGTGTTAACTGCTTTACGCGAAACAGGGTTAAGTATGTTTTACACGTCAATCGTTCTCTTTTTTGGATTTTCAATGTTTGCCTTATCTCAATTCGGAGGAACTCAAGCACTCGGACTACTGGTTTCATTAACCCTTGTGGTTGCAATGATTACCAATTTAGTTGTGCTTCCATCACTACTCCTTACCTTAGAAAAGAGAGTTGCTACAAAAGCATTTCAAGAGCCATATATCGATATTTACGATCAAGAAGAAGATATAGAGTTTGATGAGCTTCAAATTGAAAGCAAAGAAATTAAAGCGCAAATAAAAGACCGAAATCATAAAGAGGATTAAGTTGACATCTTAACGGGTATGTTTATATTTAGGTCAAATTAAAAGACAATGAAAGGAATTATTTTAGCTGGAGGGTCAGGAACACGTTTACATCCATTAACACTGGCTGTTAGTAAACAACTTATGCCTGTTTATGACAAGCCGATGATATATTATCCTTTGTCTATTTTAATGAGTGCCGGAATTAAAGATATTTTAATTATTTCAACTCCTCATGATCTCCCTAATTTTCAAAAGCTACTTGGCGATGGTAGCAATCTAGGCTGTAACTTTCAATATACGGTTCAGCAAGAGCCAAATGGATTAGCGCAAGCATTTGTTCTAGGAGAAGACTTTATAGGAGACGATAAAGTAGCGCTTATTTTAGGCGATAATATTTTCTATGGAGTTGGAATGGACGAATTGTTGACAGAAAACAATAATCCAGATGGTGGTGTAGTTTATGCCTACCACGTTTCAGATCCTCGTAGATATGGTGTAGTGGAGTTTGATAAAAATATGAATGCCATATCAATTGAAGAGAAACCAGAAAATCCTAAGTCTAAATACGCCGTTCCTGGCTTGTATTTTTATGACAATGATGTTATTGAAATTGCAAAGCAATTAAAGCCTTCTGCAAGAGGAGAATATGAAATCACAGATGTCAACGCAGAATATCTAAGACGAGGAAAACTAAAAGTAGCCGTCTTAAATAGAGGTACAGCTTGGCTAGACACAGGAACTTTTCCTTCATTGATGCAAGCCGGACAGTTTGTTCAAGTAATAGAAGAAAGACAAGGTTTAAAGGTTGGATGCATTGAAGAAGTTGCCTACAGAAATGGATTTATTACGCGTGATCAATTAAAAGCCTTAGCCGAACCCTTAGTTAAAAGTGGATATGGTAAATATTTACTCGACTTAATTACCTGAACATCTAGCAACTAAAATTGCACTTATTCGTCTTTTAAGAAAAGATTAAATGAAAACGATTGTTACTTATCTAGTTAGTTTTTACTTTTTCTGTCTTGGTTTAAGCCAAAATACAAACGCGCAGTGCCCCAATCCAACTGTGTTATTTACTGAAGATTTTCAGAATACACCTATCACTGGCGCAATTACTTCTGTTATATATGGACAAGGAAATTGGACGAACGCGAGTTACACATTAAGCGGAACTGCACACGGATGGTTTAATATAATTAACAACGTTGGAGATGTCGATTTTTACGACAGGCAAGTCTCAAATCTTTGTGTTGGTGAAAATGTAGAAGCAACGTTTTGGACCCGACATTCTTTTGGTAACACAAACGTTACTTACAGCCTCATTGATAATTTTGGTGTCGCAATAGCATCTACAACCCTAAGCTTAACTACTGTTTATCAACAAATAACATTAAATGCTACGGTAACCACTCCAGACCTTCGTTTGGTAATGCACTTAAATAGTATTGGAGGTAACGGAAACGACGTAATTGTTGAAGACATTGTGATGAGTCAATGTTCTAATTTTCCAACAGAACAAGTAGATTACTTGATTTGTAACGACCTTAATCCAATTGACCTCCGCTCGTTCTTCAGTGCAAATATTCCAGCTGGCGGAAGCTGGTCTGGTCCTACGGCACTCAGTAATGGAGACTTAGGTACATACACACCTTCGGTAAATACGTCTGGAGTTTATGCTTATACACCTCCAAGTGGAGCAACTTGTGCATCAGTCTTAAACTCTACAGTTAACGTAACATTTGTGCCCGGATTTGATTTAGGAAATGATACAACGTTATGCAATGGAGCCAACTTTGTTATATCTGCACCTACAATATTTGATTCTTATACTTGGAACACTGCAGCTAGCACGCAAAGCATAACTATTTCTAACGCAAACACTTATTTTGTTGATGCAACAGTCAACGGCACTCCAAATTGCACACTATCCGATACGTTAGTTGTGAACATAGAAACACCCTCACAAACGTTAACCGTTACTCCTCCCGTTTGCAGTCAAGATGCCAATGGTACTATCGCGGTTGATAATCCAGATGCAATCGAATTTAGTATTGATAATGGCTTAATCTGGCAGGCGGATTCTTTCTTCGTTAATCTACCCAACGGTTTCTATACAGTTTGCTCACGTTCTAGTTTAGGCTGTGAAATTTGTGAGACAGTCCAATTAGACACACCTCCCGTTTCAATTACAGTTAGTGGAGATACGATTGTTTGCGAAAATGGAACCGTAAATCTAGTAGCAAGTGCCAATGGCGGAAATTCATTTGAATACAACTGGAATTTCACCACCAACTTAGATGCTTTTCAAAACGCTAATCCTCAGAGTTCTCAAACTTACACAGTTTTTGCAGAAAATGAATTGGGTTGTACTTCAAGTTCTGAAACCACTAACGTAACAGTATTACCACCTTTAAGTGGATCGCTTACTCCTAATCTATTTTTATGTGAAGGTGATATGGGTACGCTGGTAGCAAATGCAAACGGAGGTTCTGGCTTTGATTATAGTTTTAATTGGAGTACTGGGGATACTCAAACAGGTCTGAACTCACATAGTATTTCTGTTAATCCAACTAGCTCTGAAGTAATAGACGTTACTCTTTCAGACAATTGCGAGAGTACACCAGTAACATTTACTACAACTATCACTGTTAACCCTCTTCCTAATCCTGAATTTGCCTTAAATGGCAACTTATTTTGCGAACCAGCAAGCATAATCATAAATGATGCGACCACAAATGTTACTGTTCAAAATGTAGATTGGACTATAGCTAATAATCAGATCTTTTCTAACCAAAGTACGATTACAACTGCTTCCTTATACGCAGGTAGCTATCCCATTAGTATGACAGTAACCTCTACTGAGGGTTGCGTTAATACAGCAGACTTCATTGACGTAATACTTGTAGAAGCTCCTCCTACGGCT
>Ga0209653_1000086_pt1 | contig 77674 bp, 71 predicted proteins | sample SaaInl6LU_22_DNA_FD_184644 | JGI IMG/M metagenome (GOLD analysis project Ga0209653, IMG submission 184644) | Marine microbial communities from expanding oxygen minimum zones in the Saanich Inlet - ESP_116LU_22_DNA (SPAdes) (version 2) | ecosystem: Environmental > Aquatic > Marine > Intertidal... | reverse complement strand
GCGTGTCTGTTTTAGATTGGCTGAGTGCGTTTGTCTATCGCTGACTGAGCGTGTCTGTTTTAGATTGGCTGAGTGCGTTTGTCTATCGCTGACTGAGCGGAGTCGAAGTCAGCTCTATGGTCTAAGCGATTCTTCTAGCTGCACAAATTCTAAAGAATCTATAGTTGATGGATTAAATAATAACTCTCTTTTATTATCAAAAACAATAAGCGTTGGGAATCCTGTTTTTTCTAGACATTCCGGACATATTTCTTCAACAAATGGCTCTTGCCTTTTATGTGGGTTTTTAGTGCTGCCATATCCATCTACATCAATCATATAAATATCAGAGTTAAGATACTTGTTCCAATAACTATTATAGCGTTCATAAAATGCCCAATCGTATGCTGTGATATATAAACAAATAGTGTTGGGGTATTTTTGGACTACATCTCTGATTTTTTCTTTTCTTTCATTATAATATGGGCATGAAGTTGAAAAAAATATAAGTAAAAGGCGTTCATCTTCCTTAAGCTGTACTAATACCTCGTCAATATTATCTCCTTCTATAGAGTATAACGCATTCACGCCATCATTCATATTTGTTAACTTAAACTCACCAATATGTTTTTTGATTTCATTTTGTTTGTCAACATTCATTTTTCGATAGGGGATATAACAAGAGCCTAATATCAAAGTGAAAACAATAACCGTAAAGAAAAGTTTTTTCATATCTATTAAAGTGCTGTTTTATGGATTGGTATTTCGTGTCTTCTTTTCTCTCCTTCTGTAAAATAGATAGAATATTAGCGATAAACCAAGCCCTTGAGGTACTGATGTCCACACATAATACAAAAATGCAGACTTGACCATTGAAACCTCTTTACTAAAGTACACTAAATAGATGCTGCCAATCAAAAAAAGAAGAGCATATACTAGCCCTAAAAGAACAAAAAAACTAATCTTATTTAAATTCATAATTAAAAAACTTTTTTCTTAACAGCAGCCTCCAGCTCCGCCCCATCCACCTCTACCACCTTCTTGCAAAGACGCTGTAACAGCACCATAAATAGCTCCAAACGTAAAACCTGCTAGTCCACCATACGGTCCTCCGCCAGCTAAACCAGATAATCCCCAGCTAACCATTCCTATTCCAGCTCCAACTCCGTCACTTCTTAAAATTTGTTTATGTCTATCAGATATTTCATTTGGAATTATGTCACTATTGTTATCGTTCATGTAAACTCCTCCTTCATCAGAGCCTCCAAATTCTTTTGGTAGCCAAAAGTATGCAGAATTTCGAGTAGTTTCTAAATAGGATAACAATACATACTTATCGTTCCCTGTAATATCAGCCTTGATATTATTTGCTATTAAATCTAAATTTCTACTAAAAGTCAAATAATCCTCAATTTTGTCAATTTCACTTCCAATTAGGTCAAAATATATTTTAGATTTATTATGACTGAAAAAATCAAGAATAATTTTCTCCTCTTCTTGAGCAGATTTAACACAAATGATATCGAATATATTACTTTTTTGACTAGCACTTAGGTTTCCGATTTCAAGGCTTACCATAACTTCTTTAGGTGATAAACTTAGATTAGCGTAATGTTTTTCAATTGCTTCTTTTAAATATAAGTTGTGTAAACGACCTACTTCTTCTGGGTCTACATTAGAAAAGTCAATTTCGACATCAACATTTTTTGGTATAGATGTTACGACATTGTTATCGCTTAATGAACTGCCTTTCTCACAACTAGTAAATGTAACCGCGATTCCTACTAAGGCAAGGATTACATTTCCAAAAAGTAATTTTTGTAAATTTTTCATAGTAATAAGGGTTTAAAATTAATAAAAATAGTGACATAAGCCCTCGTGGCTTATTGTTAAATACAAATCACTATTGTTTATCGGAGTATCGCAACCGCATATATTAGGTTGTAGTGCTGAATTTTATTTAATTTTTTGTCTGCTTAAAGCTATGGAAAGACAGATAAAAAATATTGGACAACAACTTAGATTGCTTCGTCAAGAAGCTGGTTTTAGGTCTTATGCCGATTTTGCTTGGGAATATGATTTAAATAAAACCCAATATGGCCGCATGGAAAATGGCGCTAACTGCACCCTCAAATCGCTAATAAAAGTGTTGGCAATTCATGGCTTGTCTTTTCGGGAGTTCTTTGAGTTAGTGGAAAGCAAGACTTCTTCTGTTTAGTGTATGGTTAAACACATAAAAAAAGAGCATTAGGTCTATATTTCATTTATTTCTAAGTTTGTGAAAAGCGAAAAACCATGAAAGGATGGGTGTATATCTTAGAATGTGCTGACGGTAGTTATTATACTGGAAGCACTAAACAACTCGAATACCGATTATTTCAACATCAAAGCGGTAAAGGGGCAAATCATACTAAAAAAAGGCTACCTGTAAAGCTCGTTTATGTCGATGAATTCGACCGAATAGATAAGGCATTTTACAGAGAAAAACAGATTCAAGGGTGGAGCAGAAAGAAAAAGGAAGCATTGATACAAGGTATGCCAGAGAAATTACACGAATTAGCACGGTGTTTGAATGGGAGTAGTCATTTAAATAACGGTGGTTTCGACTCCGCTCAACCACCAGAAAAGTTCGGCTCCGCTCAACCACCAGAAAAGTTTGACTCCGCTCAACCACCAACTTCTGACTATGACTGTGATGATGACCATGCCGCTGACTGATATGATGACCATGCCGCTGACTGATATGATGACCATGCCGCTGACTGATATGATGACCATGCCGCTAACTGATATGATGCCATGCCGCTGACTGATATGATGACCATGACGCTGACTGAGCGGAGCCGAAGTCAGAAGTGCAGAAGTCAGAGAACACAAAAAAAGAGCCCTAAGGCTCTTTTCATTAATATATCTATTTCTACTACTTCAACACAAACGACTCCATAAACTTGGTGGTGTAGTTTCCATTTATGAAATCCTCGTTTTTCATTAATTGTAAATGAAAAGGAATGGTTGTATGTACGCCTTCAATTACGAATTCTTCTAATGCTCTTCTCATTTTCCCAATAGCTTCTTCGCGGGTTTGGGCTACTGTAATAAGTTTAGCAATCATTGAATCGTAGTTTGGCGGTATGGTGTAGTTGGCATACACATGGGTGTCAATTCGCACACCGTGTCCGCCTGGCGCATGAAAGTTGGTAATCTTTCCTGGGCATGGCCTAAAGTCGTTGTAAGGGTCTTCGGCATTAATACGGCATTCAATAGCGTGCAGTTGGGGCATATAGTTTTTTCCCGAAATTTTAATTCCAGCAGCTACTTTTATTTGTTCGCAAATTAGGTCGTAGTCTACTACTTCTTCCGTTACGGGGTGCTCCACTTGAATACGTGTGTTCATTTCCATGAAGTAGAAGTTGCGGTGTTTGTCAACTAAGAATTCGACCGTTCCAGCGCCTTCGTATTTTACGGATTCAGCAGCTTTTACTGCGGCTATACCCATTGCTTCTCTCAATTCATCCGTCATGAAAGGTGAAGGCGTTTCTTCTACTAGTTTTTGGTGTCTACGTTGTATGGAGCAATCTCTTTCAGAAAGGTGACAGGCCTTACCTGTGCTGTCGCCAATGATTTGTATTTCTATGTGGCGCGGGTCTTCAATGAATTTTTCCATGTACATGCCGTCATTACCAAATGCGGCAGCAGATTCTTGTCGTGCGGAATCCCATGCGTTTTCTAATTCAGTGTCTTTCCAAACAAGCCTCATTCCTCGACCACCACCACCGGCGGTAGCCTTTAGCATTACGGGGTAGCCAACTTCTTTAGCAAGCTTTTTGCAGTGAGTAAAATCTTTGATCAGACCATCAGAACCTGGTATTGTTGGTACACCGGCTTTTTTCATGGTCTCTTTGGCGGCAGCTTTATCGCCCATGCCTTCAATCATTTCTGGAGAGGCACCGATAAATTTTATGCCATTTTCTCCACAAATTTTCGAGAATTTAGAGTTTTCAGAAAGGAAACCGTAGCCAGGGTGAATTGCATCGGCATTGGTAATTTCTGCTGCGGCAATTATGTTTGGGATATTTAAGTAAGACTCGCTAGATGGTCCTGGGCCAACACATACGGCCTCATCGGCAAATCTGACGTGCAAACTCTCAGCATCGGCAGTAGAATATACGGCTACTGTTTTGATGCCCATCTCCTTACATGTGCGAATTACTCTTAGAGCAATTTCGCCTCTATTAGCTATTAATATCTTTTTAAACATGAATGTATTTTAAGAGGGATCAACTAAAAATAAAGGCTGATCATATTCTACTGGCGAAGAGTCGTCAACTAATACTTTGACAATCTTTCCACTCACTTCGGATTCAATTTCGTTGAAGAGCTTCATGGCTTCCACCACACATAATACATCTCCTGGCTTGATAGTGTCGCCAATATTTACAAAAGTATCTTTATCAGGCGAAGGCTTTCTGTAGAAGGTGCCAATCATTGGCGATTTTATAGTGATGTATTTGTCTTCATCGCTGTTCTTTTTTGCCTCAGCATGTGGGTTTTCGGCTTGAGTTTCCGCTGATGGTGCCGCCGCAGCTACTGGCATTACTGCTGGAGCGCTTTGTGCTACAGGAATTTGTTGAATAATAGTTGTTTCAGGTAATGCCCCTTTCTTAGCAGGCGATTTGATAGAAATTTTTACGTTGTCAATTTCTAAGTTTACCTCGGTTGCTCCAGATTTAGCAACAAATTTTATTAACTCTTGAATTTCTTTAATATCCATAAGACGAATTTATTATTTCAAATATATAACTTATTTACTATCGTATGCCCATTTCAAATAAATAGATCCCCAAGTAAAGCCACCGCCAAAGGCAGCTAAAATAAGGTTGTCTCCTTTATTCAATTGGTTTTCCCATTCCCACAAGCAAAGCGGAATAGTTCCGTTAGTGGTATTTCCGTAGCGCTGAATGTTTAACATTACTTTATCTGTTCCAACGCCCATTCTGTTGGCAGTAGCGTCAATGATTCTTTTATTAGCTTGGTGCGGAACTAACCAGGCGATATCGTCTCCTTCAAGGTTGTTGCGCTCCATTATTTCGGCTGATACATCTGCCATGCCTTTTACGGCGAATTTGAATACCGTTTGCCCTTCTTGATGTATGAAGTGCTCTTTATTTTTGATGGTTTCTTCAGAAGCGGGACGAACAGAGCCACCACCTGTCATTTTTAAATAATGACGTCCTTCCCCATTACTTTTCATGATAGAATCTTGAACACCTAGACCCTCTGTATCTGGCTCAAGAAGAACCGCGCCAGCGCCATCGCCAAAAATAATACAGGTTTGACGATCGGTATAATCAACAATTGACGACATCTTGTCGGCACCAACAACAATAATTTTTTTGTAGGCTCCAGTTTCAATGTAAGAAGATGCGGTAGCTACCGAAAATAGAAAGCCAGAACAAGCCGCCATTAAATCGTAAGCAAAAGCATTTTTTGCCCCAATTTTATCAGCGATAATACAGGCCGTAGCAGGGAAAATCATGTCTGGTGTAGCTGTAGCGCAAATGATACAATCAATTTCTTCGGCACTAATGCCTTTTTTCTTTAGTAATCCTTCAACAGCCGCCGCTCCCAAATCGGATGAGCCTAGCCCTTCGCCTTTTAATATTCGTCTTTCTTTTATACCAGTACGTGAAGTAATCCATTCATCATTGGTTTCTACCATGCCCTCTAGTTCCTTATTGGTTAGAACATATTCTGGAACATAGCCGTGAACGCCTGTAATCGCTGCTCTTACTTTAGTCATTATTGAAGTTGTTTAAAATTTTTGTGGTTAAATCGGCTTCAACAACATCTGCAGTTAAAACGATCATATTCTTAATGGCGATTTTGTTAGATATTCCGTGACCAATCACGACGGTTTTATTTAATCCAAGTATGGGCGTTCCTCCATAATTCTCATAATTAAAGCGGCTGAAATATTCGTCTTGAATATTTCTCTTTTCAATTAAGTTATAGATGGATTCTGCCTGTTTTAGGATTACGTTTCCTGAAAAACCGTCGCAAACAATGACGTCGCAGTTATCATCAAAGAGGTGTCGACTTTCTATGTTTCCACAGAAGTTGAAATCTCTCGAGTCGCTCATAAGTTCATGAGCAGCGATAGTTAGCATGTTACCTTTTGTTTCTTCTTCTCCAATGTTCAGCAGGCCAACTCTTGGCGATGTAATGCCGCATACGTGCTCGGCAAAAAGAGAGCCTAATATTCCAAACTGATATAAGACGTCGGCTTTGCAATCGGCGTTAGCGCCAACATCTAATATAACGTTTACTCCACCGTCTAATTTTGGTAATACGGAAGAGATGCAAGGTCTTAAAATTCCTGGAATGGGTTTTACTGACATGTAGCCACCAACAAACATTGCACCTGTATTTCCTGCGCTGGCAAAACCGTCAATTTTTCCTTTTTTAAGTAAATGGAACCCTACGGCGATACTCGAGTTAGGTTTTTTTACAAGTGCTTTGGTGGGGTGTTCGCCCATCTCAATGTTGTCTGGGGCATGAACAATTTCGAAACTGTCTTGGAGGTTGTGTTCTTGTAGTTTGTTTTTAATGAGTTCTTCGTCGCCGATAAGTACTATGTCTACATTATCAGCTAATTGTGGCAAGGCTAGTATACTGCCATCAATTGTAGCGTCTGGGGCGAAATCCCCTCCCATTATATCTATTCCAATTCGAATTCTAGCCATCAAAAACAAAAGTAGATTTAAGAGTTTAAAAAGTCCTAAATCTACAAATTAAAAATTAAACTAATCGACGAGTTTTACTAGGCAACAACTTCTTGTGAAACGGCTTCTTTGCCTCTGTAAAAACCGCATTCGCCGCACACTCTGTGCTGTAAAATAGGCGCGCTGCAATTTGAACATTTAGTAACGTTGTGTGCTGTAGCTTTATCGTGAGTTCTTCTTTTGTCTCTTCTAGTTTTAGAAATTTTACGTTTAGGATGTGCCATAATCTAAATCAATTTATTTGTGTTTTATATTCTGTAAACTTGCCCAACGAGGGTCAATTTCATTTTCTATATTTTCTTTTTCTTCGTATTCTTTAATTTCAAATTGTTTGATTTTTTCTAACATTTCTTGGTTACAATCCTCTTCATAGTCATGTGACCGTTTTGAGGGTAGCGACAAGTGAATGAATTCGTAAATGTTTTGCGCTAACGACAGAGTATGTTCTCTTGTTGAAAGAATAATAATTTCATCACTGTCAGTGCTTTCCACTAAGTCAGAAAATTTCACAATAAGATTAAACTGTTCGTTTAAGTCCTGAAGGTATTTATCTGCACAGGTATCACAAAACAGTTCTACATTACCGCTTATGTTAAAGTCTAATTCAAGCAATGTTGCTTTTTTATTTAGCTTTACTTCTACCTTTAGTGTTCCTTTTTTTACTTCAGAAGTATCGAACAATTTAAAGAACGAATCTACGACGTCAAAATCAAATTGGTGTGCCCCTAATTTTAGACCCGAAAAAGGAATATCAAAATCTTTTTCTTTTACCATGAATTTAATTTTTTCAAAGTAGCCTGCAAATGTAACAATATTTCATTAAATAGATTGCTAAAAAGCTATTGTTTACTCAACCTTACTTCTAGAGTGCTCTTTTTTAGCACTTATTTTTAGTGGATTACTGTTTAGTTCTTGCCATTCCTTTCGTTTTTTGGAAACATCACAAGCGGTGTAAACGGCTTGTCTAAAGGATGATTCTTGGGCTTGGTTTTTACCAGCTATATCGAATGCAGTACCGTGATCAGGCGAGGTGCGAACGATATCCAAGCCGGCGGTAAAATTAACGCCATTTCCAAAGGATAAGGTTTTGAACGGAACTAAGCCTTGGTCATGATACATCGCCAATATACCGTCAAATGCTTGGCGTTTGTTAGAGCCAAAAAAACCATCTGCGGGGTAGGGCCCAAATGCTAAAATGTTCTGTTCTTCTGCTTTTTTTAGCGCAGGGATGATGGTCTTTTTTTCTTCGTTGCCGATTACGCCATTATCGCCAGCGTGTGGGTTAAGCCCCAGTACTGCAATTTTTGGTTTTCGAATACCAAAATCTTGTTTTAGGCTTTGATTTAGGGTATTAAGTTTATCGAGAATAGAGTCTGTGCTAATATGTTCAGATACTTTTTCTAATGGAATATGGCCTGTAACTACGCCAATTCGTAAATTATCAGATAGCATCAGCATAAGTGATTTGCCTTTGTGTTCTTTTTCCAAAAATTCTGTATGTCCTGGAAATTTAAAGTCGTCGGATTGTATGTTGTCTTTGTTGATGGGCGCTGTGACAAGGGCGTCAAGCTGTCCATTTTTTAGAGCAGTATTGGCGGCTTGTAAGGACTTCAAAGCATATTTTCCGCCATCAGAGTTGTTTTGTCCTAAGTTGAGTTTTACTTCTTCCTTCCAGCAATTAATTACGTTGATTTTATTGCCTTTAGCCATTTCGATAGATTGAATTTTGTTGAGATATAAATCATCAAAATGCAGTCTTTTCTTTAGCTCATTCATCATGTTGAAGTCACCAAATATAACGGGCGTACAAAAGTCTAGCATGCGCTTATCTCTAAACGTTTTTAGTATGACTTCGGTTCCTATGCCGTTGATATCGCCAATGGAAATGCCTAATTTTATTTTAATACTCATTCAGATTTTGTTTTTAAAAAATCAAATAATAAGCGAACGCCAACGCCTGTGCCACCTTTTCCATGGTAGGTATATGGCGCCAGTAAAAATGCCGGACCGGCTATATCTAAATGGGTGTAAGGGTAGTCGGTAAAATGTTCTAAAAATTTGCCGGCAGTAATGGCTCCCGCTTCTGCTCCGCCAAGGTTTTTCAAATCAGCAATTGAGGACTTTAAATCTTCTTTGTAATCGTCCCAAAAAGGCATTTCAGCAATTCGTTCGTGAACGTTTTTGCCGCTCTCTTTTAGGGCAGACATGGTTCGCTCATCATTCCCCATAGCTACTACACCACGCTTGCCAATTGCTCTTGCTGCTGCTCCAGTTAGCGTTGCTAAATCAATTACCAATTCTGGTTTGTAATTTTTGGCAAAACTCAAGGCGTCGGCAAGAATTAATCGTCCTTCAGCATCGGTATTTAATACTTCTACTGATGTGCCGTCATGCATAGTAATAACATCGCCTGGCGCATAGGCATTACCCGATGGTCGGTTGTCTGTTGCAGGAACTAGACCAATAATGTGAAGGTTTAAATTAGCTTTGGCAACGGCATACATAGTTCCTACTACTGCTGCTGAACCTCCCATATCGCATTTCATCATATCCATTGAATTTGGAGTAGGCTTTAGGGACAGTCCGCCAGTATCGTAAACAATACCTTTACCCACCAAAACGATTGGCTTTGAATTTTTTGGATTTTTGGGTTTCCATTCCATTATGCTAAAGGTTGGAGGGTCTATACTTCCTTTGTTAACGGCTAACAGCCCTCCCATTTTTAGAGCTTCTATTTTTTTCTTGTGCAGAACTTCCACTTTAAAACCTGCTTCTTTGCCCATTTTTTCAATGTCTTGGCTGTATTGCAAAGCAGTTAGGTAAGAGAATGGCTCGTTAACCAAGTCTTTGGCTACAAATGTTCCTTCAATTACAGCATTGAGTTGATTGATTTCTTTTTCTCCATTTGCTGAATGTAAACTAATCTTTTTGAGGCTATTTTCTTTTTTGTCTGAAAAATATTTTAGGAATTGGTAATTGCTTATTGCTAAACCTTCGGTAAATGCCCAAGCAACTTTGGGCTGATTACTCAAGTCTACTATTGTAATGTCTTCAATTTTTTCTTTGCAAATACTTGAGTGAAGCGCATTTGCAGCAAGTCGGTTTCCTTCAAGCTTTTCGTCAGTTTTTTGAACAAATACAAAGTGGTCGTAACGGTTAATTGTTACGCTTTTAGATTCGTTTTCAAAGCTGTTTTGTATGTATTTTTTCTCTTCTTCCCCAAACGAAAAACTAGAGAGATCATCAATAGATTGGCATAAAAGCACTAAAGATTGGTTATTCGGTATATGTTTTGCTAAAGAGATGAGTAAGTCCATAATTTATTGTCGTATTTTTGTACCCTCAAAATTAGACAATTTAGATGAATTCAGACCAATTATTAAAGCGGGCGTTGGCCTTTGAATTTTTAACTGCAGAAGAAGGACAGTTTCTATTTGAAAACGTGCCTACAGCAGAATTAATGTGGGTAGCCAATGAATTACGAAAAATTCAGAAACCCGACGGTCTGGTAACTTGGCAAATTGATAGAAACGTCAATACGACTAATGCCTGTATTGCCAATTGTAAGTTTTGCAACTTTTTCCGTCCTCCAGGACACGATGAGGTGTATGTGACCACAATTGACCAATACAAACCTAAAATTGAAGAAACTATCCGATACGGTGGTGACCAATTGCTCCTTCAAGGAGGGCATCACCCAGACTTGGGCTTAGACTTTTACACGGATTTGTTTAAGCAATTAAAAGAGCTTTACCCCGAAATACGTTTGCATGCTTTAGGGCCGCCAGAAGTTGCCCACATTTGCAAATTGGAAGGCAAATCACATTTAGAGGTTTTAGCGGCATTGAAAGAAGCCGGTATGGATAGTCTTCCAGGTGCTGGAGCTGAAATTTTAAACGACAGAGTAAGGCGACTCATTTCAAGAGGGAAATGTACAGGGCAGGAGTGGTTGGATGTCATGCGTGCGTGTCATCAACTTGATATAACCACTTCGGCAACAATGATGTTTGGACACATCGAAACTTTAGAGGAACGTTTTGAACATTTGGTATGGATTCGTGAGGTACAATCCGAAAAACCTAAAGACGCTAATGGCTTTTTAGCCTTTATTCCTTGGCCCTTCATGGACGACGGCACTTTATTGAAGCGTATTCGTGGAATTCAAAATAATGTTTCTGGCGATGAGTATTTACGCATGATTGCGATTAGTAGAATTATGTTGCCCAACATTAAAAATATACAAGCTTCATGGCTTACTGTTGGTAAGCAAACAGCGCAATTGTGTTTGCACGGTGGGGCTAATGATTTTGGATCCATCATGATTGAAGAAAATGTAGTGTCTGCTGCAGGTGCTCCTCATCGATTTACTTACAAGTCTATTCAGGAGTCCATACGTCAAGCGGGTTTTGAGCCACAGCTTAGGCGACAAGATTATACCTTTAGAGAAATCCCTCAAAATATAGAAGAACAAGTAATAAATTACTGATGTTTACAGGTATTATAGAACATTTGGGAGAAGTGGTAGCCTTAGAAAAGGAACTAGACAATTTGCATATTTCTATGCGTACGCCCATCACTTCAGAACTTAAGATTGATCAAAGTGTAGCCCACAACGGCATTTGTCTTACAGTGGTGGCTATTCAAGACGATGTGTATACTGTTACAGCTATTAAAGAAACCCTTGATAAAACCAATTTATCTCAACTGAAAGAAGGCGACAAAGTAAATATAGAGCGTTGCATGAAGCTAGGCGACAGATTGGACGGTCACATTGTCCAGGGGCACGTAGATCAAACTGCGAAATGCAGTAATATAGGTGTAGAAAACGGATGGCACACCTTCACCTTTGAATACGAACCTTCTCAACACATTACAGTAGAAAAGGGCTCTATTTGTGTCAATGGCGTAAGTTTGACCGTTGTCAATTCCAGAAAAAACAGTTTTTCTGTAGCTATAATTCCTTACACTTTTGAGCATACAAATTTTAAAGACTTACAAGTTGGTAGTATTGTCAATTTGGAGTTTGATATCATTGGAAAGTACATTACAAAAATGAATTCATGAAAAGATTCTTTCGATTAATCACCCTTTTAGAAGGGCTCTCTTATATCCTTTTACTTTTTATTGCAGTTCCATTGAAATATGGAGGCGGCGATGACGCTTTGGTAAAGCTGTTGGGCATGCCACACGGCATTCTGTTTATGCTGTACTTAGCTTTAGCCTTTTACCTAAAAGATAGTTACCAATGGAAATGGTGGCAAAGTGGTATAGTGTTTCTAGCATCTATCATTCCTTTTGGCACTTTTTATGTTGACAGAAAGTACTTAAAAGACAAGTAAACGCTTTGTGTATAGATGGCCTTGCAGTTGAATTTCTACAAAGTACACCCCCGCTTTAAGTTGATTTAGTGATAGTGGATTTGTCCATTTTTGGTCTAGACTCATTACTTCTTTACCCATGCTATTTTTTAGTGAAAGACCTTCAAAGTGATTGTCTTGAACAAATAAATCTATATTTATAAATCCATTGCTAGGATTCGGATAAATTGTGAATGGCACACCGAAAAAATCTGTGAGTTGCTCACGTATTGCAGTGGGACGAATGGCTGCAAAAGAATATAGTCCTTTCACGGCTTCTTGCCAGTCGTTGATGGTATTAGGCGCGCCCCACCTCATGCAGTGCTCATTGACTTCGGGAGCATACATTGCCTTTGTTTCATCAATGTATTTCATTAGGTTTTGAGTGCTAAAGGTTGTTGCTAACAAATCATTAAATCGGTAACGAAAAGACTGTCTGAAATGGTCGCTCTTAAAGAGGTGGCGCATTAATTCAGTAGACCATTCTGGAAAATCTTGTCGAACACCGAATTCGCTTATAAAGTCGCCTAACAATTCGTAATTTTCATAGCTCATGCATTCGTCACAATCGAAAAATAACCAACGCCATTGACCATTATTTTGAGCTTTCCAAAATTTGATGTTATTGTGTGGCCAGTCTGTATTGGAAAAGAATAATTGGGCGCAATAGTAGTCTGTAAGATTGTCAATGTCTATCCATTTTTCGACCTGCCTGTAATGTGCCTCTTGGCGTAAATCGTTTGTTTGCAGGTAACTTTTAAGTGCTAAAAAGTCGCTATTACTTCCTTGTTCTATTCTAGCATCAGCGGACAGTAAGTCTATGTTTTCTATATTAAAATAGTCTTCTATAAAGTATTCATCCATTCGTTCGTTGAGGTGATGAATGCCCCAATACGAACCGTTAATAAACACAATTACCTCTTGTGTTGAGGGGTGTTCTAAATCCAATTCTCTAACAATTTTTTGTGCTAATTCGTTTTTAAAAAGTGTGTTTTTCCAGTCGTTAGAACTAGCAGAACGCAGTATAATTCGCTTAAATGAATCATTATCTTTATCATCGAAAAAAGAGTGTTTCAAACGTTTTTTACCGTAGCTCTCTCTAGCGTATAATAGCAGAGATTTTTGAGCTAATGTTCGCCCTTTATTACCATTTGTACGAAGTCCGAGATGTTGTTTAATCTGTAACTTTCCGTTTAAATCAAAATATTCGAAATGTACTGGCCGCTCCCATGTTCTCCCTCTTTGCGAGTAATTGGTGTTTTGCCCTTTTACATAAATACCAGAGTGCTCATCAAATAAATTTTTACTATCGGTTACTAGCGATACAATTGGAAAAGTGTACCTCTCGAAAATACCGTCATCTACAAAATAAGTTTTAGTAAATATGTCACTGATTCTAACGCCATTAAAATAGGCAGCAGCTTTGATTACGTGCCCTTTGAAAATATTTTCTTTAGGTAGATACCAATTGTCAGCCGTAGGAATTTCAGAAATACCATTTGGCTTGTTTTCTAAGCTGCTTAATAGCAATGACTTGGGGTATTGAGCAGATTCATTTGTGGGGTCGTTGCCATTTGTGGTATAGCGTATGATGGCAGAAGGATCAGAGGCTTGAATTTCTAGGTTGAAAGGCTTTTGGTGAAAAGCGTTTTCATGAGAAAAATATAAGGTGCTAAAATTTTGAGCGATACTGTCGTTAGTGGCATTCGGACTAGAGCTGTTCAGTATTCCTGTTTGAGTACCGCCATCAGGATACCTGCCAAAGGCTTGGTTGGAAAGTAATCGAACAGAAGGGAAGGAGTCAACTGTTCCACTATCGATATGACTGAGGAAAAGCCTTTCACCTGCACTACTTATTTTGAAATTAGCGTGCCAGTCGCTGTCTTCATTGCTAGCAAAAATAAGGGCATAAGATTTACTCTTTATGTATTGACTAGGCAGTTGCCATTTAAACCTATCGTTAAAATCATCAGACAAGAAATACGTATTGAGTAGCACGCTATCATTGCCGACATTATAAAGTTCTATCCAATCCGAATACTCATAAAATTCGGTTAGTAAAATCGAGTCGTTTTTAGCGACGATCTCGTTAAATACAATTTGACTTTTCAGCGAAAAAGAAAATCCAATTAAAATGATGAGTAGGCCTAGACGCATTAGTGAATACTTATACCAACCTTAAAAGAAATCAGGTCTATAGTTAGCGATTCGGTGTGGTAGATTTGTCCATCTGTATTGAGGTGTTCCAAATCCACCTTTTGCATGATGTAACTTAAGCCGGCTGTAAGCCCCAATTTATCATTGATTTTATAATAGTAGCCAATACCAGGCGAGAAGAACATTTTTCCAACGTAGTTATTGAAAATGGAATTTTCAAAATCATCGTGTCGAGCTTTAGCATAGCCAATTGAGGTTGTAAAAAAAGGACTATTGCTATTGTTTTTTTTATGTGCTTTACACTGTATAAATAGCGGAATGAATTCTTCACTTTCTAATTGTAAGAATCCTGTTCCAACACCAACTTGCACAAAGTTGCCAATGGACTTACTTACACCGAATTGCGCCAAACCACCCGATTTTAGTATGGGGAATGTTTTGCTGAGTTGTATCCCTCTTAATCCACCCAATTCAAATTGAGTATTTAGCTTGCTAGTTTGGCCAAAGGATACACTAAAAATCAATAGTGAAATAAGCAAAGAAATAAGCATTTTCATTACTCAAAGGTAAGGAAGTATTTTTTACTACAAAAGGAGGGCAAAAAACATTAAAATCCTTAATTTCGCCAGTTATGAAGCATATTCGAAATTTCTGTATCATAGCCCATATAGACCACGGTAAAAGCACCCTAGCGGATAGGCTTTTGGGGGTAACGGGCACAGTCACTGAAAGGGAGGCGCAAGACCAATTGCTGGACGATATGGACTTGGAGAGGGAAAGAGGTATAACCATCAAAAGTCATGCCATACAAATGGAGTATAGTCTGGGTGGTCAAGATTATATTTTGAATTTGATAGACACCCCTGGTCACGTAGATTTTTCCTATGAGGTTTCTCGCTCTATTGCCGCCTGTGAAGGTGCTTTACTTATCGTTGATGCTGCCCAAGGGATACAAGCTCAAACCATTTCCAATTTGTATTTAGCATTGGAAAATGATTTAGAAATAATACCTGTACTTAATAAAATTGATTTGCCTTCGGCAGATCCTGAGGTAGTAAAAGATCAAATTATAGATTTGATAGGCTGTAAGGACGAAGATATTATTCCTGCATCTGCCAAAACTGGTGTCGGTATCGAAGAAATACTAGCGGCAATAATTGATAGAATACCTGCCCCAAAAGGAGACCCTAGCGCACCATTACAAGCCATGATTTTTGATTCGGTGTATAATCCTTTCAGAGGAATAGAAGCCTATTTCAAAATTTTAAATGGAACTATAAACAAGGGCGATGAGGTACAATTTATGGCAACCAAAAAGAATTATTTTGCCGATGAAATAGGGGCTTTAAAATTCAAACAAAAACCTATGAAGTCTTTATCAGCTGGAGAAGTGGGTTACCTCATTTCTGGAATAAAAGACGCAAGAGAGGTTAAGGTTGGAGATACAATCACTTTAAAAAACAATCCTTCTCAAGTAGCTGTTCAGGGTTTTGAAGATGTAAAGCCTATGGTATTTGCCGGCATTTATCCTGTTGATACAGAAGACTACGAAGAGCTTAGAAACTCAATGGAAAAACTGCAACTAAATGATGCCTCATTGACATTTGAGCCAGAGTCTTCTGCAGCATTAGGTTTTGGTTTTCGTTGCGGATTTTTAGGAATGTTACACATGGAAATCATCCAAGAACGTTTGGAAAGAGAATTTGACATGACGGTAATCACTACCGTTCCTAACGTTTCGTACTTCGCTTACACTACTAAAGGGGAAGAACTTTCCATACAAAACCCTTCTGATTTACCCGACCCCTCAACTATGGATAGGGTGGAAGAGCCCTTTATCAGAGCGCAAATTATAACCAAATCCGATTACGTTGGCGCTGTTATGTCCTTGTGTATTGAAAAAAGAGGAATACTTACCAATCAAGTGTACCTTACAACCGATAGAGTTGAGCTTACCTTTGAGATGCCCTTGGGCGAAATCGTTTTTGATTTTTACGATAAATTAAAAAGTATATCCAGAGGTTACGCCTCATTTGATTATTTCCCGCTAGAATACCGAGCATCAAAATTAGCTAAACTGGATATTCTGCTTAATGGAGACCAAGTAGATGCTTTATCGGCATTGATTCATAAAGATAACGCCTATACTTTAGGCAAAAAGATTTGCCAAAAACTAAGAGAGCTTATCCCGCGTCAGCAATTTGATATTGCCATACAGTCGGCAATTGGAGCAAAAATAATTTCTAGAGAAACAGTAAAAGCAGTGAGAAAAGACGTAACAGCCCGTTGTTACGGAGGTGATATTACTAGAAAAAGAAAGTTATTGGAGAAACAGAAAAAAGGAAAGAAAAAAATGAGACAGATAGGTAGCGTAGAAGTGCCTCAATCTGCCTTTTTAGCCGTTTTAAAATTAGACGACTAATTTATATATTGCTTAAAATTATCCAAGAATTATGGGAAGAGCATTTGAATTTAGAAAAGCCCGCAAAATGAAGCGTTGGTCCGCTATGGCCAAAACTTTTACTCGTATTGGAAAGGATATTTCCATTGCTGTCAAAGAAGGCGGTCCAAACCCTGAGACCAATTCACGCCTTCGAGCAGTCATCCAAAATGCCAAATCTGCCAATATGCCTAAAGACAATGTCGAAAGGGCTATCAAAAAAGCATCAGGATCAGATTCTGCTAACTATATTGAAGTGACGCTTGAAGGCTATGCCCCCTTTGGCGTTGCAGTATTTGTTGAGTGTACTACCGATAACAATAATCGAACGGTAGCAAATGTCCGCTCATATTTTAATAAATGCGAAGGCAATCTAGGAACAAACGGTTCTTTGGAGTTCATTTTCGATCGTAAAGCAGTATTTAATTTTTCAGAATCTCAGCTCGAAATGGACGTCGAAGAATTAGAAATGGAATTGATAGATGCTGGTTTGGAAGAATTAGAAAACGATGAAGGCACTTTTACAGTGACCACAGACTTTACTGATTTTAGCAATATGCAAAAGAAGTTAGAAAGCATGAATATTGAGTTAGAAAGCTCTGAACTTCAACGTTTTCCAAATACCACTAAATCCTTAGAAATTGAAGAGGCAAAACAAGTCCTGAAACTTATTGACAAATTAGAAGAAGACGAAGACGTTCAAAATGTCTTTCACAATATGGAAATGGGAGAAGAAATAATGGCTCAACTCGATAACGAATGAAAGACCACTTAGACAAACTCAATGCAAAGAAAGCTCAAGCCTTAGAGGGCGGTGGGCAAAAACGAATTGAAGCACAGCATGCAAAAGGAAAGTTAACGGCTCGTGAGCGTCTGCACTTTTTATTAGATGATGGCTCGTTTGAAGAAATTGGAATGCTCGTTACCCATAGATCCACCAATTTTGGATTGGACAAGCAGCAGTTTTTGGGCGATGGTGTTGTTACGGGTTTCGGTACCATTGACGATAGATTAGTTTACGTCTATGCCCAAGATTTTACAGTGTTGGGCGGTTCTTTGGCAGAAGCACATGCTGAAAAAATTTGCAAGATTATGGATATGGCTATGAAAAATGGCGCCCCCATAATTGGCTTAAATGACAGTGGAGGTGCCCGTATTCAAGAAGGGGTAGTATCTCTTGGAGGTTATGCCGATATATTTTACAGAAATACACGAGCTAGTGGAGTCATTCCACAGCTTTCGGCTATCATGGGTCCTTGTGCTGGAGGAGCAGTTTATTCGCCAGCATTAACGGATTTTATTATGATGGTAGAAAACACCTCTTATATGTTTGTTACGGGCCCAAATGTGGTAAAAACAGTAACGCATGAAGAAGTTACAGCCGAGGAATTAGGAGGAGCAAGCACCCATGCTTCTAAATCAGGTGTAGCGCATTTTACCTATGCCAATGAAATAGAATTGATAAATAATTTAAAAACCCTATTGAGTTATATTCCTCAAAATTGTGAGGAGGACACCCCACAAATAAACTATCAAGTCGGCGATGAAAGCCGCCCAGAACTCAACACTATAATTCCAGAAAATGCCAATCAGCCTTATGATATTCATGAAGTTATAAACGGTATAATTGATAGAGACACTTTTCATGAAGTGCATAAAGATTATGCCGAAAATATTATTTGCGGTTTTGCGCGATTAGCAGGACGTTCCATAGGAATTGTAGCTAATCAGCCGGCTTTTTTAGCGGGTGTTTTGGACAATCATGCTTCCAATAAAGCAGCACGATTTGTTCGCTTTTGCGATTGCTTTAATATTCCTCTTTTAGTATTGGAAGATGTTCCAGGCTTTTTACCAGGAACTGACCAAGAATGGAATGGTATTATTAACAACGGAGCAAAGTTATTGTACGCCTTTAGTGAAGCGACTGTTCCAAGAGTAACCATCATTACACGCAAGGCTTATGGTGGCGCCTACGACGTGATGAATTCTAAGCATATCGGAGCGGATTTAAATTACGCTTGGCCAACTGCCGAAATAGCTGTTATGGGAGCGAAAGGAGCAGCAGAAATTATCTTTAGAAAAGAGATAAAAGAAGCCAATGATTCGGAAGCAAAATGGAAAGAAAAAGAATCAGAATATGCAGAGTTATTTGCGCACCCTTATAATGCTGCAGCCAGAGGATATGTGGATGAGGTGATAGAGCCATCAACATCCAGAGAAAAATTAATAAAGGCCTTTAAAATGCTAGAAAATAAGGTCGATGTGTTACCTAAAAAGAAACACGGAAATATACCCCTATAGAATGAATGTATTAGTATTAGGTTCAGGTGGACGAGAACATGCCTTGAGTTGGAAAATTGCCCAAAGCAGTTTGTGCGAAAAGCTATTTATTGCTCCAGGAAATGCAGGCACTAATTTAGTCGGAGAAAATGTAGATATTAACGTCAATGATTTTCCAACGATTAAAACATTTGTACTTGAAAATGCTATAGATATGGTCGTGGTAGGTCCGGAAGATCCTTTGGTAAATGGCATTTACGACTTCTTTAAAAACGATAGCGCTTTGAAAGAAATATGCCTTATTGGGCCATCAAAAGAAGGGGCAAAATTGGAAGGGAGTAAAGACTATTCAAAACAATTCATGATGCGTCATAATATCCCAACTGCTGCCTATGGAAGCTTCACAGCAGAAACGATTGAAGACGCTTTTGATTTTCTAGAGACATTAAGCCCTCCGTATGTGCTTAAGGCCGATGGCTTAGCAGCGGGTAAGGGTGTGTTAATCCTTGACGATTTGCAAGAGGCTAAAACGGAGCTTAAAGCCATGCTTACAGAAGCCAAATTTGGCAAGGCCAGCTCAACGGTTGTTATTGAGGAATTTTTGGACGGCATCGAATTATCAGTATTTGTGTTGACTGATGGAAAAAATTATAAAGTATTGCCATCTGCAAAAGATTACAAACGAATTGGCGAAGGTGATAAAGGCCTAAATACTGGCGGCATGGGCGCTATTTCACCAGTGCCATTTGCGGATAGTATTTTCATGGAAAAGGTAGAAAATACCATAGTTAAGCCAACGATTTTTGGTTTACAAGAAGAAAATATTGACTACAAAGGGTTTGTGTTTATTGGACTTATGAATGTCGATGGAGAGCCATTTGTTATTGAATACAATGTGCGTATGGGAGACCCCGAAACGGAAGTGGTTATTCCTAGAATTAAATCGGATTTACTAAATCTGTTTAGAGGCATTGCAAACGGAACATTTGGAGAGCAAGATTTTTATGTAGATCAAGATGTGGCAACCACTGTAATGTTGGTTTCGGGAGGCTATCCAGAAAGCTATGAAAAGGGCAAAGAAATTAATGGATTAGAGGAGGTAGAAAATAGTATAGTCTTTCATGCAGGAACACGAAATGAAAATGAAAAAGTGTTAACCAATGGAGGCCGTGTTATGGCATTAACGTCCTTTGGAAGGACAATGGAAGAGGCTTTAGAAAAGTCGTTTGAAAACGCCAACAAGATACAATTTGATGGCAAGTATTTCCGTAGAGATATCGGTTTTGATTTAAAAGAGGAAAAGGTTTAAGCTTCTCCCTTTCTTTTGAAAGCGATTAATTTGCCTGTCCAGTAAACAAATAATACAGAAATGACAAGAGTTGCTAATACATTAGGAATATTCCCAAGAGTAGGCATGATTGTCCAGATGCTTGAAAATAAATCGCCGAGACCGTTCCAAAAAGTTGACCACATAGTTGAAAAAATATAATTTCTGCAAAATTAGAACATTCATTTAAAAATGCTAGTAAAAACACTGAAAACAAATAAACCCGCTGCATTTATTTCATTCTTTGTTTTAGCTATTACGTTTTTTGTTCTTGATTTTCTCGTAAGTCCTGAATTAACCCTCTCAACTAATCACCCCATTTTTTCATCGATAGCAAAGATTGTTATTGCGAATCCTTGGATGGCATATACACTCATTTTTGTAGTGACGTTATTGATGTCTATGGGGTGGAATAATTTATTAACCGATAGAGGCGTGTTTAAAAATGTGACCATTTTACCGGCCTTCACCTTAGTTTTATTGAATTCTGTTTTTTCATTTTCTTCCTTATGGATTTGCTATTTCTTGATGCTATTCGTTTTGAATAAACTCATGTCAACCTTTCAGACAAACAAGCCTTATGCCTTGCTCTATGACAGCGGGTTTCTAATTGGTTTGTCATGTTTGGTTTATCCCTTGTCAATTCTCTTTTTTATTTTGATTTATGTGTCTAATGTCATTTACATAAGCTTGAATTGGCGAATATTCTTAGTGCCTGTTCTAGGCTTGTTAACGCCCTTTTTATTCGCCTATACATATGCCTATTATTTTGATTTTACGCCACAGCTCACACAATATTTTTTGTCTTCTTTTAAGTGGTATTTACCTTCCTTTAGCTGGTCAATAGATTTGGTAATTTGGGCAAGTATTATTGGGATACTTTTTTTATTATCCTTCAAAGAAATGTTGGAATGGCTAGTGAGAAAAAATTTACGTTCAAGAAAAGCTTTTTACCTTTTGTTTGCTTATAGCGTTTGTGTGTTTATAGGAATATTCTTTAGTCAATACGTTTGGAATCACCTCTTGTTTTTTGGGCTTCCTTTATCAGTCATTTTAGCAAACTATTTCATGTATTTAGAAAAAAAATGGTGGTATGAAGGCGCCTACATACTGTTAATTTTATCCACATTATATGTTCATCTCGCTCCCCTTTTTATACTATAAATGTATATATTTGAGGGGTAAAATTAAACTCACTATAAGATGAAATTTGGCGTTGTTGTTTTCCCTGGTTCTAATTGCGATCAAGACATGATATATGTACTAGAAACTCTCTACGGACAAGAGGTTGTAAGCCTTTGGCATAAAGATACGGATTTACAAGATTGTGAGTGCATAGTATTGCCTGGCGGCTTTTCTTATGGAGATTATTTACGCTCTGGAGCAATAGCGCGTTTTTCACCCATTATGGAAAAGATTATAGAGTTTGCCAACAACGGCGGTTATGTTTTAGGCGTATGCAATGGCTTTCAAATTTTATGCGAATCAGGACTTCTACCTGGCGCTTTATTGCACAACAATAGCCATAAATTCATTTGCAAAAACGTGTACCTATCTACTCAAAATAACGATACATGTGCTACTCGGGGCATTGACCAAGAGCCGCTATGCATTCCTATTGCCCATGGTGAAGGACGTTATTTTGCAGATACGCATACCTTAAAGCAACTCAATGATAATGGCCAAGTGCTTTTTAGATACTGTGATGAGGATGGCAACATAACAGCAGAAAGCAACCCCAATGGTGCAGTAGAAAATATTGCTGGAATTAGTAACGCATCGGGCAATGTATTTGGAATGATGCCTCACCCTGAACGTGCTTCTGACAAGGAGTTAGGCAATACCGACGGGGGTTATATTTTTCAAAGCATTATCAACACAATATCACACGCTTAATCTACTTTTTGTAGAAATTCATTTCGTCGATATAGCTGTAAATCTTTTGTGGTAAAAAGTAACTGACATCTTTTTTTTCTCGAATACTTTTTCTGATAAACTCAGCAGAAATATCCATCAATGGTGCATCAGTAAGGTGTACCTTCTCGTTTGTTTCCATATCACAAGCCTTGCAGTTTGGTCTTGGATAGACATAAATGCTGTGGTGTTCTAAAATAGATGTATAATTTTTCCACTTATGGAAATGAAGTAGATTATCTTGACCCATGATGAGAGAAAACTCTTCATTTGGATGCGATTCTCTTAAATACGTAAGCGTATCTACGGTATAGGAAGGAATTGGCAAATTAAATTCAATATTTGAGGCATGCATTCTAGGGTCGTCTTCTACGGCAATACGTACAATAGTAAGTCGGTGTTGTTGATCCAGTAAGGTTTCTTTAGTTTTAAAGGGATTTTGTGGCGATACCATAAACCAAATTTTTTCAAGAGAAGTATTCTCTAACATAAATTGCGCAATTGCCAGATGCCCAATGTGAATGGGGTTAAACGAACCAAAAAATAAACCTACTTTCATCGTATAAAATCACTAACTAGTTTGAATGCTTTTTGGCAAGAATGTTCTAAAGAATCGTTAGTAATGGAAACATCAAAAGCACTTCGATACTCCATTTCTTCGGCCGCTTTAGACACCCTAACTTTAAGGCTGTCTTCAGTTTCGGTACCTCTATTTTTCAACCTTTCTTCTAAAATGTTCAAAGATGGAGGTGCAACAAAAATGGCTAATCCCTTTTCTTTGAAATGCTTTTTTAATGCAAGAGCGCCTTTTACATCAACATCAAAAATGATAACCTTTCCTTCAGACCAAAGCCTGTCCACTTCTTCGTTTAAGGTGCCATAAAACATATTCGTATAAACTTCTTCCCATTCTAAAAAATGATTTTTTGTAATGCGGTTTTTGAATTCTTCAACAGAAAGAAAGTAATAGTCTTTGCCGTTTTTTTCGTTTTCTCTTGGACTTCTGCTACAAGCAGAAATAGAAAATGAAAGCTCTGCGATTTGTTCGAGCAAATAGTTGACAATGGTAGTTTTGCCTGCGCCAGAGGGTGCCGAAAAGATGATAGCTTTCTTATAAGACATTGAGGACTTGCTCTTTAATTTTTTCTAATTCGTCTTTCATCTGTACAACCACTTGCTGCATGCTTGCATCGTTGGATTTTGAACCAATAGTATTTATTTCTCTTCCTATTTCCTGACCAATAAAAGCTAGCTTTTTACCTTCCGATGATTCGCTTTTCATAACCTCATCAAAATAATCGAGGTGTAAATTCAGACGTGTAATTTCTTCGGTAATATCGAGCTTCTCTAAGTAGTAAATAAGCTCTTGCTCAAATCTATTTTCATCAATGGAGGATTTTAGCTCTTCCATTTTTTCGCGAATACTGTTTTTAATGTTTTCAATTCTATTTTTTTCGTAATCTGCGATGGTTGATAAATGGGTGCGAATGTTGTTTATTCTAAAGCTAAAATCTTTAGCAAGAACGTCACCTTCATCTTTTCGGTAATGTGTAATCGCTTCTATCGCTTTGTTGAGTAAGCTGTCAATATCATTCCATTCGGCGTCTTCAATTTCTTCTTTTTCACTTATTAAGACATCCGGCATACGCACAATAGCACTCATAATTTCATCTTTACTTCCCAGATCTTCTGAAAGTGATTTCAAATCTTGATAATAAGACTTTACTAGTGAAGCATTGATGCGGCTCTTTGATTCGCTGATGTTTTGTTCGGCGAAAAGAGTAACCTCAATTTTACCTCGCCCTAGTGCTTGTCCTACGGTTTTGCGAATAAATAACTCCTTTTCTCTGTAGGCCATAGGAATTCTTACATTTATGTCAATTTGCTTGCTATTGAGGGATTTGATTTCAATAGTCAGCTTCTTATTTTGACGATTTAGTTCGGCTCTACCAAAGCCTGTCATGGATAGAATCATTTTCTTTTAATTTGATGACAAAGGTACTAAATTGCTATTCTTGAAGAGGTTTTGTTTTATAACTCACTAAATATACTCCAAAACAGATTAAAATTGCGGAAAGAATTTTTATGAAATCCAGTTCATCGCTACTAGCAATAATAGCTACGATACTTGCCAAAACAGGCTGAAGGTAAATGTAGGTGCTTACCGTCGATGGATTGAGTGTTTTTAAACCATAAATATTAAATAAATAGGCTAAAAATGTAGTGCAAACAACAACAAAACCAACTTTCCACAAAATTTCGGCGGGCATGCTATTCCACTCTACGGATTGAAACTCTGACCATCCAAATGGGCTGACAAAAATGAGTCCAAATAAAAACACCCAACTGATAACAGTAATTGGCTTATATTTTTTCATAAGAGATTTTACCAACACAAGGTAAATAGCGTAGGATGTAGCGTTCAGAAACACTAAAGTATTGCCAAAAAAATGGTCCTGACTAATGGTAATGTTTCCCCCGTTAGTAATTAGGGTTAATGCCCCCAAAGCACCTAAACCAATTCCTAGCCATTTTCGTTTACTGATGGTTTCGGTTGACATGATGCCGGCAAAGATTAATACCAAAATAGGATTAACAACCATTATTACGGCCGCATTGATGGGTGTGGTGAGGTTTAGCCCTTCAAAGAACAGCATCTGATTAATGGCCACGCCGAAAAGCGCACAAAGTGCTAAAAGAGGGATGTCTTTTCTTGCTACTTTCTCATAAAAAAAGAAACGATAGCATAGCCAAAACATAAGTACTGCGCCGCTAACCCTAACAAAAATAAACCCTAAAGGATTAATATAGTCAGGCATTACATCTTTAGCCACTGTGTAATTGATGCCGTAAATTAGGTTAGCTCCAAATAAAGCCAAATGAGCTAAAGCGTTTTTATTCATTCAGCTTCTTCTTTAACTCTTCAACGGTCTTTTTACTATTGCCCACAAAAACGGAATCATTGACAATAAAAACAGGGCGTTTGAGAAAAGTATCTTCTTCTAAAATTAACCGCTTATAGTCGGCTTCAGTTAATGTTTGGTCTTTTAGATTCATGCTTTTGTATTTCAAAGCTCTTCTACTGAATAAAGATTCAAAAGAGCCAGATAAAGCCGCCATTTGGTCAATTTGTTCTTCGGTAATCTTTTCTTCTCTAATATTTTGAGCCTCATCTTGCCAATCAAGTTCGCTTAGTATTCGCTGACAAGTACTACATTGAGAAAGGTGATATACTTTTTTCATTTTGTAAAAGTACTAAACTAAAATTGATGTTTGAAGATGTAAGATTTTATAAAGAAGAACTTTTTTTAAAATGAATTTTTTATCACTTTTGGACAAATAATTTAAAACCCTAAGCCCATGAATCATTCTTACTTTCGCTCAATATTAGTTGTTTTGTTTTTAAGTTTTACAACAAGTATTTTTGCTCAACTTACCGCACCCAATATTACCATTACCGATTTGGATGGAACCGATCATGAACTGTATGCCTACCTAGATTCTGGATATCAGGTTATACTTGACTTTTCTTATGAATTTTGTGGGCCGTGTTATGATTGGTCAGTAAATATTGGTCATGGACTGTGGGAAGAGCATGGTCCTGATGGAGATAATACCTTGCGTATGTTCCACATCGATGTTTACCCTGTTACAGATCAAAGTGTTTCAGAGTATACACAGTCTTGGGGTATTGAATATACGGTAGTAAACTTACCAGATAATCACCCCTCATACCCTGTTAGTGGTTATCCCGCCTTGTTTTTCATTTGCCCAGATAAAACGTTTAGTGAATCTGGAGGTTATGGTTATCCTAGTTCACAAATTGCAGCTGAATATTATATAGAGAAATGTAACGGTACTGATTTAAGCTCTAATTACTCGTTTTTTTCTGCTACTGAGGCTACACCTGCCAGTTTGTGTAGTGACTCGCTTGTGTATTCACCATCAATCACTGTTATAAGAAGTGGAGCGGTTGAATTTCCAAATGGCAATACATTTTTTGAAGATGAGTACGATGTGCAAATATTCATCAATGGCATTTACAATTCTACCCAAACTGTGGACCCTTGGGCGGACAATAGCGTTGGCACTTATAGTGATGAGTCTGTGTTAGAGCCTTTTCCTGTTAACTTAAATGATGAGGTTAGTTTCGTTATAAATTTTGAGGGTGATAACTTCCCTGATGACGATACGGTACATGTGACTATGCCATCTTCTGCAAATACAGAAACCTCTACCACTGAAACGTTGATAGTTGAAGCTAACGATGCGGTATTTTATGATGTGTATGATTCAAATAATGAATTCGTTCTAAATGGGGAAGGAAACTCTGAGTTTAACTTACCATCAAACAATTGCTACAGCATTGTATTTAATAATTCCCATGTTTATCCAGCAGTCTTAAAAGACGCTGCAACTGGCGCCATTTTATGTTCGTATGAGGTAGGCGATTATGTATCGTATGAAACACCACGCTTGTTTTTCAATGTATCAAAAACTGTCGGTATCGAAGAGGAATATTTTAACACTACAATTAAAGATGTTTATTACCTAGACTTATTGGGAAAACGTTTCGAAATTGACAATCATGAGCATTTAACCCAAGGAGTTTACTTAAAAGTTACCGAGTACAAAAACGGAGATAAACAAGTCGTAAAAGTATTGCAGTCCGATCAATAATTAGAGTTTTTATTTGTTAATAGCTAATTGGGAGTAATGTATAATAATTACTCCCAATTTTTTATACAGATTAATTTCAAAAAGCTAACTTTGTTATAGATATTCTACAAATAATGAAGTTCAATACAAAAGTAATACACGCAGGTTTAGAACCTGATACAGCAACAGGAGCGATAATGACTCCAATCTACCAAACTTCAACCTATGTTCAGGCTAGTCCGGGGGACCATAAAGGCTTTGAATATTCAAGAACTGGAAATCCTACGCGAGCAGCTTTAGAAAGTAATTTAGCGGCATTAGAAAATGCAAAATACGGCTTATGCTTTGCTAGTGGATTGGCTGCTATCGACGCCGTAATTAAACTTCTTAAGCCAGGCGATGAGGTTGTTTCAACAAACGACTTGTATGGCGGAACGTATAGAATCTTTACAAAGGTTTTTGAAAACTATGGTATAAAGTTTCACTTCGTTGGCATGGAAAACGCCAATAGAATTGAGGAATATATTAATGAAAACACAAAATTAATTTGGGTAGAAACGCCAACAAATCCCATGTTAAATATCATTGACATTGAAGAAATTTCTAAAGTTGCAAAAGCCCATAATGTATTACTTGGGGTTGATAATACTTTTGCTTCTCCATATTTACAGAATCCAATTGATAATGGGGCCGATATCGTTATGCACTCTGTAACTAAATATTTGGGAGGCCATTCAGATGTAGTGATGGGAGCTTTAATGGTTAACGATGATGCTCTTGCTGAACGCTTGTATTTTTTGCAAAACAGTTGTGGTGCTGTTCCAGGACCTATGGATAGCTTTTTAGTGTTGAGAGGTATAAAAACTTTACATCTAAGAATACAAAGGCATTGTGAAAATGGTAAAGCAATTGCAGAATTTTTAAAATCGCATCCAAAAGTAGATAGGGTATATTGGCCAGGTTTTGAAGACCATCCTAATCATGAAATTGCTAAACGTCAAATGAAAGATTTTGGAGGAATGTTATCTTTTTCATTAGTAGGTAATAGTTTAGAAGATGCTTTTAAAGTAGTATCTTCCACTCATTATTTTACCCTTGCCGAATCGCTTGGAGGAGTTGAGTCTTTGTGTGGCCATCCTGCTAGTATGACACACGCCGCTATTCCCAAAGAGGAACGCGAAAAAACAGGGGTAGTAGATTCTCTCATTCGTTTAAGTGTTGGCGTAGAAGATATAGAAGATTTGATTATGGATTTAGATAAAGCATTGAACACCTTATAATGAATATATATTACATAACAGGAGCCAGTAGCGGGATAGGAGAGGCAATAGCAGAACTCCTTTTAGAAGATAGCAACAATATAGTTTTCGGAATTGCGCGTTCAAGAACAATTCAGCACGACAGATACAAACACTTTTACATAGATTTGTCAACCGAATGGACAGATACCATATTCAAGAAACCAACCTTCAAAGCAGAAAAAATAATTTTAATAAACAATGCCGGTTCAATAGGGCCAATCAAACCTTTGCAAGAACACAGTGAGCAAGAAATAAAAGAAAATTATTTTTTGAATATCATTGCTCCGACAATTTTATGTAAGCAATTCATTAGTGCATTTTCTGAATCCAGTTCAAAGTGTATTGTATTAAACATTAGCTCTGGCGCAGGCAAGCATCCAATTCATTCATGGAGTACTTACTGTTCGTCCAAGTCTGCATTAGACATGCTTTCAATGACTGCCGACTTAGAGCCTTCTAACGTTAAGTTTTATTCAGTTGCTCCAGGAATAGTGGATACGCCTATGCAAGACGACATTAGAGATGCTGATGAAAAGCATTTCCCTGAACTTAATCGATTTATCGCTTATAAAAATGAAGGGGAGTTAAGTTCTCCTTTAGATGTAGCTCAGAAATATGTCGATTTTCTTAACAATAGCTCAAAGTTCAAAGAAGTCCTATATTCAGTAAGAGACTTTTAATCTTAAATTTCACCCTTTTTTTATTAAAAATAGACATTTATAGTATTTAACTAACTGAAAATCAGTTATATAGAAAAAATGTTTAAAATAAACAGCACTATGTTGATAACGAAAACATCAGAAGTGTTTAATTTCAAGGCTATTAATTTTTAACTATCTGTTAATCAGCGAATTACATAGAAAAGAAATTCAAAACAAGCCTTTTTTCTTAATTTAGTCTCATTACTTTCGATTTGAAAAAAAAATTTGAAATTTGAGTTCCAACCGTATATGTTTGTTTCAATTATTAACCAAATCAATATTTAAAATGGAAAAAGTATTTAAATACTTCGGTGATTTTTTTACAGGTTTAACAGCTTTAGTTTTAACACTTTTAGGATTAGGTGTTGCTGTTGAAATTCTATTCGGTTCAGGAGCAATGTTTGGTGTTACTGTTATTGAGAATGTAACCAATGTACTTGGCTCTTTAGCTGGTTCAGGATTTGCTGGATTTTTAGCAATTTTGATATTATTTTCTTTAATAAAGAAATAATTCAATATTAGATAGTAAAAAAAAGCTCGTCTAACGGCGGGCTTTTTTTAAATTAAATATTATCTTCAATCAAAATTTGTGAATATGAAAGATTTACTACAAAAAATAGAGTCATTGGCGTCTGAGCTTACATCCTTCGCTGTGGTTATATTATGCTTAGGAATTACAGTTCAGTTAATAATTGGTGAGCCACTATTTGGATGGAATGTAGTAGGAAATATTTCAAAAGCTATTGGCTCAATGGGTCAAAGTAGCTTTATAGGAGTAGCCGCTTTGCTTGTTCTGTATTCTATTTACAAAAATAAGAAGTAATAACTTCGTTTATCCTCCTTTTCAAACTTGTCAATTAGATGCATTCTATACTTTTTGTCGGTGATTGTATCATAAACAAAAGCACAGTCAAGTGAATTGCCATTTTTTTCCGTTCGAATTTCTGTTTCGGCATTTCTACTTTGCTTTACAACAACAGTATCTGACATAATCTCTTTGTCACCATTTTCCTTGTTGAAATTAGACGCTGTTAAAAGTGTAAAGAATGTCAATATGTAAATAGTTTGTTTCATTTTCTTTAATGCGCTCCAACGGTATTGTATAAGAATAGTAGCGGATTTTATGTGCTAAATTTTCGGATTTGTACTGACCTTTTTTTTTACTTTCGTTTTATCACTTAAACCGCTATTACTTATACACATAGTTGTGCTTTCGTGCTTTATTTTTTCGTCTATCTGTCAGCGTTGGCATTCTATTTCAGTTTAATTTTTTTTATTTCTGTGTCATACTCGTAATTCACGATATTTTCATTTAAAATCAATTGGATGGCTTCTTCAATGATTTCAAAAGGAACTACAAACCATTCTCTGGGATTTAGTCTTTGTCCTTTTTCGTTAAACAAGTCAATGTCCAAACAAGCGTTTGCAAAAAACCTATGCAGAAGGTTTTCAAGTTTGTCCGCATTTCGATTGTAAACTTTGTAAGTCGCTATTTTTTTAACATCAGCAAATAAATATGTTGCTTCATTTTTAGCATTCTTTATTCTGTCGTCAACTGAACCACTCGCGAAACCGATTTTGTATAAATCCTTAATTCCCGCAAGTTCTTTTTTGGTTGACTTTGTTTTCAAAACGTAAATCCAACCCGATTGAACATCTTCATCTTTTACAAGACCTGAATTTACGAATAAGTCGAGCTCAATTTTCTCATAAGTGTTAGTTATTAGCTTACCGTCTTTTTGGATTTGCTTACCTAATGAACGAAAAAGCATATTGCTATAAGTTCCATTCTCAAAAACCGTTCTTGTTCTACCTTCAACTCTAACTCTGTTGCCTGATTTCTGCTCCCATTCTTCTTTTTTCAAGTTGGCTGATTCCAAATAGAGCATAATGCCATTCATTAAATAGAAATCGCCAACGTGAAGATTCTTTTCAATGTTGGTGAACGGCTTTATCTTTCGTTTTCCTTCCTTAATTTCTTTGTGAACCTGTAAGAACATTTTCTCATACTTCTCAAAGTCTTTTTCCTTCATTGGTTTTCTTTGAGCCACAAAATCGGCTTCTGCTCGGTCTACTGGTTTCGGTGTATGTTTGAATTTGAATATATCTAAATCTTTGTCAGGTTCTAACAATCCCATATCATCATCATTCAAAATATCGTCAATGGATTGTTTTTCCATTTCTACGTGACCTAATAAATCATGCCTATCAAAAGGTTTGAGGATTTTTTTCTGTTCCTCATTTTCTCTAAAGTTTTTAAGTTTGGCCATCAGTCCATATTCAGACATACTAGATTTGCTTGGTTCTCTGTCGTTTTTGTCAATAAATACATTGATTTCCTCAAAAGAATCAATCAGCCTTTCTTCATCTGTTTTCACAGTTGAAGCCTTGACTTTTGAATCTAACAATTCAAAATCATCATCATTGAAAATGTCGTCTATTGTTAGTTTCTTCTTAGCCATTTTCAAGTGCTTTTTTACGTTTCAACTCTCTCAAAAACACTAATGCTTCAGCCATTCTTTTTTCCTTGTAGTCAAATGCCTGAATACTTGGTTGTTCTCCTTTGTTGTTCTTTACCCATTCTTTTATTTTTGGCCATAATAAAATGGCTTCTTCTTCTGTCATTTCAATTTTGGTTGATTGAATGTGCTCGTCAATCAATTTTAAAACCTGTGTTGTTACCGATTTTGATAAAATTTCAAAGGCTTTTTGGAACGGATTCACTTGGTCAATCAAATCAATGTGAATATCATCAATATTCACAAAGCTTCCTGCCATTCTAATAAATTTCTTGTCGCCTTGCTCTTCAATTGTACCGTTTTTGATTACAGAATCAACGACGACGTGTTGTCTTACTGCTTCAACATCTTCTTCATCCAAATCGGGATAAACTTCTCGAATGATTTTAGGAATCAAAACAGTATTGATAACCTCTGGCTCAATATTTCCTGGCATTGCTTTTAGCATTTGCGGGTCTTGAAGAATTTTAGCCTTCAAATCATTCAAATCTGTATCAATGATATCTTTGGCTCTTTGTGAAGTAGGCAACTTGAAACCTCTTATTTTAATGGTTTTGTCGTCCTCTTCTTCATCCTCATCATCTTCGTCTTTTTTAATCTTGAATTTGAAGTTAGGTGCCAATACTTGTTCCATTAATAAAGAGGCTGTAATGGCTTTTAACATATTGTTTACAGACAATTTTACTTCCTCACCTTCCGCATCAGGATTAGCAATAAGGTTAGTAAATTGTGCGTGAGTCTTATTATTGCTATCTCTTGTAGCTCTACCGATTATCTGAATAATTTCTGTTAGCGAACCTCTGTAACCAATAGTTAAAGCGTGTTGACAATAAGGCCAATCAAAACCTTCTTTTGCCATACCTAAAGCAATAATGATGTCTATATCCTCTGGCGAATTTACAGTACGCAAATAGGCACTTATTTTATCTCTTGATTTTGGATTATCATTAACCAAATCAGCAACTTTTAAAATCTTGCTTGTTTTCTGGCTTTTGATGTGCAGAACACCTGTTGTTTCGTCTTGATATTCCAATTCGCCCAAAACATCAATGATGTGATTGACTTCTTCGTATTTCTCTTTGGATGATTCGGCAGAGTTAACACTTGGAATGTGGATGATGGTTTTTTGATTTTCATCAAGTATCTCTGCCAAAGCCGATATTTCTTTTTCAGGGTGTTTCTTGAAATACTTCCCTGTGTAGAAATGATAGCCAATACCCAACGATTTTAAAAACTCATAGCCGTTTAATTGTTGGTAATAAGTGTACGTTACTTTCGTGAATTTTGCCTCATCTTCAGGCATTAATACGGGAATGCTATCGCCTCTGAAATACGAGCCTGTCATTGCAACAATATGAGCTGTTGAATTTGCCATAATGCTTTTTAGAACTTGCCCTAAAATATTATCTCCTTCGGCTGAAACGTGATGAAATTCATCTATTGCCACCAACGTGTCGTCTAATTTCTTTACATCTAAACCGTCAAATGCAAAACGTAAAGTAGCGTGTGTACAAACTAAAATTTGTTCGTCAGATTCTAAAAAGTTCAGGAATGCCGTCACCTTACTTTTTTCTTCGCCTGGTGTACAGAGATTATATTTTGGGTTTGGACTCCAATCTGTGAAAAAGCCAAACTTTTTAAGTTCAGTTGTACCGAAAGATGCACCAATAGATTTTTCAGGTACAGCAACAATTACTTTTTTAATGCCTTGATTTTTGAGTTTGTCTAAAGCAATAAACATTAAGGCTCTTGATTTACCTGACGCTGGCGGTGCTTTGAGCAATAAATATTGTGCGGTTCTGCCTTCATATGCCTTTTCTTGCATTTCTCGCATTCCTAAAGCATTGGTACTTTTGCTTTTACCTGACTGGTCGTATTCTACGTGTACTAAATTTGGCATATATTATTTTTTGACGGTCTTTTTTCTTGTTTTTTTCTGTTTAGCAAAAAGTGTATCCTTTTTTAGCATTTCTTCATATTGCTTGAATAAATACTCCAAACGCTCGGTATCATTTTTAAATGGCTGCAAACGGTAACATTGCTCAATTGCAGTATCCAATTCTTGATGGGCTTGTAACAATCCTTTTGGCATAGTTGTAGGATTGTATAATTGAGCCATAGTTTTATTATGTTTTGCTCGTTCGTCTAAAATGGCGAACACATACAAGTTCAAGTTTTCCTTTTGCTTTGTTGTAATATCTGGAAATGGAAAAGTATTGTAGCAAAGTGTATTTGTATATTGAATTCGTGTTTCAAGTCTTCCAGAAGTAGCGTGAGTCCAAACCATATGCATTTTTGATGCAACAACGCCAAAAAGCCAAGGTTTAGCATTATAAACTACTCTTGTGCCATTTGAAGGAACATAAGAATCATCATAAAACCCGATTGGAATATATGACCTTAATTCAGAAGAAGTTTGAGGAACTAAAATGAATTCTCCTTTTTGATGTTTGTCTTCATCAAAAAAATGTGGATTTTCTGCCTTTTTTTGTGTGGCTAACTTTTTACTATTTAGCCTAAATATTTCAACTTTTTCAAAGCGTTCAGCTAAAGCCTTTATTGTGTATGCTTCCTTTACGTTTTCTTCTGTAATGTGAATGCAATATCTGCTTGTGCCTTTTATAAATTCGGAAGCACCAATGTATTTTTTGATAAACTTTTCGGCTTCTGGATGCTTTGAAAGTATTTTGTTTTTCTCTTCTTGGTCTAAAAGTAAATTGCCATTGTCACCTGGGGAACTACCCTTAATCATTGAGGGTAATTTACTAAGCGGGCTTGTTCGGGACGAAACGTAAACATTGGAAGTGTTGGTTAAATAAGGACTTATATTTTTTACACTTTGTTTCAGATTTTGGTTGTGAAGGAATTTGTCTGAAGTATCAACGTTTCTAATTCCAATTATTACAACTGCAACACCTGCATTACCTTTTGCATTATTGGTCCATTTGAATGACTGGTGGGCAAAATCAATTTCTTGCCCTTTATTTAGAATAAGTGGCCAAATTAAAGCCACTTGCTCCCCTTGTGTTATTGAGTTTGTGGTTACAAAAGCATATTTTGCTTTTTTGGCTTGAATGTATTGTGTAGCCTTATAAAACCAACAAGCGATATAATCTAGCTTTTTATAGCTGTTTATGCGAGAAAATACGATTTTCATATCTTCCTTTTGGCTTTCGTCTTGTCTGCTATAACCCAAGTAAGGCGGATTTCCAATTACAAAAACTTCATCTATTTCAGTAATAGTACATACCTCATTCCAATTTCTTCTTGTAGCATTCCCTTGTTGTATTTGTCCTGCTTCTTTTAATGGAAGAATAGGGTTGGACCTACCAAAGTCAAACAATGTATCTTCAAAAACTCTGTTCATTTGGTGTTCTGCCAACCAAAGTGATAGAATTGCCATTTCGTGAGCAAAATCGTCTATTTCAATTCCGTAAAATTGTGAGAGTTGAATTTGGGTAAATTCTAAAGTTGGGTTTGGGCTTAAATCAATAATTTTTTCTAAAATTCTAATTTCCAACAAACGAATTTCCTTGTAAGTAATAATCAAAAAATTTCCGCTTCCACAAGCTGGGTCAAAAAACTTAATCCTTGACAACCTTTTTATGAGCGTTCTTAATTGATTAATTGTAGTTGCATTTTCAAAGACTTCGTACAATTCATCTAAAAACAATGGTCTTATTAGTTTTAGAATGTTTTCTACAGAAGTGTAATGCATTCCTAAATCGCTACGATAATCAGGAATTACTACAGCTTGAATCATTGAGCCAAAAATATCTGGATTGATATCTTTCCATTGTAATTCGCCCAACTCAATAAGCGTTTTTCTCGCTTTTGAAGTGAATTTAGGTGAGCTTATTTTTTGACCAAACAGGCCACCATTTACATAAGGAAATTTGGCTAAAAATTCAGGATAATCTTTTCCGCTTTTACTGTCTAAACGGTCAAATAAATCATCTAAAAAGCTATGTGTGTCTTTTCCGTTTTCTGCAGTATGTTGAGCTAATGTATTGGTAAAGATGCTGTCTTGCTCAAAGATCTCTGTGTCTTCTGCAAAAAAGCAAAACAGCAATCGGGATAAGAAAATATTCAGATTGTGGATGCTTGCTTTTGAATTGTAGATGTTTGGGTTTTCTTCAATCAACAAATCATATAAGGAAGCCATTTTGTACGAAGCATTTCTATCGGCTTCATTATCGTTGCTCGCATTATATACTTCACTTCCTGCTAATGGCAAAAAGAAGTCGAAATAATTCGGCAGTTCTTTAATTTCAATATCTAAGTTTTTACCTAATCTTAAATCTTTTGCAACAAGCTCTTTGTGGTCAGTCAGAATAGCAAATCTTGGTTTGTGCTTTAAGATTCGTTCTTCTTTAGAAATGGCATCAATACTGCTCAACAGTTTTCCTGTGGGTTCTACTTTAAAAAAGATTTTTTTTTTGTAGAGTATTTCGCCATCAACCTTGGATAAATTGTAATCTCCTTTTTTTAGTCTTGTTACAGATGTTTTTGAAATGCCGTAGGCAACCAACAAGTCAAAGACAAACTCTTCTTTTGAGAAGTTGTCAATCAGGTTCTGAACGTTATGTTTTATTTCGGTTGATTTCATTAGTTGTCCTGTTCAGGTTTGTTAGAAACTAGCAATTCTTTAATGTCAACATTCAGTATTTCTGCAATCTTGTATAAGTCGTCTATACTCGGCTGTCTTTTGTTTTGAGAATATGAGTGAACCATATTGTAACTCTTCCCCAATTGCTCAGCCAACCAAATTTGCTTAATTCCTTTTCTGTCTAAAACCTCTTTAATTCGGTTCATTTTGAATTATTTTATTGACTTGGACTTTTTCATTTTTCAATGGTCAAGTCGAACTTTCGTTTCAGTTCTCAAAAGCAGGAAAGATTTTATGAATACTCACTAAATGAGTATAAATATTATCACCCAGTTTGAGGTGTGTCGGCAAAATAATAGCTCTTTTGGTTTTTCAAGGTCGGCTTTTGGGGTCGGCAAAAACCAAATGTGCTTGACCGTGCGGTAGCTTTTTCTTTTTTCCAATGGCATACAACTATATAAATATACGCAATGCGTATATCCCTTTTTTATAGATTTCGTATATCTATTTCAGTACAATTTTGTTAATAACATGTAAATCAATACGTTAGCCTATATTTATGCCAAATATCAATTTACCTAAAGCGAATGTTATGTGTCCCAACGGTTTGAATATGGATGCGTATCCCGCAGGGTGCTATGCGCTATACATATCCTAAGTTTACAAAATTATTAACTTAAAATTTGTACGGTTCATTGGACAAAAAGTCCGTTTTAAGGTTGTTAAATTCAAGTAGTTTCGTTCTTCAAATCCTTTTCTTATGAAAAAATACACTAATTATTATGGAGTTGATATATCGAGAGATATATTTGATGATGTTAATCAATGTGGTACACAAAAACAAGAAGTCCTAGTGAGCTTCTAGCCAGTTTTCACCCTTTCCAACTTCGACCTCTAGTGGAACGCTAATTGATAGAGCGGTTTCCATTTTTTCTTTAATCTTTTTTTGTAGGATTTCTAATTCCGATTTGTGGACATCAAACACAAGTTCATCGTGAACTTGTAAAAGCATTTTCGATTTGTAATTTCCTTCATCAAGCATCTTATTTACAGCTATCATCGCCAATTTGATAATGTCAGCTGCTGAGCCTTGAATAGGAGCATTAATCGCGTTTCGTTCGGCATAACCTCTTACTACAGCATTTCTAGAATTAATATCGTTAAGCCTTCTTTTTCGTCCCAATATAGTTTCTACAAAGCCATTTTCTCGGGCCTTGTCGATACTCATTTCCATGTATTCTTTTACCTTGGGGTATTGCATAAAGTAATTGTCAATAATGTCTTTTGCTTCACTTCGTTTGATGCCTAACCGTTGGGATAAACCAAAAGCCGATATGCCATAAATAATTCCAAAATTCACCATTTTGGCGTGTGAACGTTGTTCTCTGCTGACGTCTTCTAAATTGATTTGGTAAACCTTTGCGGCTGTGGCCGTGTGTATATCTTCTCCCTTTTGAAAAGCGGAAAGCATCCCTTCATCTTGTGAGAGGTGAGCCATTAATCGTAATTCTATCTGAGAATAATCGGCAGCTAGAAGAATGTAATCACTGTTTCTAGGAACAAATGTTTTCCTTACTTCTCTTCCTTTTTCACTACGGATAGGAATGTTTTGAAGATTTGGATTTATTGAACTTAATCGTCCAGTAGCGGCAACTGCTTGTTGGTAGGTTGTGTGTATTCTATCGGTTGCTTTATCGGCGAGTTCTGGTAGAGTGTCCACATAGGTTGATTTTAGCTTTTGCAGTTGTCTAAACTCTAGTATTTCATCTATTATTTCGTGTTTTCCTTTTAATTTTAGCAGGGTATCTTCAGACGTTGAATATTGACCAGTTTTTGTTTTTTTAGGCTTTTCCACGAGCTTCATGTGTTCAAACAAAATTTGCCCCAATTGTTTGGGCGATGCAAGGTTGAAAGGAACTCCTGCTAGCTTTTGAACATTATCGTTAAGTTCAATTAACCGCTCTTCCAATTCTTTTGAAAAATCTGCTAAGGCATTTGTGTCAACTTTTATGCCTTCCATTTCCATTTTAGAAAGTACAGGAATTAATGGTAATTCAATATCGTTTAAAATACTTAGGCTCTGGCTGCCTTCAAGTTCCTTTTGAAAAATGGCTTTAAGTTGAAATGTAATATCGGCATCTTCACAAGCATATGGAAATACTTTTTCAAGAGGTGCTTGGCGCATACTCATTTGATTTTTACCCTTTTTACCGATAAGGGTTTCGATGCTTATGGGAGAATAGTTTAAATAATTTTGGGCAAGCACATCCATATTATGCCTTTGGTCTGGCTCAAGCAGATAATGGGCAAGCATAGTGTCAAAATAAGGACCACAGACATTAATACCATATTTAAACAGCATTTTATAATCGTACTTTAAATTTTGCGCCACTTTTTCTATTTGGGGATTTTCAAAAAAGGCTTTGAATTCCTCTGCAATTTCATTTTCCTGTCCCTCAGCTACATGAACGTAGTGGGCTTTGTTTTTTTCATAACAAAAGGATAGTCCAATAAGGTCGGCAGTAAGGGGGTTTAGTCCTGTCGTTTCTGTATCAAAACAAACAGACTTTTGCTGCAAAAGAATACCTAATAACTCTTGCCTTTTTGCCTTTGAATCTATTAAAATGTATTCGGTCTTTATGTCTTCAAGCCGTTGAAAAGAAGGCGTTGGCGGGACGTCGTCTTCGGCCGCCATGGCAAACAAATCCATTTGAGCAGTTGGCGCTTTTTCAGTTTTAACTGGGGCATCTTCTTTTGGGTTGTCTTCACTTTCAGTTGTAGTAGTTTGGCCAAGTAATCGCTTTGCTAAATTTCTGAACTCTAACTCTTCGAATAGAGTTTGTACTTTTTCGGCATCAAATTTTTTGACTTCTAAGTCCGCTTCATTAATTTCTACGGGAGCATCTAGTAATATGGTCGCTAGTCTTTTTGATAGAATGCCTTTTTCTTTATTTGCTTGGATTTTCTCACCTAATTTCCCCTTGATTTCTTCGGCATTATCCAATAGCGTTTCCATATTACCGTATTCGGCAAGTAGTTTTTTGGCTGTCTTTTCGCCAACCCCAGGAAGTCCTGGAATATTATCAACGGCATCGCCCATCATGCCTAAAAAATCAATGACTTGAGTCACTTCTTTTATTTCAAATTTATTTAGCACCTCTTGGACTCCCCACACCTCTGTTGGCTTCCATTTGTTTCCAGGCCTGTAGAGTAAAATATTTTCTGAAACAAGTTGAGCAAAGTCCTTGTCTGGTGTCATCATATAAGTTACAAAGCCTTCTTTTTCGGCTTTTTTGGCTAGTGTGCCTATGACGTCGTCGGCTTCGTATCCATCGGCGAATAGCTTAGGGATATTAAAAGCGTCAAGAAGTTGGTCAATGTATGGCAAAGCAACAGAAATACCTTCAGGCATGGCTTCTCTATTGGCTTTGTATTCTGAATATTCAATGTGTCTTACAGTTGCTTTTGGGGTATCAAAAACTACTGCAATATGGGTTGGCTTTTCTTTTTTTAATACTTCTACCAAACTATTTACAAAGCCTAATACGGCTGAGGTCTCTACACCTTTAGAGTTTATTCGCGGATTTTTGCTAAAGGCAAAATACGAACGGTAAATAAGTGCAAAAGCATCTATTAAAAATAGTTTTTTTACTGGTTTCATCTATGAATTGCTTTTTCTGCAAGATACAAGATTATGTGTATTTTTGTAAGTATGAAACGTCTAATCTTAGCCTTATTTTTATCCTTATATGTATTCGCCTGTGCTCAAGAGCCTATGCTCACCATGGAAGGTTGGTGGACGATGTCTGATGGTCAACATTATTTTGAAGATCAGAAAATTATGCCTGCTAAATTCGTTGGAGAAGACCTTTGGGGTATGGAAGACTATTATACAGAGCTTGTGCCTGAAATGGGTTTGCCAGTTCAAAGCATTATTACTGCTCGAATGAATGGCGATGTCTTAGAAATTTATACTCTTGAAATAGCCCCTGAAGGGTGCGAAGAATACTAATTTTTTAAGGCTATAGGATTTATCTTAATAAGACCTACAAAGTCCATAACCCTCATGATGGGGTAAATGGGGTCAATCTCATACCACTTTCTTGCAAAGTTTGCCATTCCGCCTTCTGCGTGGTGGTTGTTATGATAGCCTTCACCAAGCATGAATATATCAAACGGCATGAGGTTTTTAGAGGTGTCTTCAACGTCATAATTAGTATAGCCAAACTTATGAGCAAACCAATTAACGATAGTTCCATGGATTGGACCCATGACAATGTGCATTGGAATAAATAAGTACATCCACCAAGCAGTAGCAAAAGTGTAGTAAAACCAGATATAAAATAATGACCAAAGAATTTTTACTAATATGGAACCAGCCATTTTATCAAACCACTTCCAGTCAGGGAGATTCTTTTTTAGGGCTTCTTTCACTTCGATAGTGCCACTTTGGATGCCGGCAAACTTATGATATGTTTTTACCATTAAAGTCACAAAATTTGTAGAAAACAATGGCGAATGTGGGTCTTCTTCTTTATCAGCATGTTCGTGGTGTAGTCGGTGTAAAATACCGTAAACCTTGGGGCTCATATACGAGGAGCCTTGAGCGACAAAAGAAAAGACAAAAAAGAATTTTTCTACCCACTTTGGCATGGTAAACATCTGGTGTGCTGAATAGCGGTGATGAAAGAAGGATTGAGCGAATAAAGATAAGTACCAATGAGCAACAATGAATAAAAAAATTTCCATAAAAACGATTAAAAAGGGTTAGTTTTCAGGTACAAAGGTCGGTATAAATTACAAACAAATAAATTTTCTTAGATATTTTTATTCATTATAAATAACTGCTGTTACAGTCTGACCAACAGCTTCAAGAGTGTTTTTGTCGATATTGTTCATGTCGTCGCCATGGGTGTGCCAGTGTTTATTAAAGCCACTTTTGGTATTCATATCGTGCTCAATAATATCTATAGTAGGAATATTGGCTATGGAATTAATATAAAGATGGTCGTCGATAATTTGAGGTGTCATTTGATAAATAAAATATTCATCATGACCCAATGCATGTGCTTGTTTCCATACTTTTTTGAGAATGCGTTGAGCAAAATTTCTTGAAATTCCTTCGTGTGTAAATCGAGCGTCCTTAGCACCTACCATGTCCAACAAAATGCCAAATTGAGCGTAGTAATTTTCTACATGAGGGTTTTCACTCCAATATTTTGAGCCGATACACCAGCTTGTTGCAGAGTTAGGGGAAGCGCTATTTGGATCGCCATAATCTTCAGCGTCAAAAAGAATAATATCGATACCCACACGGCTTTCTTGCTGAGACAACAAGCGGGCAATTTCTATAAGTACGCCTACACCACTACCGCCATCGTTGGCTCCCAGAATTGGTTCGTTTTGGCGTTCATCGTCGTAATCTGCTACATGCCTTGTGTCCCAATGTGCGCACAATAAAATACGGTTGTTTTTTTCAGGATTAAAAGACGCAATGATGTTTCTAAGCGTATGGCTCTTGCCATCATAAGTGGTAATGCTGGTATTTTGTTCTTGAACGTGTGGGGTATAGGTCAATAGTTTCTGGACTAAAAAATCGCCACATTTTTGCCAGCCTTTACTGCTCAAATAGCGAGGTCCAAAATCCACTTGTTGTTGAATGAATAGATAGGCACTGTCTACATTAAAAGACGGTATTTCAACAGCTTTTTTGGATTCTTTTTTAACCGATTGAGTTGATTTTTTTTCTTCTTGACAAGAGAATAAAATAAGGATACTTAAAGTAATGGCAATAAAACGCATAATAGTGTTAGGTTTATTCTTTGATTTCCCACGAGCTTCCTTCGCTTCCGTCTCGCACTTCAATGTTTAGTTTTTTGAGTTCATCACGAATCAAATCGGCCGTTGTCCAGTCTTTGTTTGATTTGGCGGCACTTCTAATTTGCAAGACAATATCCATGATGTCGTTGCTCAAGTCTGTGTTGGCTTCTTCATCGTTTTTCAATCCTAAAATTGTAGTCACGAAAGTGTCAAAAATTTCAGTTAATGTTTTTATATCGCTTGTTGTGAGCTCTTCTGTTCCTGCTTTCGCACAGTTAATGATTCGTACAGCTTCGAAAAGGTGGGCAATAAGAATAGGCGTATTAAAGTCGTCATTCATTACATTGTAGCAGTCTTGCAAAATGGCGGAGACATTAACAGACGATTTGTTGCTTCCTTTTAGCTTGGCAATTGTTTTTTGAGCATTTAGTAGTTTGCTTAAGCCTTTCTCTGCTGCTTGTAAAGCATCGTTTGAAAAGTCTAATGGGCTTCTATAGTGGGCTTGTAAAATGAAAAAACGCACCGTCATGGGTTTGTAGGCACGCTCTAATAAATCGTGGTTACCGCTAAAAAATTCCTCAAGATTTATAAAGTTCCCTAAGGATTTACCCATCTTTTGTCCGTTGATGGTAATCATGTTATTGTGCATCCAAAAGTTTGCAGGATCACAATTATTGCAGGCATTTGATTGTGCAATTTCGGCTTCATGATGCGGAAAAACTAAATCCATGCCACCGCCATGAATATCAAATGTTTCGCCCAAATACTTACTGCTCATCGCTGAGCATTCAAGGTGCCAACCAGGAAAACCTTCACCCCAGGGCGAAGGCCAACGCATAATGTGTTCTGGAGATGCTTTTTTCCAAATGGCAAAATCAACTGGGCTTTTCTTTTCACTTTGACCGTCGAGAGTTCGTGTGTTTTCTAAGGTGTCTTCAATGTTTCTGCCCGAAAGTTTTCCGTATGGAAAATCCTCATTGTATTTGTTGACATCTAAATAAACGGAACCATTAACTTCGTACGCATAGCCGTTTTGCAATATGCTTTTGACCATTTCTATTTGTTCAATAATGTGGCCAGTTGCTCTTGGCTCAATAGAGGGTGGCAAACAATTTAGTGCGTCTACAGCCTTGTGGTATTTTAGAGTGTAAAATTGGACCACTTCCATAGGCTCTAGCTTTTCTAAGCGTGCTTTTTTTGCAATTTTATCTTCACCATGATCGGCGTCATCTACTAAATGACCTGCGTCAGTAATATTACGTACATAGCGGACTTTCAATCCTCTGTGTTGAAGGTATCTAAAGACTATATCAAAAGTAATGGACGGTCGGGCATGCCCCAGATGAGGCTCGCCATAGACGGTAGGTCCACATACGTACATGCCAACATGAGAAGGGTGAATGGGTTTAAAAACCTCTTTCTTTCGGCTGAGTGTATTATAAATGAATAAATCAGAAGACATTCCTGTACTGTTATTGGTTTACTAGTGTTTTAATATTCGTCAACATATCTGATGTTAACTCATGCAAATTAACGGAACTTTTCCAATTCCAATCGGTTTTTGCTACAGAATCATCAATACTTTTTGGCCAACTGTCGGCAATCGCTTGCCTGTAATCCGATTCGTAGCTAATTTCAAATTTAGGAATGTGTTTTTTTATTTCTTCGGACAGTTCTTTTGGGCTAAAGCTTAGTCCAGCAATATTGTACGACGAACGAATAGCTATGTTGTCGCTTGGGGCGTCCATAATTTCTAAAGTAGCTCGAATAGCATCAGACATATACATCATTGGTAAACAAGTGTCTTCTTTTAAGAAGCAATTGTATTTTGCAGTTTTTAATGCCTCATGAAAGATGTGTACAGCGTAGTCGGTTGTGCCGCCGCCAGGCTTAGATTTCCAGCCAATAAGTCCAGGGTATCGAATGCTTCTTACATCAACATTAAACTTCTGATGGTAATATTCACACCAACGTTCTCCGGCTAATTTACTAATGCCGTATACAGTATTTGGCTCCATAATAGTATGCTGAGGAGTCATAAGTTGAGGTGTTGTTGGGCCGAATACAGCGATACTACTTGGCCAGAATATTTTTTGGATATGTTTTTCCTTTGCTAAATCTAGCACATGTGAAAGGGAGCGCATGTTAAGTCTCCATCCCAGTTCAATATTTTTTTCGGCTGTAGCAGAAAGTAATGCAGCAAGAAGGTATACTTGTGTTACGTTATATTTTTTAACTATACTGTATAGTCTTTCTTTATCCATTATATCCAGCACTTCGAAAGGTCCACTAGAACTCATTGCCGAATCCAAGGGGCGTATATCTGATGCGATAACCGAAGAATTGCCATAAATTTTTCTTAGAGTTAAGGTGAGTTCTGTGCCTATTTGTCCCGAGGAACCAATTATTAAAATTGTGTCTTTCATGAGTAGCTAGTAAATAGATTACAAATATAGTATTTAGTAATAACTATGATTCAAATCAGCTTTTTTTTAGTTTTTCTTTGATTACCTTTGACGCATCAAAATGCTTATCTATGGATCCTAATGCATATAAAAAAGGCTTGAGGAATAAGTTGAGTAAGGAACAAGCGCTGGAAAAGTTGAATGCCGAGTCCTTTTTTAGGAAAACTGTTTCCTTTTACCGATATGTAATCATTGACAACCCTGAACAATTTAGAGACAAGTTGTTTGAAAAATGGAATGCGCTTAACTGTCTAGGTAGAATTTACGTAGCGCGCGAAGGCATTAATGCTCAAATGAATGTTCCTGAGCATCATTGGAATGATTTTATAAAATGCTTACATTCTTTTCAGGAACTAAAAGAGATACCTCTAAAAATTGCAGTTGAAGACGATGGCAAATCATTTTTTAAGTTAACCGTAAAAGTCAGAGATCAAATTGTAGCTGACGGATTAGCCATTGATGAATATGATGTTACCGATGTTGGACAACACCTTAATGCCGAAGAATGGAATAAAGCCATTGACGAAGGCGCGATAGTTGTAGATATGCGTAACCATTACGAAAGTGAAATCGGGCATTTTGAAAACGCTATCTGTCCGCAATCAGAAACTTTCAAAGAAGAACTGCCAGAGGTAAAGGAAATGTTGAAGGGCAAAGAAGATAAAAAAGTCCTTTTATATTGTACTGGTGGTATTCGATGTGAAAAGACATCCGCTTATTTAAAGCATCATGGTTTTGAAGATGTAAATCAGTTATATGGCGGAATAATTGATTACGCTCGCCAGTTGAATGAGGACAAAAAACTACCCAATAAGTTTAAAGGTAAAAACTTCGTTTTTGATGAGCGCTTGGCCGAACGAATTAGTGATGAAGTAATAAGCCATTGCCATCAATGCGGTACTTTGGCCGATTCTCACGTGAATTGCAAAAATGTAAACTGTAACCTCTTGTTTATTCAGTGCGCTAACTGCCAAGAGGAACACCAAAAATGCTGTTCTTCGGAATGTTTGAAGGTGTCTAAATTGCCAATAGAAGAACAAAAAAAACTTAGAAAAGGGATAGAGAATAAAGAGCGATTTCACAGCCACAGGAAAGTAGATTTATCAAATACATTTAAAAATAATTTATAACTTACTAACAAATTAAACACTATGCCATTTTATCATAAACTAGGGAAAATCCCACACAAAAGACACACGATATTTTCCAAGCCAGATGGCGGAATGTATTATGAGCAGTTGTTCGGAACTGTAGGTTTTGACGGCATGTCATCATTATTATATCATACTCATCGACCAACAATGGTAAAAGACATTTTGAGTGTGAAAGATGTGACGCCTAAAATTGCCGTTGAAAAAAACCTTAAATCTTTGAGTTTAAAGGGTTTTTCAGTGCCGCCAGCAGATGATTATTTAGACAGTAGAGTAGCGGTATTGGTTAATAGTGACTGCCATATTTCTCTATCGGCACCAAAACAATCCATGACGGATTATTTTTATAAGAATGCCGATTGTGACGAAATGATTTTTGTTCATAAAGGAACAGGAACTTTGCGTACCATTGTAGGGAACCTTAAATATGGCCCTGGCGACTACCTTATGATTCCTAGAGGAATGATTTATGCATTTAAGTTTGATAGCGAAGACAATCGGTTATTCATAGTGGAATCAACAAGCCCAATGTATACGCCTAAGCGTTACCGAAATTGGTTTGGTCAGTTGTTGGAGCATTCTCCATTTTGTGAGCGCGATTTGCGTCAGCCAGAAGATTTGGAAACACACGACGAGCTAGGTGATTTTAGAATCATGATTAAAAAAGAGGGAAATCTAAACGAGTATATCTATGCTTCACACCCTTTTGATGTTATTGGTTGGGACGGCTACAACTATCCTTATGCCTTTTCTATACATGATTTTGAGCCAATAACAGGAAGAGTACATTTGCCACCTCCAATTCATCAAACCTTTGAAGCGGCAGGCTTTGTAGTGTGTTCGTTTTGTCCAAGACTTTACGATTACCATCCTGAGGCAATACCCGCTCCATACAATCATTCTAATATTGATTCAGACGAGGTGTTGTATTATGTAGATGGCGATTTCATGAGTAGAAATAACATTGAACAAGGACAAATAACTCTACACCCTGCAGGTATTCCTCATGGTCCACACCCTGGCGCTGCCGAAAGAAGTATAGGGCAAAAAGAAACTGAAGAATTAGCCGTAATGGTTGATACTTTCAAACCGTTAAAAGTAACTCAGGCTGCAATGGATTTAATCGATGGCGATTACTATCAGTCTTGGTTGGATAAATAATATTTAAACTTACTAACTATGTCAGCAGAAATTAAAAATTTAAAAAACCTTCAGAATACCGAGTACGGTTTAAAGAAGTTATTTGATGAGGCAGAAGACTTCTTGCCTTTGTTAGGAACAGATTACGTAGAACTATATGTCGGTAATGCAAAACAATCGGCTCACTATTACAAAACAGCTTTTGGCTTTCAGTCTGAAGCCTATGCCGGTTTAGAAACGGGTGTAAAAGACAGAGTATCATATGTCCTAAAACAAGATAAAATTCGCTTAGTCTTAACCACACCTCTAACAGAGGGCGGCCTAATAAATGAACACATTAACAAACATGGTGATGGTGTGAAGGTGGTTGCCTTGTGGGTAGAAGATGCCAGAAAAGCATGGGAAGAAACCACCAAAAGAGGAGCTAAATCTTTTATGGAACCCACCGTTGAAGAAGATGACTTCGGAAAAGTAGTTCGCGCAGGAATTCATACTTACGGCGAAACGGTTCATATTTTTGTGGAAAGAAACGCTTATGATGGGCCATTTTTACCTGGCTATAAGAAATGGGAAAGCCACTACAATCCAGAATCAACAGGCTTAAAATTTATTGATCACATGGTCGGTAATGTAGATTGGAACGAAATGAATACTTGGTGTGAGTTTTATGCCAAAGTGATGGGTTTCGCTCAAATTATATCCTTCGATGATAACGATATTTCTACGGAGTATACGGCTTTAATGTCAAAGGTAATGAGTAATGGCAATGGGCGAATCAAATTCCCTATTAATGAACCTGCCGATGGCATGAAAAAATCACAGATTGAGGAATATATAGATTTTTACAATGGACCTGGCGTTCAGCATATTGCTGTTGCAACGGATGACATCGTATCTACTGTATCGGCAATGCGTGATAGAGGAGTAGAATTCTTATATGTTCCTGAAAATTATTACGACGATTTATTGGAAAGAGTAGGTGATATTGATGAAGATGTAGATGTTCTAAAAAAGCACGGAATTCTTATTGATAGAGACGATGAAGGTTACCTATTGCAACTCTTCACTAAACCTGTAGTTGATAGACCAACGATGTTCTTTGAAATTATCCAAAGAAAAGGCGCTCAATCGTTTGGAAAAGGAAATTTTAAGGCTTTGTTTGAGGCTATAGAAAGAGAACAAGGCAACAGAGGAACACTCTAAGTCTATCGAATTAATAATTAATGAAAACGCTCCAAATTTTTGGAGCGTTTTTTTATTTGAGTTTAAGATATAACTCATCTAGTTGAGCTTGGTCGATTTTAGCTGGAGCATCAATCATAACATCTCTACCGGAGTTATTTTTTGGGAATGCGATAAAGTCTCGGATACTCTCTTGTCCACCAAATAATGAACACAATCTGTCAAAACCAAAGGCGATGCCGCCATGTGGTGGCGCACCATATTCAAATGCATTCATCAAAAACCCAAATTGATCTTTGGCTTCTTCTTCGGTAAATCCTAGATGCTTAAACATTAATCGTTGTAATTCTTTGTCGTGAATACGAATAGACCCACCACCAATTTCACTGCCGTTTAATACGAGGTCATATGCATTGGCTCTTACAGCTGCTGGGTCGGTATCTAATTTGTCAATATCATTGGGTTTTGGTGAGGTAAATGGGTGATGCATAGCGTGGTAACGCTCAGTTTCTTCGTCCCATTCTAACAAAGGAAAATCAACAACCCAAAGTGGTGCAAATACTTCAGGGTTTCTTAAGCCTAAAATAGAAGCCACTTCTAAACGTAATTCATTGGTCTGTTTACGTACTTTTTCTGTTTCACCTGCCATAAGAAGCATAAGGTCACCAGCCTTTGCGCCCATTTTTTCAGCCCATTTCGCCAAATCTTCTTGACTAAAAAACTTATCAACTGATGACTTGAAAGTGCCGTCGGCATTACATTTGCAATAGATTAAACCTTGAGCACCAATCTGTGGACGTTTAACATATTCTGTTAATGCGTCCAATTGTTTCCTTGTCCATTCTGCACAGCCTTTGGCACATATGCCTATTACTAATTCAGCACTATCAAAGACCACAAAATTATTTTGTTGGGTAAGCTCATTCATAGTGTTGAAGGTCATTTCAAATCGAATGTCAGGCTTGTCCGATCCGTATTTTTCCATTGCTTCATCGTAGGTCATGCGGGGAAATTTTTCTAACTCTACGCCTTTGATTTCTTTTAACAGATGACGCGTTAGCCCTTCAAACGTATTTAGAATATCCTCTTGTTCTACAAATGACATTTCACAGTCTATTTGTGTGAATTCTGGTTGTCTGTCGGCCCTTAAATCTTCATCTCTGAAGCACTTAACTATTTGGTAATACTTGTCAATTCCACCCACCATTAGCAGCTGCTTAAAGGTTTGTGGAGACTGTGGCAAAGCATAAAATTGCCCTTCGTTCATTCTAGAAGGAACAACAAAATCTCGCGCGCCTTCTGGAGTTGATTTTATTAGATAAGGGGTTTCAACTTCAATAAAGTCTTGAGAATCCAAGTACTTTCTCGTTTCAGTTGAGAGTTTGTGTCTAAGCACTAAATTATCGCGTACAGGTGTTCTACGAATATCTAAGTATCGGTATTGCATTCTTAGGTCGTCACCACCATCAGTGTCGTTTTCAATAGTAAAAGGAGGGGTTTTAGCTTTATTTAAAACCGTCATTTCAGTCACTTCAATCTCTACTTCACCAGTCGGGATATTTTTATTTTTACTGCTTCGTTCAATGACTTTCCCAATTACTTGCACTACAAACTCACGCCCTAATTTTCTAGCTTTCAAACACAAGTCGGCATCGGCATCCATATTGAATGCCAATTGAGTAATTCCATAGCGATCTCTCAAGTCGACAAAAGTCATACCTCCTAAATCTCTATTCTTTTGCACCCAGCCACTGAGTGTAACGATTTCTCCTATATGATTGTGACGCAGTTCGCCACAGTTATGTGTTCGTAGCATGAATTGTCTTGTTTAATAGTTCACAAAATTACGACTTATTTAATTTTAATAAGGTTTTTGAACGAATACTTTAAAACTCTACTTTTGTAAGATGTTACAACAGCATTCTGACGATTATTTTATGCGCAAAGCCTTGGATGAGGCCGAGAAAGCATTAGCGCTTGATGAAGTTCCTGTTGGGGCTGTTATAGTTTGTGATAATCAAATCATTGCTCGAGCGCACAACTTCACTGAACGACTAAATGACGTAACGGCTCATGCCGAAATGCAAGCTTTTACAGCAGCGGCTGATTTCTTAGGCGGTAAATATTTGAACGAATGCACATTATACGTTACCTTAGAGCCTTGTGTAATGTGTGCCGGCGCCTCGTATTGGACACAATTAAAAAAGGTTGTTTATGGAGCCAGAGATGAGAAAAGAGGCTTCCAAACAAAAGCACCAAACGTACTGCATCCCAAAACAGAATGTGTTGGCGGAATCTTGTCGGAAGAATGCGGACAAATAATCACTAATTTTTTTGTGAGTAAACGCCAACTAAAGTAATTTTGTACCACTAAACTTTAAACTACTATGTATCCAGAAGAAATATGCACACCCATGCGACTTGACCTTACAGAGGCAGGTTTCCAAGAATTGAAAACAGCTGATGAAGTATCATCGGTATTAGATAAAAAAGAAGGCACAGTTTTAGTTATGATTAATTCTGTTTGCGGTTGTGCTGCAGGAAATGCTCGTCCTGCCGTTAAGATGGCCGCTAAGCATTCTAAAACCCCGACCAGCCTAACAACAGTATTTGCAGGTCAAGATAAAGACGCTGTAGCAAAAGTGAGAGAGTATTGTTTGCCTTATCCTCCATCATCTCCATCCATTGCTTTATTTAAAGGTGGTGAGCTAGTACATTTTATTGAAAGGCATCACATTGAAGGTCGTCCAGCAGAAATGATTGCTGAGAATTTAATGCAAGCTTTCGACGAAAACTGCTAAAATTACTTTTTTAATACGGTAGGCACTTTGAAATAATCCGAATCTTTAGTCGGGGCATTTTTAAGTGCCTCTTTTTTTGGAGAGTGTTTACCAATCTCATCTTCTCTTAACTTATTAGTTTCTTCATTTAAATAAATTAGCGGATCTATGTTTTCGGTATCGACTTCGTTAAGTTTATCTACAAAAGCCAAAATTTTATTTAAATCTTCTTCCATTTTAGCTTTTGTGTCAGAATTAAATTCTAACTGGCTTAGTCTGGCAAGTTTATCTATGAGTGTTTGGTCAATTTTCATATCGAATCAATTCTTGTTCTATAGTGTTAAACACTTTTTCCTTGAGCTCTTCAATGTTCATGCTTGAACAATTTTCTATGGGTTTGTGAATTGTTACCCTTGCTCGCATGGGTTTTCCTTTTGTAAAACGTTCAGGAAATATGTTTTTATTATCTGCAAATGTAATAGGAATTACACAAACATTTTGCTCTACGGCTAATCTAAATGGTCCATTTTTAAATTTTGCAAGACGCCTTTCATCTTTTATAATGCCTCCCTCGGGGTAAATTACCATATTTTGACCTGCCCTAATTTTTTCACCAGCTTGTTCGAAAGCTTGGTAAGAGTTTCTTAAGCTAGCTCTATTTACCAAAACATTAAAGCGCTTGTAGTAATAGCCAAATATGGGCAGTTTTACAAGTGATTCTTTTCCAATAAAAGCGATTGGCTTTTTACTTATAAAAAACATCATGGGTATATCTAGCGTAGAGCCATGATTACTTAATAATAAATATTGCTTTTTAGGGTCTAGTTTATGTTCTTTTTTTATGATTGGGAAAATACCGCTAGCGTACATCATAAATTTACTGATGCGGTGTAAAAAGAAATACAAGAGAGGATAAAACTTTGGGCTAAGGGTCATGAAAATGGTAAATGGTAAAAGGGCTAGAAAGGGTATAGCGAAGGTTAGTAAGAACCAAAATCGCCATAAAAGACTAAGAGCTGATTGTATTATTTTCATTTATCAAACAAAAATAGCTAATTCATCGACTTTTTTAAAGCAATTGTTATTTTTACACTTCAAAATTGACTTATGGCAAGAGTTTTAACAGGCATTCAAAGTACAGGTGTTCCACATCTTGGAAATATTTTAGGTGCTATTGTTCCAGCAATTAAATTATCGCAAAATCCGGCAAATGAAAGCCTGTTGTTTATCGCAGATTTACATTCGCTAACCACCATTAGAGAAGCGGATACATTGCGCCAAAATACTTATGCTACTGCGGCGACCTGGCTTGCTTTTGGCTTCGATACTTCCAAAAACCTTTTTTATCGTCAGTCGGATGTCACTGAAGTGTGTGAGTTAATGTGGTATCTGAATTGCTTTACGCCTTATCCCATGCTAGCAAATGCCCATTCTTTTAAAGATAAAGCCAGTCGTTTATCAGATGTAAATTCTGGATTATTTACTTATCCAGTCTTAATGGCTGCCGATATCTTATTGTACGATGCTGAAATTGTACCAGTGGGAAAAGATCAGCAACAACACCTTGAAATGACGCGCGATATAGCCGGTTCGTTTAACCATGCTTATGGCGATATTTTGGTTTTGCCTGAAGCACAAATCGACGAGCGTGTGATGACTATCCCTGGAACTGATGGTCAAAAAATGAGTAAGTCGTATAATAATTTCATTGACATTTTTTTACCAGAAAAGAAATTGAGAAAGCAAGTTATGGGTATTGTTACAGATAGCACACCATTAGAAGATCCTAAAGATTGGACATCGTGTAATGTCTTTAAGTTGTATGAACTTCTTGCTTCAGACGCTCAGATTTCTGATTTGAAAACTAAATACGAAGGCGGGAATTTTGGTTATGGACATGCCAAACAAGTTTTATTTGAGCTTATTCTTGATTCTTTTTCAAACGAAAGAGAACGCTTTAATCACCTAATGGCACATACCGAAGAGATAGAAGCTGAATTACAAAAAGGCGCTGAAAAAGCTAGGCTCATTGCTCGTTCTGTTCTAGAACGTGTAAGGAAAAAAGTAGGGTATTAAAAAACGGAACTAAATTTAGTTCCGTCTCTTAATATGTTTAGAATTTTCTTTTTTACTGGATCACAATTCGTTTATTGATAATACCAGCATCAGTTTTAACCGTTAGTAAATAAATGCCGTTAGCATTCGAGCTTATATCAATGGATTTATTAAAAATAGGATCTGGACTATTGAATTGCTTTGAATAAACTTTTTTGCCAAGGTAGTTTGTTATTGCAATATCAACAGTATTGTTTTCTAGAGTTTCAAAATTTACGTTAAATATTCCTCTTGAAGGGTTTGGAGAAACCTCAAGTTCTGAAAATTGTTTGTTTTCTAGTCTTGTACCGCCTAATATGTAATACTCTGTTTGAGAAAATGGTGTTGCCCATGAAGTCCCATTTGCACCACATGCGCCCCTTATTTTCCAAGCAATAACGTCTCCGTTGTTTTGATTGTATTTGGCCTGTGAAGTTACAGAGCCAGGGATGTTATTCCACTGAAATTGCTGACCCGTTGTAGTATTCGTCATTTCAAGGAAATAATGGTCAGGAGCACCACTTAGAGGTGTATCCCATGACATTATTACTGCCGTATTTGCCCCATTTGAACTGGTACTTAGGTTTAAAGGCATCTTATCACATGGGTCTTCAGTAGAGAATGAAGAAAAATCTCCCCAGCCCGAATGGTACATGGGGTCAGACGCTCCATTTGGGTTAGGATTTCCAGTACACCATGCTTTAGTATGCCATTCATAATTTGTGCTGGCGGCAAAGTTTCCTTTTAAACCATTTATATCCCCATTAGAGTTACCATTCACATAGCGGTAGGCGTTTGTGCCTATTTCTCTGATTTTTCCTTTAGATTGCCATACACCCCACGATGCATCCGGTGCGTCTGCAAAGAATGTTACCCAATTAGCTTCTGTAGAAACGGATAGGTTTTCAAGATTAGCACAAGAAGGTAGGGTGGTGTATTGCGAATTTGGCGACCATGGCGATTGGCAGTTAGTCGTTCCGTCAGTGTTTAATAGTCTAGCTCTCATTGACCATTCATAGGTAGTAGAAGGCTCCATAAAGAAACGCGTTCTTGTTGTGCCGTTAAAGGCTGCTGGAGTTTGAGGACCAGCAGCAATAACCGTCCAGTTGCTGGTTCCAACAGGACGATATCGAATCATATAATGCGAAGGAGACACATTTGGTGCTGACCAATTAAAGGATATTCTATTGTGGATAATATTATCAACATATAATCCTGATGGTGTAAATTCACAAGCCTCTAGATTAGAATATACGCATGAGCCATCGTCATTAGTTGCGTCACTATTAAAGTTTAATGCAGTTGGGTCGGTGCAACCGTCTACATTTTCAGAATTTAAGAATAAAACCTCTGAAACAGAACAGCCTATTTCGTCTTCAACATAAATAAAATTATTACCATAGCAAGAATTGAAATTGTAATTTGATGATAGTTCCACATTATTTACGTAAATGCTAAAATCGTATTGTGAGTTGTTGACAATGACACCTATTATTCCATCACATGAGGTTGTATTCGTAGGGAAATTAGTTATGTATTCCAAATCTAAACTACATTCTATACATGAGCCATCATCTTCAGTGGCATTTGGGTTGTAATTTGGCGAAGAAGTTGTTGTGCAGCCAAATACTTCCAATTCATCACATGTTCCATCATTATCCGAATCATTAATGCAGTTAAAGTTACAATCGTAGTATTGAATGGGATATATGCATGAGTTATCTTGCTGATTAGCTTGAGGGTTGTAATTACAAGCTTCTAAATCCATACAACCCATAACGTAAGGGCCAACAAAAATAGTAGTTGTCTGTGAGCATTGGCCGTTAGGGTCAGAAATTTCAAAAGTATTCTCTCCACCACATAAGTAAGTAAAGCTGGAGGATGTAGAGCCATTCCAACTGTAGTTATAGGAAGATAGGCTTTCTGCAACGTCTATTATTACTAAACCGTCACAATTTTGAGGGCCTGACGCAGCATTGATAGTAAGTGTATAATCAAAGCTGAGCTCTGAAAAACTCGTCCAAGAGTCAATGTTATTATTTTCGACGGTCCATGTATTAGAAGCATACTCCACATCATCAACAAGAATACACGCTAAAGCAGCATTATTTTCGGAACTTAAATATAAGTTGGTATTATTATTGTTTTGAAGATTCAGGTAGTTAACATTTGTATTATGAATAAATACATTTTGTAAGTTAGTGTTTGAGCTTAAATTTATAGAGTCGATTGGTAAATTGTAAAGACTTACATAATTTAAAATTTCAAAGTCTTCAATGCCCGTTAGGTCATAGACGTCCAAATTATTTATAAATAATTGAGAAATATTTTGAGCCGTATAAGTACTCATGTAATTATCCATGACATCATCAAAGCCGAGGTTGATAAGATGTTGTTCAAAAGCATCATCTGGTATATAAGTAAGGCCGTTAAAGCAGCCCTCATTGACTAGAATGTATTGTGTTTCATCGTATTGTGTGTCGTCATAGTTAAGAGCAGTTTCGTCGAAACAGCTTGCAATAATGTTTTCCTGATCACAGTTTTCACTAAAAAACTTATCATCAGATAAAAAGAAATTGAGTTGACTGTTTGCCCAAGCGGTATCGTGGGTTGTTATACAGAATAGATCTGTATTGCCACCGTTTACGAACAACACATTTAAGATGACATTTTGACTAATATCTAATTCATTTAGATTATTGAATCTACAACTAAGAGTGTTTAGCAATGGGCAATTTGTTAGGTCAAGATCTTCCAAATAATTAAACTTACAATTTAGTATCTCTAGGTTTTGATTTTGAGAAAGGTTAAGATTAGTTAATTGATTATTGAAAACAAATAAGTATTTAATTAATAAGTTATTAGTGAGGTCAATTGTGCTTAGATTATTAGCCTCAGCAGCTAAGTATATAAGTTGAGTATTTTGCGAGATGTCTAATGAAGAAAGGGTGTTATCATTTACATATAGCGTAGTAAGTAATAAGTTATTAGTAAGGTCAATTGAGCTAATATTATTTTGTGCAACAGTAAACCATATAAGATTCAAATTTTGACTGACATCAATAGTGCTTAAATTATTACCCCAACATCCAAAATATTCAAGGTTAGTATTTTGTGTAACATCTATTTCTGTTAAGTTATTTTCAGAGGCGTAAAAAGTGTTAAGGGCTGAATTTTGTGTAACATCTATTTCTGTTAAGTTATTATTAAAAATGTCAAGATATGTAAGAGCTGAATTTTGGGTAAGATCTATTTCATCAATATTATTATCATAGCAAACTAAAGTCGATAAGTACGGCATGTCTTCTATACCTATTAAACTGCTAATATTTCTGTTAGAAACATCCAAATATTCAATATCTGTGATGTTAGTCGTTAATACTGAGTCATCTAAAATATCGTCATACCCATTTTCAATTAAATACTGTTCAAAATTATCGTCTGGGATATATGTTTTAGAAAAGTCTTCAAAACAATCACACTGATGAGAGCCTAAATTTGAAAATGTATTACTTGGCAATACATGCCATTGATTTGAAGGGTTGAAAGATAATGGGTTAGTCGATATCCCATATTGAATGTTTGATTTTCTAATTAAGGTGCTATTTTGGGTCCAAAATTGTCCCCCATTAGCATCAGTAAAACCTGCGCTGGCATCATTAGTCCAAGCAATACCTGGGTCTTCACCGATTTTACCAAAAACATCAATAATGACACCATTTTTTGATAAAGATAATGCGTCATTTCCATTAAAGTATAATGGTGATGGAAAGGGTGGTGCAGTTTGATCAGCTAAATTATATAGCTCTATGGAAACGTATCCAAATTGGTTAGTGGTAACAGTGTCAGAATTAGTTATTACCCAAGTTTGCCCAGGTAATAAAAACCCATTTAAACTCATTTCATCCGTAGCAACATTAGATCCATTGGCATATCGTTCTATGGAATAGTTACTCAAATCAATGATGTTAGGCGTTGGATTATAAATTTCTAAAGCTTTGTTTAGGGAAGAGCCATCAACATATTCAGAGAAGAAAAGGTCGGAACAATTTAATCCAGAGATATTGGTAAAATAAGCTTCATCAGTTCCGCCAAAGTTTATTTGGATTTGTTCTTCCATCAAAACACCATTATTATTTTCAATGGACCAAGTTCCATTAGTTCCACCCCATTGACCTGCATTTAGGCCATCTCCATAATAATCATAGATTGTAAATTTCAAACAACCATCGGTTGGAAGATTTACATTCCACTCATAATTTTGATTGTTTTCTAATGGATTAGTATAATCTATAGGGGCATTACCATCATTAGTATTAATAGTTGTACCAACATTTTCATTGCCTTCAGACCATATTATTAAGCCATTTTCATCGGTAATTTGCATGTAAGTTTCAGCGGCATAATTATCAGTAAGAAGTTTTACTGTAACCTCTTCTGATGTTTGACCATTGTTCATATTTATAAAATGAGACAGAGTATTATCTGCAGTGTTATCATCACTTGTAGTAAGTTCTATTTCAATCAATTCGCTATTGATAGTGATGTTGCCAAAGTCAATTGTTGTAGTTTGATACACTTCTAAAGCACCGTTAAAAGTTACAGAGATAGCAGACTCTCCGTTGATCATAACGTCTACAGTGAATGAGGTTAATAATTCAGTACCTAAATTTTGGACTAGAACCGAAAGATTACCAGAAGCAGTTACGTCACAACCTACAGCTTCAATAGTTGACTCAACTGATATTAATGCAGCATTGTTACCTTGAGAAGGAGCAATACATTCTGAAAGGTTAGCGTAGTGGGCTTCAGCGTTAACTTGTGAAGATTCTTTTAGAATTCTGTTTGGACAAATAGTGTATATGATTGGCCAATAAGGCAAATTGTATAGACTGGCAATATTATCATCGTTAATTATAGGGTAGTTGAGCGCAACGCCATTGGGAGCTAACCAATTTCCAAAAGAACTATTTTCTAGTTCGCTAAGAGCGGTGTTTGGGTCACCTTCAAACCAAAGAATCATTACATCATCAGTAGTATTTGCACTTACGCCAGGCTCTCCAGCAGGGCCGTGAGCTTCCCAAATTTCTTGTAACACGCCATTTGAAGAATAATTCCAATCAGGACCACTCCAAACAGCACTTATTTGTAGAATAACTGTGTACCCTTGGTCTAAATAGTCGTAAAGCGTATGAGAATTTCCGTTTACATCTGTAGTGGTAAAATCAGGAGCTATACTACCATCTGGTAGCTGAGAATAACTGTATAACGAACTAATAGAAAATAGTATTACAAATAAATATTTCATTGGATTTGAAAATGTGTAAGGTTAAAATACACTTCAAATATCCATAAAATATTCTTTTAAATCGATATAAACTTAGTAGAGATTAAAAAAATCATGAAAAACATCCGAAGCTTAATTAAAGTTATTTGATAGGTAGTCCGTATTTATTTCTAAACTTGCGATTTAATGCTTTTTGCTTATTGTCTAAATCTATCGGTTTTCCTTGTATGTATGCATATATCACTTCATTACCTAGCATATCTAAGGCATCGCCTTTTGAAACAAAAAATGTAGCTTCTTTACCGGCTAGTAAAGTGCCAACTTTGTCGTCAATGCCTAACATTTTTGCGGTATTGTGCGTTAGGGCTGCAACCGCTTGTTCGTAGGGCAAGCCGTGGGCTACAGCTGTGCCTGCTGAAAAAGGTAAATTTCTTTGTCCCATAGCCTCCATATCGCCTTGGTAACAAAAGCCAAAAGTAATACCCGCATCGTACAATGTTTTAGCTTGTTTGTAGGGCATGTCTACATCACTATCTTCGGTAGATGGCAAACGGTGGATACGATCTAGTAATAAAGAGACGTTATGCTCTTTTAAAAAGGCGGTCATTTTATGAGCTTGTTGAGCTCCTACAATAACGATGTTTTCAATATCCATTTTTTCAGCCATTAGCACGGCATCGGTAATTTCTCGTTGTCCGTTAGCATGTATGTATAATCGTTTGTTGCCATTAAATAAGCCTTTCATTGCACGCATTTGAATATCATTTAATTGGTTGTCACTATCAAAAAAGCTTTTTGCTTTTGTAAAATAACGTTCAACTTCTTGACATTGGGCATCGTATTGCTCGGTTTTTTCGATATCTCCAGGCTCTGCCCACCAACCGGTTTGCACAAAATAGCGTGGCCAGTTGAGGTGAATGCCATCATCAACTTTTTGAGCCGCATCTTCCCAGTTCCAGCCATCCAGTTTCATGACTGATGAGGTTCCTGCAATACGTCCACCTTTTGGCGCTACTTGTGCTAGCAAAACACCATTGCTTCTAATTGTTGGGGTTATTGTACTTTCAGCATTGTAGGCTATTAGTGAGCGAACGTGTGGCTTGAAAACACCTGTTTCTCTATAGTCGTTAGTTGCTCTTACGGCGCCTATTTCAGTGATTCCAAGAGTTGTGTTTGTTGAAATGAATCCTGGATATACGTGATGGTCATAGATATGAATAATGGTATCAAAAGCTTGAGGGTTAATGCGAATATTAGTTGCATTAGCCACCATTTCTAATTTCCCATCCTTCATGGAGATGGCCGATATTTCAATGCTTTTGCCATTTCCAATATGTGCTTTTCCGCCTAAAAAAAGAATGTGTTGGGCAACAGTAAAAAATGGCAATAGGGTAAGTATAAAAATGAATGTTCTCATTGTGTTTTTTTTAATGATTGTGACCTTGGTGTTCGTCTAAGGTATCACAATGGTATAATAATTGATGTTCTTCTTTTACTTTTTGAGTGGGTTTTCCTACAGCTTTGTCACTCAGCATACGTTGTATGAGCCTCGCACGTTCGGTTTTGTTACGCTCTCTAAGTGCTTTATCTTTTTCAATATCAAAGTAGCAGCGTCCATCTACATACGTTTGCTGAACTTTGGCATAAACTGATAAAGGGTTTTCGGTCCACAATACAATATCGGCATCTTTTCCAGACTTAATACTTCCTACTCTATCATCAATGTGTAATAGTTTAGCGGGGTTAAGGGTTACCATTTTCCAAGCCTCTTCTTCACTTACATTTCCATACTTCACTGCTTTTGCAGCTTCTTGATTTAGTCGTCTTGCCATTTCGGCATCGTCGGAGTTAATGGCAGTGACTACACCCATATCTGCTAGTATTGAAGCGTTGTACGGAATGGCATCGTTAACTTCGAATTTATAGGCCCACCAATCAGAGAAAGTTGACGCTCCTGCACCGTGTTTTTTCATTTTATCGGCTACTTTATAGCCTTCCAAAATGTGCGTAAAGGTGTTGAGGGTGAATCCCATTGAGTCGGCAACGTGCATGAGCATATTTATTTCCGACTGAACGTATGAATGACAGGTAATGAATCGTTCGCTATTTAAAATTTCTACAAGCGTATTCATTTCTAAATCTTCTCTTGGCGCTAGCGTTTTTCGTTTGTCAGATAATGATAGGCTGTTATATTTTTCCCATTCTTCTTCGTAAGCTCGTGCTCTTAAGAAGTGGTCGTAGAAAACTTGTTCTACACCCATTCGGGTTTGAGGAAAACGAATGCGTTCATAATCGCCCCAATTTGATTGCTTAACATTTTCTCCAAGTGCAAATTTGATGAAGCCATCAGCGCCTTTAAACTTCATTTCTTCGGGCGAACTTCCCCAACGGAATTTGATAATTCCAGATTGCCCACCAATTGGATTGGCAGAGCCATGCAATAGTTGAGCGGTTGTAACGCCTCCAGAGAGTTGACGGTAAATGTTTATGTCGTCAGAATTTATAACATTGGCAATACTGACTTCAGCACTACTTGCTTGCGTTCCTTCATTCACTCCTCTACTGATGGCAATATGCGAATGCTCGTCAATAATTCCTGAAGTAAGATGTAAGCCTTGAGCGTCAATTTCTTGGTATTCATTGTTTTTGAAAAGTTCTTCGGCGATAATGTCAATGCCTACTTTGATAATTTTTCCTTCGGAAATAGCCACATCAGTTTCTTGAATTGTACCAACAGCTTCGTTAGTCCATACGGTTGCATTTCTAAAGATGGTATTGTTTTGACTTGGTTTTTCATCCCAACCATATGCCATATTTGGGAACCACACGTCATTTACATACACCTCAGAATCTTCATTAGCGTCTTCTTCCTCTTCTTCCTCATGTGCTTCAATACGTTGCGCTTGCCATTCTTGTGTATCGCCATTTGGCATTGTAATGTTGCCTTTTAGTGTATCGTTGGAATATAAACTGTTTATTCTGTATACACCATCTTCCAATTCGTATTGTAGGCTTAGGTGTGGGCCTTCTTGAACGAGTTTAGTTTTGTATTCAGAAGTGTCTCGTTGAAGCGTGCCTTTTATTTTATTAATGGAGCCACTGATAACGAAAGTATCTTTTTCAGCACTTAAAAAAGTGCCTCTTAGATCGATAAATTGTTCACTATTTATTATGTATTCTTTTCCTTGAATCCAGTTGCTTTGAATTTCTCCAGCATCAAAAATAGGGTCAGAACACACTATAAAGTTTGCCAGTTTTCCAGCTTCTAGACTTCCAATTTTAGTGCTCATTTCTAAAAGTTCTGCTGGGTTAGTCGTTAAGGCCGATAAGGCGTCTTCAACTGTCAAGCCATGTTTAATGGCTTCCCTTACTTTGTCAATGAAGTCAGTTCGTTTTTCTAAATCTTTTGTGGTGAATGCTGTAAATATTCCTTGGTCAAACAATCGTGCTGGATTAGATGGTGCTAGCTCCCAATGTTTCATTTTTTTAAGAGAAACCATTTGAGCGGCTTGCGGATTACTGACGTCGTAAGCGTCAGGAAAATTTAAGGGGGTAACGACGGAAAAATTTGTTTTTTCTAATTCGTCCAAACGCTGATATTCGTCACCATTTCCAATAATTATATAGTCTATTTCAAACTCTTCGGCGATTTTGTGAATCCTAAAAATGTCCAACTTATCATTTACTTCAAAAAATTGTGGCACATCTTGCAATTCGTTCCAGGCTTCCAAAGAGCGGTTATATTCTTTAGTATTTCCTTGATCATACCATTCGGCATCGAGATAGGTTTGGTGAATTAACGCTAATGTTCCCATTAATGAGCTAGGGTATTTTTGTAGAGAGTTCCCTTTATTAAGGGAGTAATGTGCGCTAGCTTTTCCTTTTAAAATAGTCATGTTTTCGCTTTCATCGGCAAGTGTAGTGACTACTCCACTACCTCTAGCGATTCCATTATTTTGATGACTTAGCACTACTCCAAAACCAGCCGCTCTGTAACTTTCGGCATCGCTATTCGAAACAGAAAATAATTCGTTAGCATCAACTTCTGGGTGAACGGCTTCGTTCCAACCAGCACCACTTTTATTGGTGCTTTTGTATTGAGGTCTAGAAGACCAAATTTTCTTTTTAGCTTTTTCTATTCCATAAGTAGAATGTAAATCGATAAAAGAGGGATAAATATATTTCCCAGTCATATCATGTATTATTGCTCCTTTTGGAATGGTTGTGTCTGCACTTGCGCTTACGATTTTATCATCCATTATAATGAGCGTTCCATTTTTAATAGTTTGCTGAGGTGATATTACTAGAGTAGCATTTGTGAAAGCATGGGTAGCGTCAAAAGAATTAGCAACCCCGTTAATTGGAAACGTGTGTTGAGCGAAAGCAGTAATGCTCATAAATACTACTGATAAGATTGTAATAGTGCTTTTCATTGTCAGTGTCAAATTTAGGGAGTTAAATTACAAAATACTGACGGAATTAATTCCTTACATTTGCATTAAATTTTTATACTATGTACACAGGACTATTACACTTGCATTCATATTTACCATTTTTGGTGTTTTTAATGATTTTTGTGGTGTTGTTGAATTCTTTGAGGGGTTGGCTAACAAAAACGCCTTTCGATAAATTTTCCAACAAATTTGTATTGATTTCCATGATATTAATTCATGTTCAATGGACAGTAGGAGCGGTATTATATTTCGTTAGTCCAAACGTAAAAAGCATGGGGGAAGCAATGGGAGATTCATTGTCTCGTTTATACGCTTTGGAACATCCTTTGTTAATGACTGTTGCTCTAGTTTTTATTACAATTGCGCGCTCTAAATCAAAAAAATCGGATGAGTCAAAACATCATAAAATGAATTTTATATTTTTTGCTCTAGCTTTAGCTTGTATACTTCTTTGTTTACCTCCAAGCTGGTTATAAATGAGTAAAAAACTAACTCAGGAATTCGTAGAAGAAAAAGCGGTTTTGGTGGGCTTAATTACGAGTGACCAAAACGAAGAACAAGCCAAAGAATACTTGGAAGAGTTAGACTTTTTAGCGCATACTGCTGGCGCTGTAGCGGTCAAACATTTTACTCAGAAATTACCCTTTGCAAATCCAAAGACATTTATAGGAAAAGGGAAACTGTTGGAAGTCAAAGAATTCATGAAAGAGCATGAGATTTCTCTGGTTATTTTTGACGATGAACTTGGGCCTTCGCAATTGCGAAATTTAGAAAAGGAGCTAGAGTGTAAAATTATGGATAGAAGTAATCTTATCCTTGATATTTTTGCTTCTAGGGCTCGAACGGCACATTCTCGCACACAGGTTGAGTTGGCCCAGTATCAATACCTTTTGCCTCGTTTAACTCGAATGTGGACACACCTTGAACGGCAAAAAGGAGGGATAGGAATGCGTGGCCCGGGTGAAACGCAAATTGAAACGGACAGACGAATTATTCAACAAAAAATAGCATTGCTTAAATCTAAGCTTACCCAAATTGATAAACAAAAAGCCATACAACGTGGAAACCGAGGGGCTTTGGTACGAGTTGCTTTGGTGGGCTATACCAATGTAGGGAAGTCTACTATTATGAATTGCTTATCCAAATCGGAAGTATTCGCTGAGAATAAGCTCTTCGCAACCCTAGACACCACTGTCAGAAAGGTGGTTATTGGCAATTTGCCCTTTCTATTGTCCGATACAGTTGGGTTCATTAGAAAACTCCCTCATCAGTTGGTGGAAAGTTTTAAGTCTACATTAGATGAGGTACGCGAAGCAGATATTTTATTGCACGTTGTGGATATTTCTCACCCCAATTTCGAAGAGCAAATAGAAATAGTTAATAAAACACTTGATGAAATCGAAGCTTCTGAAAAACCAATGGTAATGGTGTTCAATAAGGTAGATGCTTTTACTTATGAGAAAAAGGACGAAGACGATTTAACACCATCTACAAAAGCTAATGTTTCTCTTGAAGAATGGAAAAAAACGTGGATGGCAAAGTCTGGAGAAAGTGTATTTATTTCGGCTATTCAGAAAGAAAATTTTGACTCATTTAGAGACTTGCTTTATGAATTGGCGAAAGAGATTCATGCTAAACGCTTTCCATACAACAGCTTTTTGTATTAATATTTGCGTTAAACAATCGATTTTTTGGATATAATAAATACTTTTGTACTCCGTTAGCTATGTTGTCATGAAAAAACCAAATTTTATAAAGATCCTTTTTCTTTTTTTTCTTAGTTCCATTTGTATAGCTCAAGTGCCATTGGCTGATGGTTTAGTTCGTTTGCATTCAGCAACGAATTCAACTTCTTTAAATCAAATTAGCAATCCATATTCGGGAAGCCTGTCATATAATGATTCGGCAAAGGCACCATATTATTTTAATGGGAGTTCATGGAGGTCATTAGTTGATTTAATTGATACTGATAATGATACTTGGATAAGAGTCGATGATGGCAATGATAATGATAAAGTAAATGTGAACATAGGGAGCGATGAATCGTATGAATTTGATAAATATCGTCTCCAATTTTTAAATGATAAGGGATGTGTATCTATTGGAAAAGATGCTGGATTTCCTCAAGTAACTTCATATGGTTACTGGTCATTTTATCTCACATTTATAGGTCAAGGTGCAGGTGAATCCAACACCACTGGCAGATATAACACTGCTGTTGGATTCGCAGCTTTAAATCAAAATACATCAGGAACATTAAATGCTGCTGTAGGAGATTTAAGCATGTATAATAACACAACAGGCGCGCTCAATACAGCGTTTGGGTACACTGCGTTATTTCTGAACGATTCTGGCTCATATAATACTGCATTCGGAAGTGAAGCTTTATATGAATGTAAAGGTAATAACAACATTGGTATTGGTTATTATACTGATGTTCCAGATAATAATGCAGATAATCAAGTCCGAATTGGAAATACAGCTATATCTTATGCCGGTGTTCAAGTAGGGTGGTCCACAACTTCTGATTTATTTTGGAAGAAAGACGTAAGAGATTTACCCTATGGAATCAACTTTATAAAAAAACTTAGACCCGTCGATTTTAAACGAAAAAATGCGCCAGAAAAAGGCCGTGAAATGGGCTTTATAGCTCAAGAAGTAAAACAGGCAATTGAAGAAGTTGGATTTTCTGATCAAGGATTTTTAACGGAAACGAGCAAAGGATTGTTAGAAATTCGCTATGCTGATTTCATTGCCTTATGTATCAAAGGATTACAGGAACAACAAGCTCAATTGGAGGCCGTAATTGAGGAAAACAAAGAACTAAAAAAACTATCAGAGCGAGTAAAAGCATTGGAAAAGTCACTATTACAAGACTAATTTGGTTTTTTTAGGCAGTTTATCCCAAACTAAATCATAAGAGTGATTTATCCATTGGCATATCTGTTCGAATGTTATTTGGTCAACAATAACAGTATTCCAATGTTTTTTATTAGAATGGTATCCAGGAATGACTTGCCAATATTCCTCTCTGAGTTCAATGGCTTTCTCGGGGTCACACTTGAGGTTTATTCTCAAAGGGTCTTTTTCTAGTGCTAAAAGAGCAAACATTTTGCCATGAACCTTAAAAACCAGACTGCTTTCGTCAAAAGGGAAACTTTCGGTTACATATGGTTTTTTTAGACAAAAGTGTCTTAACTCTTCAATCATAATATGGCGTAAAGTGTCGGGCGACTTGGGCTAGCATCATTATCAAATGGTGCAAAGGATAAATTTAACAAATAGCATCCATCACTAATGTTGTCATTTACATAAATTAGCTCAGTAATGCTGCAGTCTGTTCTAGTATTTTCTGGGTAATTCCAAAATTCATGATGAGCTGCTAAAACACCTTCATCTTGTTCTTTATCTACAGACGGTAAGTCTATGAGTAAATGTTTCACCCCTTTTTCTCTTAGAAATTTAGCGGCCTCTTTATCTAAATATGGCGGATTGGTGTTAGAATATTGCTTGTTGAGTTTAGTCGTCGAATTAGGAATTGTTCTAATAATTATTGCTTCACACCCATCAATGAAGGCATCTTCAATAGTGTCTTTGGGAATTATTAAATCTCCTTTTGAAGTAATTGGTTTTGCGCTTATTAACTGAGAATAGAAAAAATAACTCTTTACACATTCGTTAACAGACTCTTTTTCATTTGAAATATGCCCAACGCATTCGGTATGGGTGCCATGTCCGTGTGGATTGAAAAAGATATTAAAGAAGTTTACCGATCCGCCTCTTTTTACTTCACCAACCCAATCTCCCATTTCAACAGCTTCCATTTTGACTGGTGGCACATACCATGCGGTTGGATTGTTTGCCCCGTTTTTTAAAGGAATTGATATATCAATAGGTTTTGATAAATCAACCTTAAAGGCTTTGCTTTTATGTGTTATATGAGCAATCATGCCCTAAAAGTATTTAATTTCTTCTAAAGTAGCCTTCTTTTATTATCAATTAAATTTATGCTGTTAATTTGAGTGTGGTTTTTAATGAAAAATGCAAAATACCGCTAAAAACAATAAAAAAATGAATTAAAATGGCTTAAAACGAGTTTTTTTTGGTCTAAAACAGAAATAAAATATTTGTTAATTTTCAGAGGTTAATTTTTTGATTAAAATTTAATAAAACAGAAAAAAAGAGGCTAGAATGCCTTAAAAAGCTAAAAAAATCATTAAAAAACGTTATTTTTTTGAGTTTTCTTGATTTACTCAATGTAGAATAGGTCTGAAGATAAATAATCGGCAATTATTTTACCTTTTTTAGTTAAAGTGAAAAAACCGTCTTTTTCTGTGATTTCGCCTGAAAGCATCCATTTTTTGACTGTAAAATTGAAAAAATCGATTAAAAATGGCGAAAAACGTGATTTTGTATATTCAATATCTACTCCTTTTTTGGTACGCAATGAAGTAAGTAAATATTCATTGTACCGTTGAACTTCTGTTAGCTCTTCAAAATCTTGTGGCAATTCGTTGTTTTGTAGACTCTTTATATATAAAATATTATTAGAGATGTTCCATAACCTTCGCTTTCCGTCAAAAGAATGTGCCGAAGGACCAAGACCAAGATAAATGTCATCCGTCCAATAGCTTCCATTGTGTTTTGCCTCAAAGCCTTCTTTTGCGAAATTGGATATTTCATATTGCTCCAATCCATTTTCAGGAATAAAGTCCATTAACATCTCAAATTGTGTTTTGCTTTTTTGTTCATCCAGAGGTTTCTGATGTCCTTTTTTAATAGCATGAAATAGAGGTGTTTTTTCCTCTACTGTTAGTCCGTATGCTGATAGGTGTGGAATTTCAAAGTCAATGACGTGTTGCATGTTTTCTAGCCACATATCATTGTTCAGTGTAGGGGTTCCATAAATTAAATCGATAGTTATGTTTTCCCATCCGGCATCTTGCACGCCTTTTATACTTGATTTAGCTTGTTCAACATTATGGGCTCTATTCATATATTTCAAATCCTCATTTTGAAAGGACTGAATGCCAATACTAAATCTATTAATAGGTGTTTTTGAAAGTGCTTTAATTTTTTCTGGAGTTAAGTCGTCAGGATTTGCCTCCATCGTAATTTCATTTACATCAGAAAGGTTAAACTGAGCGTTGAGATGTTCAAAAATAGCATTTAGCTCATCTGTTGAAAGTATACTTGGTGTCCCTCCACCAAAATAAATAGTCCGTATCTTTGTGCCCTCTAAAAATGAAGATCTTTTTTTCATTTCAGACAATATTGCGTTTAACACTTCGTTTTTGTTGTTCAACGAAGTCGAAAAATGAAAATCGCAATAATTACATTGCTGCTTACAAAACGGAATATGAATATAGATACCACTCACAACACAAAAGTAATTAAGAAATTTAGCAATCGCACCACTAAATTCTTTTCTTTAATGCTTTATTTTTGCATTACATTACCGTTATTAATTTCATGTCAAACAAATTCGACAAAACCTATGGATCATAAGTATTTTGAAAATTTAACTCCCGAAGAAAGGCGAGTGATAGTTGATAAAGGAACAGAGGCCCCTTTTACTGGCGAGTATGATAATTTTTATGAAGCTGGTATTTTTATTTGCCGAGCCTGTGGAAATCACCTTTACGACTCTTCCAATAAGTTTGATGCTGGTTGTGGTTGGCCTGCTTTTGATAAAGTTAAAGAGGGTGCAATCAATAAATATTCAGATTTCCATTTAGGATATGAACGAACAGAAATTACGTGTGCAAAATGCGATGGACACTTGGGGCACGTTTTTGTTGGAGAAAAATTAACACCTGAAAATACACGTCATTGTGTGAACAGTATAAGCATTCGATTTATAGCTAACGATTCTTTGAAAAAAGCCACTTTTGCGGCGGGTTGTTTTTGGGGTGTAGAAGAATTGTATAGGCCTTTAAAAGGGGTTTATTCCACTGACGTTGGTTATATTGGAGGAAATACGAAAAACCCAACTTACAAAGAGGTTTGCTATGAAAATACTAATCATGCTGAAGCTGTAGAGGTATTGTATGACCCTAAGCAAGTGTCATATGAAGACTTAATAAAAATATTCTGGGAAAACCATAATCCCACGACCTTAAACAAACAAGGGCCTGATGTTGGCACTCAGTACCGTTCTGCAGTATTCTATCATGACGATGAGCAGAAAGAAATCGCTATGAAAACGATGAAAGATTTGGATGAGTCAGGAAAGTTTAAAGATCCTGTCGTAACACAAATTGTGCCTTCAGAGACATTTTACAGAGCCGAAGAATATCATCAAGAGTACCTGTTTAAGCGAGGAAAAGGCAGTTGCAGTTTTTAATTTCTGTGTAAAGAGATACAAAAGACAGTGCCTTCTGGGCTAGAAGATTTCACAAAAAGTTTACCCATGTGGTATTCTTCAATAATTCGTTTTGATAGCGATAAGCCCAAACCCCAACCTCTTTTTTTAGTGGTAAAGCCTGGCTCAAAGATTCGTTTAAAATTATTTTTTGATAGCCCCTTGCCATTGTCTTCAATCTCTACATTCAGAAAATCTGATTTTGATTGAATTGTAATGGTAATTTTTCCTTTACCATTCATGGCATCAGCGGCATTTTTACAGATGTTTTCAATTACCCATTCAAATAATGTATCATTTATAGGAGCAATCGCATCGTTGCATTGATTGTTTAATGTAATATTTACGTTGGAAGACAGTCTATTTTGCAAATAACTCACTGATCTAGAAAGAATATCGTAAATGTTTTGATTTTCTAAGTTTGGTTTTGAGCCTACTTTAGAGAAACGCTCAGTAATTGTTTCTAAGCGAATAACATCCTTGTTGATTTCAGCACTAATTTCGGAAAGGCCTTCTTTATTTTTTAAAATTTCAACCCAAGCCATAAGGGAAGAAAGAGGAGTGCCTATCTGATGAGCAGTTTCTTTTGCCATTCCAGCCCAGACCAAATTTTGTTCTGATTTACGCGAACGGTTAAAGGCTAAATATGCAGTCAGAATAAAAAAGAAAATGACCACCAGCTGCAAAAAAGGGTAAAAGCGTAGTTGAGAAAGAATGTAAGAGTCTTTGTAGTAGAGGAATTGTGTAAGAATCACTTCACCATTCATTGTGGCTTCTATTTTGATAGGCTCATGTTGCTCACTCATTATTTCCAGTTGCTTTTTGAGATATGCATCGCGAAATTTTCTATCTGGAAGATTTCTATCCCCAATAATTTCACCAACTTCATTGGTTAGAATAATGGGAATAGTAGTATTCTCTTGCATTATTCTGCTTGCTAAAATATTGTTGGTTGGCCCCATTCCAGAGTTTACCAATTGATAGGTAGCCTCAGCCCATAGTTCTATTTTTTTTCGTTCCTCTTTATCAAGTTCCTTAACTAAACTGTTGGTGTAACTTAATGAAACAAGTGCAATAATGCTTGCGAAAATAACAAGGACAATTTTCCAATTCTTTCTCTTACTGTATATATTTATTCCTCCCATTCAATGATATTGTCGTAGTCAGGGTTGTCCTTTATGTGTTGTTCAGTTTGTTTGTCGCCAAACTCACTTTTAACAACTTCTTTTAATTTTCTCTTTTCTTTCCTGAAACCCTCGTCAAGTGATTCTCTTAATTTTAAAGTGTTGTATGATATGTCTGGATCGTCAACAGTTCCTTTCATTTTAAGAAATAGAGCCATTCCTTTTAAACCATCGTCTTCCACAACACCAAATTCTGATACTTTCTTTTTATGATTTCTTCTAAATTTATTACTCAAAATTTCATTCAACAAAATTTTAAATTCATAGTCCATTTCATTATCAAACGTATGATATCCAGAACCAGCCATATCTAGAGCTGAAGAATAAATTTCCATAAATGGGATTTCAATTCTGTTGTTTTTTATTTCTATTTGGTTTTCTAAGTTAGAAAATTTTATTCGTTTTAGCTCTTCAACACTAATATAGTCAGACATTTCCATGAGTGGCTCAAATTCCAAAAGCTCGCCATTGTTTATGCTAACATCGATAAAAGAATACAAGTGATTATCAATTGGATTAAAGAATTTATCCCACTCATTTCGCAGGTAAATTTCTGAGTTTATTTTTCCTTTAAGGTGTTTATGACGCATTGTCCTTTGTCCGAAATTATGAAATTCATAAAATAGTTGTCGGACGTTAATTTTATCTAGTAAGGTAGTGCTAATTAACCTCATTTTTCCATTGGTTAACTGCTCAAATGAAAGGTTAGAAGTAATTTTACCAGACATTGTTTCAAGTTCGATGTTGTTGATGTTTAGCTTTTTGTTTTTATACTTCAAATTGCTTTGAAAATTTCGCATATGAAAACGGTCATAAGTGAAATCAACCATGTTAATTTTTACATTAGCTATAATGTCTTTTGGAAGCTCTATGGTTTTTGGTTGGCTGTTGTTTGCCGTAGAAGAGCTGTCAGCTTGTATTAACTCATCAAATGTAATCCAGTTTGAGTTTAATTCACCGGCAATTTTTAAGGGTGCATTTTTTAAGAATAGATAAGAGAATACATTTTCAATAGCACCAATAAATTTAAAATTACTTTCTTTTGCCAGTGTTCCTTCGAGCTGTTCTACATCTAAATGATCATTAACAAGCTTTAAGGATATATTAGAGTTTGACAGCCTTGGACTCTGTTCGTCGATTTCAACATTTAAGTCTTCAATTGTTATTTCTGCCGACTTGTTTGCCATTGCAATATCATAATCAATGTTATTTTTAACACCTATGTTTCCATCGTATGATATTTTGTAATCAAGCTTACCCTCTATTGATTTTAGTTCTGATTTATAGCCCCATTTTTCAAGTTCTGATAGTTTAAGTTGAGAGGAAATGGTGGTGTTAATTTGGGGGTTTTCTAAGCCTACAATGGATGCGTCTGCTAAAATAGGCTCATCATTTGCAATGAGTTCAATCTCATTTAATTTTATGAAAGTAGTTGCATCATTTCTTTTATTACCATTTGTATAGCTTCCATTTAGTGATAATTGTTGCAAGTCAAATGGAATGTTTTTACTTTTTACTGAAGCGCCTTTTAAATAGAAATCAACATCAATAGCGGGGTTTTTTTGATTATCAGTTATAAGGTTTAAGTTAAAGGCGCTTTTACCAGAAATATCAAAATCTTCCATTGCAGATAAATACTCTTTAGGAATAATTTTAGTTAAGGAAACGATATCAAATTCTTGAGTTTTTAGATCTAGAATTAAGGATTCGTTAGTCTTCTCAACTTCTAAATTAAATGGAGTGTTTCTAATGGTTAAATCGGAGTTTACCTTTAAAGATAGTGTATCAATTAATAGTTTAGTACTAAGATTGATTTCCTCATTTGGCAAATGATTTATGTTACTAAGGATTAGTTTTTTATTTAATAGTTGAGCTTCTATGTCAATAAATGTTTTACTGTCTTCAATTTTTAATTTAAGTTGTGTTTCTTTATTCAAAAATGAGCTAGTAAAACCTTCATCGGTGTAGTTAATTTTTATGTTATTTAGTGTTACATTTTCAAGTCCGAAATCAATTTTTTCTTCTACAGTGGTGTCGCTTGTTGTATTCCAGATTTCATAATTAGGGTTTCCATTTTTATAGTAGATAGAAATATAACCCTCTTCTAGTGAAATTTCTTGAATTTTATAGATTTTGTTATAAAGGTCTAGGGCATTAAATTTTACATTAATCTCATTTATCTTACACAGCGTATCTTCTTCAAAAGCATCAAGCATTGTGAGATTATCAAACTCTATACTTACGTAAGGAAAGTTTTTGATGGCCGAAAAGGAAATGTCATCCACTGAAATTTCGGATTTTAATTGTTTATTTATTTCTTCAATTACAATCTGCTCAAGACTATCTTGTTTGAAATAAATTAGAGATGCAGATGCCCCGAGGCCAAGAATGCCTAAGATTACAAGGGTTAGAAAAATTCGCTTTACAATTCGCATGATTTTTAAACGGCTATTTTTTAAAGTTTAGTATAATGCTAAATCATCTTTAACATTGATATTTCTTTTTCAGACAAAAACCTATGTCGCCCCCTAGCGATATCTTTTTTAGTCAAACCAGCAAAATACACTCTATCAAGTTTTACAATTTTGTAGCCAAGAGTTTCAAAGACATTTTTTAGAGTACTGTTTTTGCCAGTATGTATTTCCACACCTACTTCTTTTTTGGGCGAATTTTGTATGTATGATATTGCTTCTATATCCACTTTGTAGCCATCAACAACAACCCCATCTACAATTTTTTGCATGTCCGTCGATTTAAGGTTCTTGTCTAATGTGACGTGAAAGATTTTCTTTACTCGCTTTCTTGGATTAGTAAGTTTTTTGGAAAGTTCACCGTCGTTGGTAAATAGCAGCAAGCCAGACGTTTGCTTGTCGAGTCTTCCTACAGGATAGATTCGTTCTTTACAAGCTTTATCAATTAACTCAAAAACATTTTTCTTTCTGGGGTCGTCAGATAAGGTTAAAAAATCTTTTGGCTTATTAAGAAGAAGGTAGCGTTTGGTTTCTGAATTTAAAGTTTCATTATTGAATTTTACGGTATCAGTTTCTAAAACTCGAAAGCCCATTTCAACAATTACTTTTCCATTCACTTGTACTAATCCAGCTTTAATTAAATCATCAGCTTCTCTTCTAGAACTAATTCCAGAATGGGCAATAAATTGATTTAATCGCATGCCCGCTTTAGTGCTTTTCACATCTTTTTTTGTGATTCTTTTTTTGAAGGAATTATTGGGTCTGTACGACTCTGATTTTTTGAAATCGTTTTTGCGAGAAAATGATTCGTCGGTATTTCGTCGAGATTTTGAAGCAGTAGATTTTCTGCCTTTATCAACACTTTTATTTATTCGCTTTGCCATCTTCTCTTTTTTGCAAATGTACTAAATACACCTATTTAAAAGGCGTTTTGTATGTGTTCAATTTTTTCATCCTTAGAGTTGAGAATAATTCCTACAATATCAAAGCGTATCTCGTGACTTAGATTGTTCATTTCAATATATGCTTCAGCAGCACTCTTCATTAGTTCTTGTTTTTTGATACTGACAAATTCTGAAGGGTTGCCAAAGCTTGAGTTTCGTCTGGTTTTAACCTCAACAAATACTAACTGCTTATTATGTTCAGCGATGATGTCAATTTCTGCTTTTTCCCACCGCCAATTGGTTTGTAGAATGGTAAAGTTTTTTTGGCTTAAGTAGTTTTTGGCTAGAGCTTCGCCCTCTTTGCCTAGCTCGTGAGCGTTATTCATAGTGTAGATGTATTGTTTTCCCAACATCTAAACGAATATTCTCCCCTAATTTTAAGGCTAAATTGTTATCGATATGACCTGCTGGGAAATTAAAACAAACAGGATAATTGTATTCGGAAACAGATTCAAGTATGATTTGTTCTGCAGTCTTTCCAAATGGAATATGATTGTCATTCATTTTTGTCATGCCCCCTACAACAAGACCTTTTAACGAGCTGAGTTTTCCACTTCTTTTGAGGCTGGTCATCATTCTGTCTAAGTGGTACAGGTATTCATCCAAATCTTCGATAAACAAAATTTTATTCTCAGTGTCAATATCAGTTGGTGTACCGATGAGGCTGTAAAGAATAGAAAGGTTTCCGCCCACTATTTGTCCACTTGCTTTACCCTGCCTGTTAAGGGGATGGCCGTCACATTTCACATCAATATTTTCACCAAAAAGTGCATTTTTGAGGCTTTCAATAGATGCCGCTGTATTAGATTTAAAACTTATTGGCATGGTGCTATGTACCGATGAAATATTTAAATTGTGAAGATGGGAATGTAGCACCGTAACGTCACTAAATCCAGCTATTAACTTTGGATTACTCTTAAAAATGGAAAAGTCTAAATGATCAATTATTCTTACCGTTCCATATCCGCCCCGCGCACACAATATTGCTTTAATTTCGGGATGGTTAAGCATGTGCTGTAAGTCTTCAATGCGCTGATTATCATTTCCCGCATATTGGTTATTACTGGCATAAATATTTCGTCCCAGTACCACTTTAAGCCCCCATTTTTCAAGAGTCTCAATAGCGTATTTTAGTTCTTTGCTATTTATTTTTCTGGCTGTAGAGATTATGCCAATTTTATCGCCTTTTTTAAGCTTTTGAAGCGGCTTTGCGGATGCGTTGTCTATGCTCATTAAAGTCTTCATTCTTTTAATATCTTTGCGAAGATATATTTTTAAATTTTTCATGACAAAAAAACGCTACACCGTTACTTCAGCATTGCCTTATGCCAATGGGCCATTACATATTGGACATATTGCTGGGGCTTACCTTCCTGCTGATATTTATGTAAGGTATAGAAGAGCAAGAAAACAAGATGTAGTGTTTATTTGTGGATCGGATGAACACGGCGCTGCCATTACACTTCAAGCTAAAAAAGAGGGCGTTAATCCCCAAGAAATTGTAGATAAATATCATGAGCTAAATAAAAAATCTTTTGCTGATTTTGGAATTGAGTTTGATATTTATTACAGAACTTCTGACCCTTTACATCATGAAACATCGCAAGATTTTTTCAGTGAATTAAACAATAAAGGGGCTTTTACTCAAAAGACATCAGAACAATTTTTTGATGAGGATCATTCGCAATTTTTAGCAGATCGCTACATAATGGGGACGTGTCCAAAATGCGATTATGATTCAGCTTATGGCGATCAATGTGAAAAGTGTGGCTCAGCACTAAGTCCCTCGGAGTTGCTAAATCCAAAATCTACTTTAAGCGGTAATGTTCCTGTAAAGAAAGAGACCAAGCATTGGTATTTGCCTATGCAAGACCATACAGAATGGTTAAAAGATTGGATAGAAAACGGCAAACTTGATGGTAAACAACATCACGACCCAAAAGAATGGCGTTCTCAGGTTATTGGCCAATGCAAATCGTGGATTGACGGTGGCCTGAGGGAAAGAGCCATGACAAGAGATTTAGATTGGGGTGTAAAAGTACCTATTGAAGGAGAAGACGGGAAAGTTCTATACGTATGGTTAGATGCGCCTATAGGATACATTTCGGCAACAAAACAATGGGCTAAAGACAATGGAAAAGAGTGGACAGATTATTGGCAAAATGATTCAGAGCTGATTCATTTTATAGGAAAAGACAATATTGTATTTCATGCTATCATCTTTCCAATTTTACTTAAAGCACATGGAGATTTTGTTTTGCCAAAAAACGTGCCTGCAAATGAGTTTTTAAATTTAGAAGGTCAGAAATTATCCACTTCAAGAAATTGGGCAATTTGGCTACACGAATATTTAAACGATTTTGAAGGGCAACAAGATGCTTTACGCTATGCGCTCTGCTCTACAGCTCCAGAATCAAAAGACACTGACTTTACTTGGTTAGATTTTCAAACGCGAAACAACAGTGAGTTGGTGGGGATTTTTGGCAACTTCATTAATAGAGTGGCTGTTTTGACAAATAAATACTGGCAAGGAACGGTTCCATGCACAAATGAATTTGACTCATACGACAAAGACGTAATGAAGGAAATGAATAATTTTCCTGAAAAAATAGGAGCCTTAATTGAGCAATATAAGTTGAGGGAGGCATTAACAGAGTTTATGAATCTTGCACGTTTAGGCAATAAATATTTAGCAGATACAGAGCCTTGGAAGCTGAAGAAAACAGATGAAAAACGAACTGAAACGATATTAAATATATCGCTTCAAATCGCTAACTATTTGATGGTATTATCTGAACCCTTTTTGCCATTTACCTCTGATAAATTACAGGAGTTATTGAAGGTGCAAAAATCCGACTGGAACGAAATTAAATCGATTGAAGCTGGTCATAAAATTGGAAAACCAAACCTTTTGTTTTCTAAAATTGAAGATGATCAAATTGAATTTCAAGTAACTAAGCTTGGCAAATAATAAAACTCATGAAAAAATTAATTTTATTAAACATTATTTTAACCTCACAGTTTGTTTTTGGGCAATGTGACGAAAGATATCAAGACGAAATTTTTTCTGATATTTTAAAAACAACAGTAGAATATACTGATGTGTACGACTGGTCATCTTCTGACACAGGATTAGATATGGATATCTATCAAGCTGAAGGGGATACGGAAAGCAATCGGCCTTTATTAATTTTTGCTCACGGAGGTGTGTATGTAGCAGGTAATAAAGACAATCCTACTATGATTAGCTTATGCGAATCATTCGCCAAAAGAGGCTACGTAACGGCCTCAATACAATATAGACTAACCTCACCATTTAGTTTGACTGCGCCTAACGCCTCTGAAATACTTACCCAAACTTTAGTAAATTCAATTTCTGATATGAAAGCAGCGGTTAGGTATTTCAGAAAAGATTATGCAGAAAATGATAATAGTTATGGAATAAACCCAAATCTAATTTTTGTAGGAGGCTATTCAGCAGGAGCCATAACAGCAGTTCATTTATCTGCTGTCGATGAAGCCGATATTCCTGATGGTCTTCAAGTGTTTTTTGATAATGCGGGCGGGATAGAAGGTAATAGTGGAAACGAAGGCTATTCTTCAGAAGTTAGTGGCGCAATAAGTTTGGCTGGAGCCATACAATCGGTATCATTTTTTGATGCTGACGATGAGCCAATTGTAAGTGTACATGCTACCGACGATAATACCGTAAGCTATGAATGTGATTATCCACTTCAAAATATTGATTTTTCTGTGCTTTGTGGCTCGGGGGAAATTCATAATGAATTAGATGCATTAGGTGTTCTCAATGATTTATATACTTTGAATAGTGGTGGGCATGCTGCTCCCATTACAAATATCACACAAACTTCCGTTCCATTTATTAGTGATTTTTTGTACAATATTGTTTGTGAAAATGTATCAGTTAACAATAAGTTGAATTCAAGTGAACTAAAAATATTCCCTAATCCAGCTGTCGATGTACTTGCTATCGAAAGTAATACTGTTATTGAAAAAATAGTAGTTTTTGATAATTTTGGAAAAAAGGTAATCGAATCAGATATTAGAGATTGGCAATCAAAAATTTTAATTGGAGATTTGAAAGATGGACTATATCATTTACAACTAATCAATCAGTCTAAATCCGTAAGACACAAGCGTTTTATCAAAAACACCATCAATTAATAATGAAAAAGATTAAGGTTGAAATGTACAAAGTGTACAAGCTGATTTCAATGTAAAAGTGTTTTTTGAGTCTAGAGATGAATAGATAAAAACCATCAATTTTTTGGAAAAATAACAAAAGAGAAAGA
>Ga0209653_1000082_pt1 | contig 78917 bp, 74 predicted proteins | sample SaaInl6LU_22_DNA_FD_184644 | JGI IMG/M metagenome (GOLD analysis project Ga0209653, IMG submission 184644) | Marine microbial communities from expanding oxygen minimum zones in the Saanich Inlet - ESP_116LU_22_DNA (SPAdes) (version 2) | ecosystem: Environmental > Aquatic > Marine > Intertidal... | reverse complement strand
TCCACAAAAGAAATAACTGCTCCAGTGGAGTTGTTTATCGTATTTCCTACGCCACCAAAAACGTCAACCTCTACAAATCCATTAGGGTCCGGATCGCAAAGCGTTTCGCCAGTACTGCCCGTAAAATATAAACTATCGGGCTCACGAATGGTGTACGTTCTTATTGATTCGCATCCTGTAGATGAAGTAAATAATATAGCATATTCGCCAGCGCAAAGGTTGTTCTGGCTCGAACTCACATCTGTACTGGTGTAAAAAGGAGTACCGCTTACTTCATCGTTATACCAATCTACGGTGTAGGTTTCCGAAGGGTTAATTAAGTTAATGAATAACTCAGCGTCACAAGCACCGTAACAACTTACGTTGTAACCGCCATTTAGAAAAGACGGGCTATAAAAATTTGTGTTTAATTCAATTTGGGGTAAATCTACCGAAGCGTATGAGGTGTCGCCTCCAGAATAAACTGTTATTTCGTATAGACCACCGTTAAGGTTTGATAATGTGTAGCCCGCATCACTGTAAGCGAAAGTAAAAACTGAACTATTTGGGTAAACCACCTCAAGATTATATGGAGGGGACATATTACTTGGTGAAATAATATCAATGATTCCGTTGGCATCACAAATGTCAATTTGTACAATGTTGACTTCTAGTGAATCGATGACGCTCGAGCTAGCGCTAAAATTGGCCCCTGATGGGCTTGCTGCTTCTAACTGTGGAGGGGAGCTGTAAGAAGGGAAGGCGCTGAATTCTGCCTCATTGACCCTCTCAAGGTCTTTACCATTCGCAGCAAACGAAAATGAAAAGAGCAATAAAACACATAAGAATTGGCGCATACTAAACTTGAAAAGGTTACTTCAAAAGTAAAAAAAAGAAAAGACTTTTAATAGTCTTAACTGGAGAACTATCATTTCGCTTGTATGATAAGCCTTTACCCTTCAAAAATATGGTAGCCTTTTTACTAATTAGACACTCCGCTTTACTAATCAATTATAGAGACAAAAATTACAAGTAATGGTGTCATCAAATCCAGTCGTGCACAACAAAATCATAAGTACATCATCGATTCAATAAAAAGAAGTAGGATTTATTACCCTTTTTTAAAGGAATTGATGTGCTTAGGAATAGGATACCGTCCAGACCGCCACAGACAGTCTCTCATTCTCTAGTAGAGTGAGGAAGTTTTTTTACATAGAAAACACTTAAAATGTCTTTTTTTTAAAGAACGTACTTCAATTTAAAGTCTAAAAATTTCATTTATTATTCATAAAACATTTAAAATAAAATGATGATTTTGAGTATAGAAATTAATAAGTTTTATATGTTGAAATGTTGATTTAGGTTAGTATTTATTTTCACAGGGATGATGCTAAAAATTCAATTAAGATTTCTGCTTCATATCATTTAACTGACAATATGTTATTTGGTGTAAGCTATATGAATTCAGAAATTGAAGGTTCAAATGATATTGAAATTTGGAATGGAGAATTTACAGAATTCAACCTTTTCGCTGAACTTGAGATTTTCGAAAAGAATGATTTTGAAGTGTATGCCAAAGGTGGTTTAGGCTCTGTGAACTTTGACGCTTTTAGAAATTTAGTTTTTGATGGCGGCCAAGTTCCTTTAAATTCTTACTCTGGTACTTCAAGCAAGATACTCTACGGTGCTGGGGCTACGTATCAAATTTCAACTAGGTTTAAATTAAATTTAGAAATCACTAGAAATATCGTTAATCATGATGGGTTTGAAGGCTGGGATTATGGTAGTGGAGAAGATCGGTTTCTTTATCAATCAATCGGGATAAGTTATTATATTCAAAGAAAAGAGAGTGAATAAGTCGGCTTTGTTCCATAAGGTCTTACTAAAAGCACTTTAATGAATTTACCCAACTGGTCAATTTCCTTTTTTATTCAGTTGATTTGTTGAATTTATCTTCTTTAGTAAATTATGCTAAATTTTTTCAAATTCTTGTATGGCCAATTTCAAATACCTGTCTTAACCCCTGACAGTGAGACCTTTACTTTATTTACATTCGATTTTTTTTTTACCTTAGCTAATCTATACAAGTATTATTATGAATAAAAAAATTCTATTAGTCGCTTTTGCTTTTGGGCTTACTCAAATGGTTCAAGCACAAAATACACACCCTATTGAAGGCAAGTGGGTTTACGAAGTAAATCTTAATACGATGTATCTTTTCGAAGATGGAATTCGGTATACCTATTATTGTGTGGAAAGTAACTGCGATTCACTCTATCAAACCTATGAAGCGGGAGATGGAAATCATATACCCGGGACAAACCCTTATGTGTTTAAGAATGATACGTTAACCGTTGATTTAAATTTCGGAAATGAGTTAGTTACTCCAGTTATTTTTGAATGTGATGGAGATAAAGCAAACTTTGTAACGCCAGCTTATAGCATGCTTAAAGTAGGCACTGATTGTAATGCAACGGGAATAGATAGTCAAGAAATTGTGTGTGACGATAGAGCGTTAGTCAAAGTAGTGAATCTTTTAGGAAAAGAAATAACATCTACAAAGCTGACAAACAAAGCGCTCTTTTACATCTATGACGATGGAACTATTGAAAAGAAAATGATTCTTGAACAATAAGCGTTGCTGTGCGTCAAATGGTTTAGCACTTCCGCCTGACCTACGTTTATTGTTGTAAGCTTTCTTTTCTTAGAATTGACCACCTTAATACAATGTAACCGACTACTCCAGAAACAACAGAGCCTACTATAATTCCTATTTTTGCCGAATTCATAAAAACATCGTTGTTATTAAAGGCCAATCCTCCAATAAATAATGACATTGTAAAGCCTACTCCAGAAAGTATTGCCACCCCTATTATATCTATAAACGTTGTTTGTTTGGGCAGTTCGGCTACTTTCAATTTAATACTAAGGTATGAAAATAGAGATACGCCAAGGGCTTTCCCTATGAATAGTGATGCGGCTATATTCAAGGCAAAAGAAAGGTCTACAACCATATCGCTCGAAACGTAAACCCCTGCATTTGAAAGCGCAAAGATGGGCATTATTAGAAATGCTACCCAATAATGTAAGCGGTGTTCTAAATGTTGCAATGGGGATTGGACTTTATTGGTCCATTCTTCGAGATTATCTATTTCTGCTATTTGACTTTTTGATAATACCGGTAATTTGTTTGTGTTGTTAGACGCTGTTAGTCGTTTGAGAATGTTTTCAAGTTTTTGGGCGTATCTAAATTCTGATATTCGTTGCCTTATAGGAACTGCAAAAGCCAATAATATTCCTGCAACTGTAGGGTGTACACCAGATTTTAAGAACAGTAGCCAGATGGTAAATCCAAAAATAAGTAATACGGCCTTATTGTAAATTCTTAGATAAGATAATACATATAAAACTGAGAATAATATTCCAGCAAACAACAGTAATATCCAAGATATATCTGCCGTATAAAATATTGCAATTACCAGAACGGCACCAATGTCATCTATGATAGCAAAGGCGGTTAGAAATATCTTTAAACTCAAGGGCACTTTGTTTCCAAGTAATTTCAATATGGCCAAAGTAAACGCAATGTCTGTAGCCATGGGAATACCCCAACCGTTTATTGTTTCAGAATTATTATTTAAGACTAAAAAAAGTGATAACGGAATTAGCATTCCTCCTATAGCTGCAAAAATTGGCAATGCGGCTTTTTTTAAAGAGTTTAGTTCGCCCAGTAGGATTTCTCTTTTTATTTCAAGTCCAATTAGGAAAAAGAAGATGGCCATTAAGCCGTCATTTATCCATAAAATTAATGGCTTTACCAGTTCAAAGTTGTCTGATGTAATGCCAACTTTATAATCCCAAATGGCACTAAAGTATTCTCTTATTGGTGAATTGGAAAGAACCAATGCAAGAACCATGGAAACAAAAAGAAGTACACCGCTGAAACTTTCAGCTTTTATAAATTTTTGTATTGGGCTTAAAAAAGTGTTTTTCTCTTCTTTATTCATTGTGTAATTTTAATTGAAAGACTTTCTAAATGATTATTAAGGTATAGCAAGTGCGGCACACTGCCGTTTCTTACTCTGATTTTAGGGTACAAATTTACAACTCTTTGGCTTAACCTCCGCTATGTGGTATTTAAGGTAAGGGTAACGTTTAGTATATGGCAAGTAGGGCGGTAGAAAGCGATAAACTTTCAGGTTTGCATTGAAGTCAAAACTTATTACTACTTAATACCCACGACGTAAAGTATAAGCGGTTATACATTGTTGGGCATAGTTTTTTAATTCTCAATATAATCATGCATTTTTTTAATGTCCGCAAATTGAAAGTCAGAACTAGTAGAACTCAAGAAATTAAAAGTTGCTTCTAATTCCAATAATTCCTTTGCGCTCAGTTCAAACCATTCTCCTTTGCGCCTGTAATCTTTAAATTGCTTGTGGATTAGTTTTTCTAAACTCACATAATGTATTGTCTCTACATAGTACGTCAAATCAAGTTTAAACGGAATAGCTGTTCGAAAAGATTGCAATCTAGCTTTTAAGTTTTTCGTAAATCCAATTTTATACTTATTCGTTCCGTTTATGTTCACTACATATAGTCCAGGACTTTTGTAGGCTTCTTCTTCTATGATTTGTTTATACCCTTTCCCCTCATAAAACAGTCTGCCATTGTACGAAACAATTCTTGGAAATTCAGGTTCTATTATTTTAAATCCGAGGATTTCAAGCATTGGCAAATATGGCCACCAATCTTCGTCAGTTTTTAATTCCGTTTTTTGAATTTCAACTGAAACATCGCAAATATATTCGGCGGTTGAATATCCTTCATTAAATCCTTCTCCGAAGTCGTGAAAATCTTCAGCATCTTCTTTGCTAGTAGAGAGCACAAACCAATTTTCTCTATTGCAAGGTGTCGTTAACCAATATAATTGACGGTTTTTCATATGTATGCCAACTAAAGTATAAGCGGTTGTTTTAATACCGCTTATACATTTTAGGGAGGCGTTAATTTTTAATTTTATATCTATAATGTCCAATGATTTTATAGTTGAACAAACAATCTTCTAAAACTTGTCCACTACCAATGTTATGAACTATTAAATTCCGTTTTCCGTCTCTGGACTTTTTTTCAACTACAATTCCAATGTGAGTTATTGCTCCACCTAAATTCCAGCAAACAACATCTCCAGGTTTATAGTCAGTTGCTTTTTTTGTTATAGGCTTTTCCGCACCCTTCCTCTTAAAAAAAGTCATTAAATTAGGAACTCTCCGATGGTCAATGTTTTTGTCAGTCGATTTAAGTCCCCAAATTTTTGGATAAGCATTGAAGTTAGCCTTCATGTCCTCATGAACTTCTTTTTGCAGGTCAATTCCAATTTTTCGATAAGCACGAATCACAACATCAGTACATACTCCCTTGTCACTTGGAATGTCTCCGTTAGGATAGTCAATTGAAAAGTAACTTGGGTCATAAGTTACCTTTTGCTTTGTCAATTCCAAAGCACTACTAGATAATTCAAGTTGCTCTACTGCTGACTGTGAAAAGCAAAGATTGAAACTAAATAATAATAATATTAAAAGTGCTCTTTTCATATGTTTGCCAACTAAAGTATAAGCGGTTGTTTTAATACCGCTTATACATTGTAGAGAGGTGTTAATTTTTAATTTTCAAACCGTTTTTATCTTTAAAATCACCGGTTGCGATAATAATGAAGTCAATAATAGTCCATATACCAAGACCACCTAGTGTCAGTAGCATTATAATACCCGTTCCTGTTTTACCCGCATAAAATCTGTGTATTCCCAACCCACCAAGAAAGAAGCACAATAAAATCATTGGTACAAATCCTTTTTCGCTTTTTTGTTCTGTTTGATTTTCCATTTTTTTTGTTTTTGATTGTTTATAAAAAGATTAATTTAAATTTCTTGACCTGGGTAAGTAATCCGTTTACCTTGACCATCTCTGTACTGACCTGTAAGTAGTAAATAAGTCACGATTATTGTATGGATTGTATCAATTATAAATACTCCTCCAGCATATAATAAATAATCAGAAATGTATAGGAAAACAGTTAATGAAAATAGACCAAAATCCAATAAGCCCATTTTCCAACGCTCAAGATAAAAATGATGAATACCTATAACTCCAAAAATTCCAGATAGTATCACTGCTGTTTTATATTTTTTATCTGACTTCATTTCTTTCATGTTTTTTTGTTCCATTTTTTTAGTTTTTTGTCCCAACTTGTATATATCCGCACTATTGCGTTTATTTTTTTCTATTTTTTACTAATGTGTATAAAATGACCTGTCGTTTCGCTACTACTTTTCCCTAAAAGTGTTTGAATATATCTGAGAGCAGCCTCTTGTTCTAAAAGCTGAGTTGCTAAGCCAAATTCTAATCCCGCTATAAGAAGATAATGATTATATAAATGAAAGGTGTTGGCTTTAAATCGCAAGTTTTTCATAAGTTTTTGCCTTTAAGGATGGCTTGTGCTAATATATAAAAAAAGCGGAAAAAACCTCAAATGAGATTGGATTCCGCTTTGGTGAGCCTAAAGATTTATATTTCGAACTTTTTTGCAGAAAAATATTATTAAATTCACGAAATGAAAAATGTAATTTTATTAACGTTTTTATTTACAGTTTTTATTGGTTGTAAACAAGAAGACAACTTACCCGCTCCATATATTCCTGTTACCGAGAGTTCAGAAGGATATAATATGCTGCTAATTGGTAATAGTTTTTTCAGACCATATGCAGAAAAATTAGACGTGTTGGCTAATCATGCTGGATTTGTTGAACATAATAGCACCAGAATTACTAGAGGAGGTGAAAATGGACGTCCAATTAATTTTTGGAATGATTCACTTACTCAAGAACACCTTGACATTAAGATCGCTTTAGATAAAGGTGATATAGAAATTTTTGGGATGACAGCTGGTCATGATACTATTGATCGAATAGAAGGTCATCGTGAGTGGATAAACTATGCCACACAAAATAATCCAAACATCAAAATCTTTATTGCGATACCACAAATTGATTTTCCAGCAGATTGGCAACAACGAGCTCAAGAATATGGATTTTCATCGATACAAGAATTATATAATTATTTTGTGAACGATGTCGTTCACAATGAAATGGTAGATCAGTTACGAATTGAATTTCCATCGACAAAAATTTTTACTATCCCTACAGGTTGGGCATCAGTTAACTTGGATCAAATGAATGTTGACAATCAACTAATTGATGAGATTTCAAGATTTGGCCCAAAAGAAACTTCATTATTTGTTGATAATAAAGGGCATCAAGGAGATATTATTATAGAAACAGGTTCACTAATTTGGTTGAAAAGTATCTATAATGTAGATTTAAGTACTAATAGTTATAAAACTGGTTTTAATACCGACTTACATGAGGTTGCAGATGATATATGTAATAATCACGACCCCGAATATATTAATTGAATACGATAAGATTAAATGATATTAAAAAAACCACTCAATTGAGTGGTTTTTTTGTGGGCCCACCTGGGCTCGAACCAGGGACCAACGGATTATGAGTCCGCTACTCTAACCAACTGAGCTATAGGCCCAAAATTTAGACTGCAATATTACACTTTTGTTGAGTATCTTGCAACCCTTTGCAAAATATGGAGGGCATTAAAAATATATTATTTGATTTGGGCGGTGTGCTGTATCACATAGATTATGCACTAACCAAAAAGGCATTTGAAACGCTAGGCGTTGATGATTTCGACTCACACTACAGCCAACAAAAACAAAATAAATTATTCGACAAGCTTGAAACAGGAAAAGTAAGCCCTAAAACCTTTGTTTCTGAAATGCAAAAAATTCTTCCTGAACAGTCTGAAGAAAAAATAATCCAAGCGTGGAACGCTATGCTAATTGGTTTTACTGAAGAAAACCTCAATCTGCTTGACTCCCTTTCTAAAAACTATTCCCTCTACCTCCTATCCAATACAAATGCTATTCACATTGATAGAATAAATACCGAATTGAAAGAACAGTTTGGAAAGCCCTCTTTGGATGTGTTCTTTAAAAAAACGTATTTATCTCATGAAATAGGCCGGCGTAAACCCGATATTGAGACTTTTCGGTGGTTGCTAAAGGATGCCGCTATAAAAGCTCAAGAAACACTGTTTATAGACGATTCTATTCAACATGTGGCCTCAGCCAGCCATGCGGGTATAAAAACGGCTTTATGGCCTTCAAATAAGCCCATTAAAGGCTTTTTTCCTGACAAAGCTCTATAAGTACTCCGTTGGTGCTTTTGGGGTGTAAAAAACAAATTCTTTTGTTGTCGGCTCCATCTTTGGGTTCTGTATGGATAAGCTCAAAACCTTCATTCTGCAAACGCTTCATTTCTGAATGTATGTCATCAACTTCAAAAGCGATGTGGTGAATGCCTTCTCCACGTTTTTCTATAAACTTAGCAATAGGACTATCTGAACTAAGAGCCTGAAGAAGTTCAATTTTAGTCTCTCCTACTCTAAAAAAGGATGTAGAAACACCCTCCGATTCAACTTCCTCAACCTTATAATGAGCTTGGTTAAAGAGTTTTTCAAATAAGGCATTGGCATTAGTAAGGTCTTTTACGGCTATTCCTATGTGTTCAACTTTCTTCATAAAAACAAAGCTAAAAAAAAGGGCGGTGAAAACACCGCCCTTCCAAATATTATATTCTAAAATTTCTTAGAATCCAACATGTAAAGAAATCCAAGTTTTTGTGAACTCGTTAGCAGCATCTCTTTCAGATGTAGCGTAGTTAACAGATAAACCTGAGTTATCAGATAATGAGTATCCTAAAGAAAGATCCATTACAGAATAATCGATAGTTTCGTCTTCAGAAGCAATTGTGTGCATAGTTGCTCCTATAGAGAAGTCACCCATTGCATAAGAACCACCGATAGACATATCAGTACCTTCGTAAGTCATAGTAGAGTATTCCATACCTGAACCGTAGAAGTCACCGAAGCTACCTGATGCTAAGTAGAAACCATTCTCACCGTACATATCGTATCCAGCGTAAACAGTTAAGTCATCGTTAACACCGTAAGAAACGCCTAAAGATGTTAGGTCCATTTCAACACCGTTGTTATCGTTAGTATAGTATCCTAATGATAAGTTAATGCCATTGTCCATTGCATAAGTTGCATCTAGACCCATTGAAGTGTTTTCTGAACCAGATAAATCTTCAGTAGTGTTAACATATAAAAGATTGAAGCCCATAGCTCCCATATCTTTTCCGATGTTAGCGTACAAAGTAGTAGCATCGTAAGCACCAGTCATGTCAGTTGCAGCATATCCAACGTGTACGTCAGCGAAATCATTGTTGATTCCGAATAAGAAACCGTCCCAAGTGTTACCGTTTCCTTGTACCCAGTTGTTGTCTCCTAAAATACGACCACTTCCAAAGTTTAATGCCATACGACCAGCTGTAAATGAAGCAAAATCCATAATGTTAGTCGTAGCATATGCTTGACGTAATGAATTTGTAAAAGTTTCATTTGCAACTGCACCTAAAGTAGCAGAAGAGTTAATTTCAGCGAAAACGCTTACAGTTTCTCCTCCAAATTCAACAGCAGCTCTTACTCTTTGCTCCGTACTCGTAGCATCCTCAGTCGAATTAACTCTTGTTCTAGAGTCAACAGACCAATCTTGTGCAGAAACTGTTGTTGCTAGTCCTAACGTTAATGCTAGAACAAAACGCAAATTCTTTTTCATAATAAATAGTTAAAATTGGTTAATAACGGTCGCAAGATGCAAATTTATTCTATAACCACCAAAAAAAATTAATTTGTTCTTCTTAACACCATGCTGTTGATAATAGGCTATTAGGTGTAGTATATGACTTAAGACAAAAACGCTTTAAGTCTCTGATTTTCAGCATTTTGAATACCTTTTGTTGATTTCGTTAAAAAGTTGCTAAAATCGTGTGATAATAGAGGGGCTTGTAGCACTCCTCTAGTGCCGAGGCCGTTAAACACCCCAATTGCGTCATATTTAGGATGCAAACCTATCAAAAAACGCCGATCTTTAACCGTTGGGCGCACTCCCGCTACACTAGAAAGGACTTCAAAATCAACATTTAATATCTCTTTTACTTTCTCCCTTAAGTGTTGTTGGCCCTCATCTGTTAGCTTATCTGTAAAGTCTGTATGGTTATACGTTGCACCAACTGTATAGAGATGATTTCCTAGAGGAAGAATGTATACTCCTTTACTAATAACACTATCAAACGACTTAACTTTTGGAATACGAATAGTTAAAACCTCTCCTTTTGTTGGTGTTAACGGTAGATTTTGGAACAAAGGGTTGTACATAAGTCTAAATCCTTCACAAAAGATAACTGTTTTGGCTTCGATGGCCTTATAGGTGTTTGTCTCTAGATTAAACAGTGAAAAGTCAAACTCTTCATCCAAAAATTCGCAGGATATTTTGAAAAATGCTCTTGAAGAATCTAAAAAGGTATTTGTATCCAAATAACCAGAAGGGTTTATGCGCGCGGAACCAAAATCATCTAGTAAATAAGGAGTGTTGTTTGCTGGTAAAATATCACGAATATAATCCTGCATATCCGTATTGCTATACTTTACTTGCCATTGATGTTTGACCTCATCGTTTGAGAATAAGCGCAAAATGGGTTTAAGGTGTAGAAAGGTTGAATTGAGTTTTTTCTCTAGCTCTTGATATCTATCAATGGCTTTTGGAAGAAAGTTATGGGCGTTGAAAGAGGGTATGCAACGCTTCATGCCTACTGGATTTATAATGCCAGCAGCGACCCTACTGGCAGATGCACTTAGGTTTTTGTCAATAATGGCAAGGGTTTGCTTTTTATCAAGAAGGTCGTGCGCCAAAAGTGTGCCCGCAATCCCCTGACCTATAATTAAGAAGTCGACCTTTTTCATTGAAGTAGAATAGGTCTCAAAGGTAAGTAAAAGTTTGTTTTACCAGTAGTAAGAGTGGCGTCTGTTTCGCTTGTCGTTAATATTGAATCCTAAACACACCTCATGAGAACCCGAGCTAAAATTGCCGATTGAGCTAATGCCATAATCATAAGAGTAAGATAGGTTCAATGCGCCCATTTTCACGCCAGCAATTAGCACTAGAGCTTGAGAGCTTCTTAACGATAGGCCTGTCCAAACAGAATTGTTGAACATCACTCTAGTATTAAAATCAAATTGGACTGGGCCTACCTCTGTTGCTTTGACCAAAATTGATGGCTCAACTCGTAAATCAGAATAAACATTGAATACATATCCCGCATTAGCATAATAGTGTCTAACTTGATCATTATCTCCGAAGATAGGAGAAATAGCTTCCTTGAAAGTAGACTCAAAGAGTTGGTGCGAAGCTATTGACAAAAAGTAATTTTCTGAATACAAATAGGCCCCTACATTAGCATCTGGCACTATCTTAGAGTAGTTGCCTCCCTGAAACTCTGGATCAGGATTATTAAATTCCAGCTCATCCATTTTTAGAGTATGCTGACTCAATTGACCACTCAAACCAAAAGAAAGTCTGGTTGTATTGTCATCATCAAGCTGAAGGTGATACGCAAATGCTAATTTTACTGATAAATGACTGTATGGCCCCGTTTGATCTTGCATAACCACAGCACCCACACCGATTTCATCATAAGCAACTGGCATGTGATAACTCAATATGTTGGTTTGAGGAGCTATTGAACCTAAAGAAGACCACTGAGAACGCGAACTAATTTTTATAGGAAAATAAGGTTTTGAACCCGCTACTGCAGGGTTAAGAATAAAGTCGTTAGAAATGTACTGGCTAAACATGGGCAACTGCTGGGATTGAACAGCGGCCGTGGACAACATTAATAAAAATATTACTAGTCTCATATTTAGTTATTATCTAACAATAGTTACAGTTCCTACCGTTGGTTCTTCGCCATTATTGAGGGTAATTACATAATAATAGGTTGCAGAAGGTAAGGGTTGGTTATCATACATTCCTTTCCAGCCGCCGTCCCATGCATTTATGTATTTTTTTGTCGAAAATACCCTGTCGCCCCATCGATTAAACACCTCAACCAATCCATCGGGATACAGTTCTATATTGTCAATGTGCCAATAATCGTTATTCTGATCTCCATTAGGTGAAAAAGCGGAATAGGCATTGATACACGTTCCGTCTGCTTGAGGAATGGTTGCTTCTTTTTCTAAAACACAGCCATTTGCATCTGTAACTTGAAGCATATAAGTGCCTGACTGAACATTACTATTTAGAGGATTATCTGTATTGTTTTCCCATGCAAAAGAATATGGTGGATAGCCCCCAGAAACAGATGCTTCTACACTTCCGTCATCATTATCCGCACAAGATGGCGTTTCTACAAAAAAGTCTACGTCAAGAGAAACTATTGGATCAATAGTAAATGAGGCTTCTCTCACGCATCCGCCAAAATCAGTCACGACAACAGAGTATGAACCAGGGTCTGTAATTTGAATTAATTCTGTGGTTTCATTATTTGTCCAAAGGTAGGAATAGGGTACTTGACCACCAGATGTATACACTAAAGCTGAAGCTATAGGATTTTCTTCACAGAGATTGGTGTGTTCAACAAAAACTATAATTGTATCTGGCTGAACGAGAGATTCTGTAACGCTTAATTCACACCCAAATTGGTCAGTCATAGTTACGGTGTAATTCCCTGGGGATAAAGAAACCGCTGTTGAGGTTGTTTGGGCATTAGCATCATCCCAAAGTATAGAAAAATTTGAGGTTGGATTTGAGTTGTTTAAAACCGCTTGGATTGCTCCTGAATTAGGTGTATTACAAGAAATTGGCGTAACATTTAAAGAGATAGACGGTTGTGTTACCTCGAAATCTTCGTTTAACTGACATCCTTTTGCATCTGTAATAATTACAGAATAATCTCCTGCTAATAGCTGTCCAATATTGTTTTGTGTTGAACCGTTGGACCACAAAAAGGTATACGAAGGGCTACCGCCTGAAGGGTTGGCACTAGCTGAACCATTTACATCGCCAGAACATCCTAAGTTTACAATGGTCAAATTCGGTACTACAGGTGTGGGTTGAGGCATAAAGACGTTTGTAATGGCTGAAGTACAGCCGTTAGCGTCTGTTATAGAAACGCCGTAATTATTTCCGGCGAGGCCACTTACTGTATAAGGCGCTTGATTAGTCGAAGAATATAGCGCATCAACGAAATAATTGTAGCTTCCTGTTCCGCCAGCCCCTTCAATGGTCAATTCGCCATCGGCACCACCAAAACAACTAACCGAGTCAACGCTAATGTTTGTAATGGAAATATCACTTGGGGCAATTACTTCAAAGTCCAAACTGTTAGATGGACATCCGTTGGCATCGTAAACAACAAAAGGCTGTAAACCAGCAGAAAAACCGGTAACCTGATTGTCTGGCGGAAGATTAATTAAAATTGGGTTTGGCGGTATTGAATAACTGTAAGCCCCTGTCCCTCCACTAACATTTAACTCTATAGTGGCATCTGATGAAAGCGCACAACTCAATTGCGCCCCATTATAATCGGAAACTACAGCAATTGAGTTTAACGTAACGATAGTAGGCTCGTTTAGTGTAAAGCTTTCTTGAAAAGTACAGCCGTTGATGTCTTCAATGAGAACATCAAATGTAGAGGCTGATAAATTTGTAAACACAGGTGAGCCCTGTGAGGTTAACCCATTATCTATTGAATAGGTAAAATTCCCCGCGCCGCCTAAAGGCTGCACAGTAATTTCTCCATCCGAATACCCGTTACAACTAATTGGAGAACTGACTAAGGGTGGGTCTTGGGATAGTGGCTGAGGAGATTGTAAATTAATAAATTCGTTTTCTGATGAACATGAGTTTGAATCTACAGCAACAAGAGTGTAAGCGCCAGCAGGTAAATTATAAACGGTATCCCCATCGGATGATGAAAATGGGAATGATAATCCGCCATCAATACTAAATTGATAAGAAGGGCTCCCGCCAGAAGCAATAAATCCAATCGCGCCATCCGTTGCGTTTGCACAACTTACTTGAAAACCAGAATAATCAAATATTGAGGTAAGCGTTAAATCCACTGGAGACGGGTTTGCAACAAATGTGTTTAGCGACAAACTACAACCATTTGCATCAGTGACTAAAACAGATGGTGTGCCTTCACAAACATCATCGGCAACATTCGAATTGCCATAATCCACTCCGTCAACCTCATATGTGTAAGGAGTCGTTCCGCCTGAACTAGTTATTGTTAAAACCGCGTCGCAAACATCGTTACAACTTATTTCTTCGGTAGTTTCTACGTTATCTATACTTAATGGAAGTGGATCTGTAAGGGTGATTTGGGCTGTATCCGAAATACATCCTATATCATTGGTAGCAAAAAAGAAAAAATTATCCGCATTTAGGCCTGTAGCAACATTTGGAATAGGCATTGAAACCGGATCGGTATCACTGAAATATTCATAAGTGTAAGAAGTGCCCTCGCCCCCACTCGCCGTTAGGGTTACTTCCCCGTCGGAAACGCCTGCACAGCTTATTTCCTGACCATTATAATCAGATGAAATTTGAGCATCAATTAGTATTGGTGAAGCGGAGTCTATTGTTACATCAAATTGGTCATAGGCGTAACTTGGCGCTAGAATTGGGTCTCTAGCCATTACCGAATAATCTCCAGGAGATAAATTTTGGTATATAATATCGTTGGTCCAAGGTCCCGCTAATCCATTTATTGAATATTCAACATCAGGACTTGCAAGAGATGCTGGCGCAATAATTATTTGGCCATCGCTTGTATTGCTGCAAGTCGTATTAAAGGTTTGTACACTATCGATATAGGCCGATACAATAAGCGTGTAGTCTTCTGTTTCTCCATGAAAATAACCCCAAGTGGACCAATCTATCCAATCAAAATCCCACAAAGCACCAGCTCCATCTGTACCGTCTACCCTTGCATAGACAATTCTCATTTTTATTTCTCCCTCAACAGTAGAGTTTGGAATTGTTACAGAACCAGTAAAAATAGGATTCATCGATACTGATTCTGCAGATGTGAAAACCAATTCTCCTGCATCAAAAAAATCGTTGTTGCCATTAAAATCAATATAAACCCTAACGGCTCTAGTTGTACCAGGAACACTTCCTGAGCCACACGTTCCGCCTTCTATTTCGAATTGGTAGGTTTCGTCTTTCTCAACACTCATAGTGTATACAAACCCATTTGTATTTCCATCGCCGATTGTTGAATTTCCTACTGTGTAATTGCTGTAAACCACACAAGTAGTTCCGAATGTTCCTGTTGGCGGGCTCATTATATCTTCAGCTCCATAAGGCAGACTGCCGAAATAAAACCTAGAAATTAACTCGTCGCCATAGTAACTTGCTCCTTGTGAAAACACCGAAATGTTTACACCACACACACAAGCAAAAAGTAGCAGGAACTTGTTCATAAATGTTAAGGTTGAAATTGGGTCAACTACAAATTTAATTATTTTATTCTAAACTGACTGGTAGTTAAGCAAAAAAAAACCGTAAATAATTACGGTTTTTTAGAGGTTTCGAGCGGATTCGAACCGCTGTAGATGGTGTTGCAGACCACTGCCTAGCCACTCGGCCACGAAACCAAAATTGGGTAGCAAATCTAATGTTTTTTTTATAATTTACACATTAAAGAATTTCTCTTTGACCAAAACACTCTCAACATCTCCATTTATTGGAGGGTTAATCTTAGCGACTGAAACTTCAACGGTGTCAATCATTTTGTGGTGTTTAATTATTGAATCGATAATTCTCTTTACTACATGCTCCAGCAAATTGCTGGGGATAGACATTTCATGCTTGACAATACTGTTTATTGAAACGTAATCCACAGTGTCTGAAAGTTGATCTGATATGGATGATGATTTTAGGTCTGTTTCAACAGTAACATTTACCACATAATCTGATCCGATTTTTCTTTCCTCATCTAAGCAACCATGGTAAGCATAGGCCTTTATTCCGTTAACTGAAATTACTCCCATTTCTACGACAACTTTTGTATAGCTGTATTTATTCTTTCAACAACTTCTTGTTTCCCCAAGAGTTCTGAGATTTCAAACATGGATGGCCCCATGCCCAAACCGGTTACTGCTAATCGAAAGGTCGGTAAGACCATGCCCAAGCCCCATTCGTTTTTTTCTAATAATGCCTTAAATTCTTTTTCCACTTCCGATGCAGAAAAATCTGTCATATCGTTAAATAAATCAACGACTTTGTTCAGAATATCTGGCGTATTTTCTTTCCATTTTTTTCGACTGGTTTTCTCGTCATACTGCGATGGTGGATTAAAGAAAATTTGACTGCTCTCCCAAATGTCTTCAATAAAAGTGGCTCGCTCTTTCATCAATTCACACGCTTTGGCTAAAAAGGCTGTGTCTAGCGTTTTTGACTTAGGGATTTTTGATTGTATTAATTGCGCAAGCTCTTCCCCGCTTTTACTTCTTAAATACTGTTGGTTAAACCATTTGGTTTTGTCAAAATCAAACTTAGCCCCTGCTTTTCCGACTCGTTTTAGAGAAAAGGATTCTATTAACTCATCCATTGAAAATATTTCTTGTGCCGTGCCTGGATTCCATCCCAAAAACGCCAACATATTTGTAAAGGCTTCTGGAAAATACCCTTCTTCTCTATAGCCTGAGGATGTTTCTTTTGTTTCTGGATTCGTCCATTCTGTTGGAAAAACAGGAAACCCTAATCTGTCACCGTCCCTCTTGCTAAGTTTTCCGTTACCGTCTGGTTTTAATATTAATGGAAGGTGGGCAAAGACCGGGCACTCCCAATCAAAAAACTGATAGAGTAAAACGTGTAATGGCGCCGATGGCAACCACTCTTCTCCCCTAATGACGTGTGTAATTTTCATTAAATGATCGTCAACTACATTTGCCAGGTGATAGGTAGGCATTCCGTCCGATTTGAATAGAACTTTATCGTCAAGGTTGTTGGTATTTACAACCACCCAACCACGAATTGTATCGTTTATTTTGACCTCTTCATTCCTAGGCATTTTAGCACGAATAACATAAGAGTCTCCCCTTTCTAGCCTTTGTTTTACCTCGTCTTCAGAAAGTGCTATTGAATTTTGCATGCTATCCCTAACAACTGAATTGTATTGTGGCGAAGGTACTCCAGCATTTTTCATGCGTTCACGCATTTGATCAAGCTCTTGGGCAGTATCAAAGGCATAATAGGCATGGCCCTTCTCTAACAATATGTCGGCATATTGCCTGTACATTGCTTTTCGTTCAGACTGTTTGTAGGGCCCAAAATCGCCGCCATGGCCCAAGCCTTCATCAATATTTATTTTACACCATGACAAGGCGTCTAAAATATACTCTTCTGCTCCTGGCACCAAGCGCGCTTGGTCTGTGTCTTCTAGTCTTAACAAGAAGTCACCATTGTGTTTTTTTGCAAAAAGGTAATTGTAAAGGGCTGTTCTAACGCCTCCCATATGCAGTGGTCCGGTTGGACTTGGGGCAAATCTTACTCTTACTTTATCCATCAACGTCATTTAATTAAGCCCACAAAGATACGCTTTCTTCTATATTGACTGTTTTGTGATGGTGCTAAATATCTTACCTTTGTAGTATGAGAGGTCGTAGCGAATTGTTTGAAAAACTTGAGGAGTTTATTAGTAAGTATTATAAAAACCTTCTTATTAAGGGTGTAATATATTTCCTATCTGTTTTTTTAGCCTTCTTTATTGTTCTTTCGGTAAGCGAGTATTACGGACAATTTAGCACAGTCGTTAGAACTGTATTGTTTTGGGCATTTAGCGGCTTCAACTTATATGTTTTTTGGAAATGGATTGCCGTTCCTCTAATTGGCCTCTATAGGATAGGGCAATCGTTAAACTACTTCGAAGCAGCCACAATAATTGGCAATCACTTTTCTAGTGTAGAAGACAAATTGGTGAATTTGCTCCAATTGCAAGAATTATCTGACGAAGACAATGCACTAATTGAAGCCAGTATTCAACAGAAAATTAATCAACTAAACCCTATACCGTTTTCAAAAGCTATTGATTTAAAAGACAATAAAGTATATCTAAAATACGCTATTGCGCCAATTGCCATATTGGGTATTCTTTTTCTCTCTGGAAATAAAAAAATGGTGCTGGACAGTTCTTCAAGAATCATCTCTTACAATACCGAATACCTTCCTGTTGCCCCCTTTGACTTTGTCATTGACAATGGATTGCTCCAAGTTGTAAAAGGCAAGGACTACCAGCTTACGATGCATTATGAGGGGTCAGAAATTCCTAAATCAAGTCAAATAATAGTAAATGGAAATAAATTTGACATGAAAAAAGAAGCTAAAGGCAGCTTTTCTTACCTTTTCAAAACCCCACAAAATAGTCTTGACTTTAGATTTTCATCCAATGGTTTTGTGTCCTCTTCAAATACACTCACAGTAGTGCCAAAACCTTTTGTTGTGCGATTCTCTAGTGAATTGGTATATCCTTCATATATAAAGAGAAAAAACGAAGTTTTGGAAAATACTGGCAACCTTACTGTTCCTGAAGGCACTAAAGTAAAATGGTTGTTTTATACCGAAAACTCTGATGAAGTATATGTGCAATTCGAAGACATGATCGCTTGCGAAAGAACAACCCAAAGCACATTCAGTTTTCAAAAACGATTTGTAGAAAACACAGACTATAGCCTGTTTACAAAAAACAACTATGTAAGCGGTGACAGTATATCTTATCAAATCGCGGTAATACCAGACGAATATCCATCAATCTCCATTGAGACTAAAACGGATAGCATAAATGGAATGCTACACTATTTTGACGGTATTATTCAAGACGATTATGGCATACAAAAGCTTACGTTCAACTACCAAATCCTAGAGGGCGATAGCAGTAAGTGGCAAAGCGAAACGCTTTCAATAAACCCATCGACTAGTGATGAACGTTTTTTTGTAAATTTCAATTTTTCTGATTTAGGCGTAGCATACGGCCAAGGGATGAACTACTATTTTGAAGTCTGGGACAATGATGGTATTAATGGCAGTAAATCGTCAAAATCTAGTCTAACCACCTTTCAAGCGGCTAGCATTAAAGAATTGGAAAAGCAAACAGATGACAACAACAATCAATTAAAAAATGACATTAATGAGTCAAAAAAGTTAGCCGAAGAAATACAAAAAGAACTCGAAGAGCTGCAAAAACAATTGCTCAAAAATAAAACCTTGAGCTGGGAAGATAAACAAAAGACCAATTCGTTACTAGAAAAACAAAAGGAGTTAAAAAACAAGATAGACAACATACAAAAACAGCAAAAACGAAACAGCCTTCAAGAAAAAGAGTACCAATCTCCCAAAGAAGATTTAATTAAAAAACAAGAGGAAATTCAGCGTCTTTTTGAAAGTTTGATGGACGAAGAAATGGAAAGCATGATGGAAGAGCTCAAAGACATGATGGATGACATCAAAAAAGAAGACCTACAAAGAGCGCTTGAAGACATGCAAAAAAGCGATGAAGACATCGAAAAAGACTTAGACCGTACACTAGAACTGTTTAAACAAATGGAAGTGGAACAAAAAATCGAAAAAAACATTGACAACCTCAAAAAGCTATCAGAAAAACAAGAAGAACTTTCTAATAAAGAAGGCGACAAAGAAACGCTAAAACAAGAGCAAGAAGACATTCAAAAAGAGTTTGAGGATATTCAAAAAGATTTAGAAAAAGCCCAAGAAATGAATGAAGAGCTGGAGTACAAAAACGACATCCCAGACACTAAATCGGCTGAAGAAGAAATAAAAAATGAAATGCAAAAAAGCTTAGAGCAGCTAGAAAAAAACATGAAAAAGCAAGCTGCTAAAAATCAAAAAAGTGCTGCCGAAAAAATGGAAGAAATGAGCCAGTCGCTACAATCAGCAATGCAATCCGCTCAACAAGAGCAAATCGCTGAGGACATGCAGACCTTAAGGCAAATTCTTGAGAATTTAATAGTTCTGTCTGTAGACCAAGAAAACATCCTCAAAACAATACCGCAGATTAACATCAACAGCCCACTGTATTTAGAGTATTTACAGCTACAAAAAAAGCTTCAAGCTGATGCCCAAATCATAGAAGACAGTCTGTTCGCCTTAAGTAAAAGGCAACCGCAAATTGAATCGATAGTTAATAAAGAAATTAACACCATTGATTTAAGCATGGAAAAGGCCTTAGAAGACATGGCCGAAAGACGGTCTAGCAACGCCAGCGAAAGGCAACAATTTGCCATGACATCTGCCAATAATTTAGCCTTAATACTCTCGGAAAGTCTTGAACAAATGCAAAAAGACATGGCCAATATGGACAGTAAGCCGAGTAGTAAAATGTGTAACAAACCAAATTCATCCGGTAAAGAAGGTATGAAACAGATGAAGCAAATGCAAAACCAAGTGAAAGAACAAATGAAACAAATGCTTGGTAAAAAAGGAGAAAAAGGAAAGTCAAATAAAGGACTTGCGAAACTGGCCGCTCAGCAAGAAATGATTCGAAACAGAATGAATGAACTGAGAAACGAATTGAGCGGTGATAAAAACAGTAAAAACAACATTGATCAGCTCATTAGACAAATGGAAGAAAATGAAGTTGATATTATTAACGACAACATTACATTAGAAAGCATTAAGCGACAAGAAAGCATTATGAGTCGCTTGCTAGAAGCTGAAAAAGCACAAAGAGAAAAGGATGAAGAAGAAACCAGAGAGTCCACAGAATGGATGGACAACCTTTCTAAACGACTCATAAACCCATTTGAGCAATATCAAAAAGAGAAGGAGAAGCAACAAGAATTATTAAGAACTATTCCGCCTTCTTTTACGCCTTTCTTTAAGCAAAAAGTAAAAGATTATTTTAATGAAAATGAACAGTAATATATATCTCCATTCAGAATGCGATTTTGAGGCAAGGTCAGTTTCTAATTTAGAGCCATGGATTAAAACGGTTATCACCAAAGAAAATAAAACCTTAGGCGAGATAAACTATATCTTTTGCACAGACGAATATCTTTTAGAAAAAAACCAAACGTTCTTAAATCATAACACCTACACAGATATAATAACTTTCGATTACTCTGAAGAAAACCAAATTAGTGGCGATATTTTCATTAGTATTGAGCGAGTAAAAGAAAATGCACGTAAATTTGCAGTGGAGTTTGAAACTGAACTTAAACGAGTAATGATACATGGTGTTTTACACCTAATCGGCTATAAGGATAAGTCAGAAGACGAACAGAAATTAATGAGGGAAAAAGAAAATTTTTACCTTGAAGAAATATCATAAACAACTGTATATCAGTATTTTATATGTTTAAAACAGAGTATGACGTAATTGTTGTTGGAGGAGGACACTCGGGTTGTGAAGCGGCAGCGGCGGCAGCAAATCTTGGCTCATCAGTATTGCTGATTACCATGAATATGCAGACCATTGCACAAATGTCTTGTAATCCTGCAATGGGTGGTGTTGCTAAAGGTCAAATTGTTAGAGAGATAGATGCTTTAGGCGGTTATTCTGGAATAATAACAGATAAAACGATGATACAGTTTAGAATGCTTAACCGTTCTAAAGGCCCTGCCATGTGGAGTCCAAGAGCCCAAAGCGACAGAATGAGATTTGCTGAAGAGTGGCGATTAACGCTAGAGGGCATTCCAAATATTGACTTTTGGCAAGATATGGTAACTGATTTATCGGTCGAGAACGGCACCATCAAAGGCGTCACAACAGCGATGGGAATTGCCATTAAAGCTAAAACCGTAGTGCTAACAAATGGCACGTTTTTGAACGGAACTATACACATTGGCGAAAAGCAATTTGGTGGTGGAAGAACTGGAGAAAGAGCTGCCGTTGGGCTCACAGAGCGCCTAAATCAACTGGGCTTTGAGAGTGGCAGAATGAAAACAGGCACCCCCCCAAGAGTAGATGGCCGATCATTGGACTATACTAAAATGGAAGAACAGGCTGGAGATGAAAATCCCTCTAAATTTTCGTTTTTAGAAACCCCAAAACTTAAGCAACAAAGAAGTTGTCACATAACCTATACCAATCCAGATGTACATGAAATTCTTAAAACTGGATTTGAAAAGTCGCCAATGTTTAATGGCCGTATCCAAGGTTTAGGCCCTCGGTATTGCCCTTCTATTGAAGATAAAATAGAACGCTTTGCAGAAAGAGACCGTCATCAAATATTTGTTGAACCAGAAGGGTGGAATACGGTTGAAGTATACGTAAATGGGTTTTCAACCTCATTACCGGAAAGCGTACAATATGAAGCCATTCAAAAAATTGTAGGCTTTGAAAACGCTAAAATCTTTAGGCCAGGTTACGCTATTGAATACGATTATTTTCCACCAACTCAATTGCAAAGAAGCCTGGAAACTAAACTTGTAAGCGGTCTGTATTTTGCAGGTCAAATTAATGGAACAACGGGCTACGAAGAGGCCGCTTGTCAAGGCTTAATGGCGGGTATTAATGCCAGCAGAAGAACAAAAGAATTAGAGCCAATTGTACTCAAACGCTCTGAAGCATACATAGGTGTATTAATTGACGATTTGGTGACAAAAGGAACCGATGAGCCTTACAGGATGTTTACCTCAAGAGCTGAATACAGAATTCTACTTAGGCAAGATAACGCCGATTTGAGATTAACGAAAATTGGCAGAGACATAGGATTGGTCAGCGATTTGAGAATCTCAGCGCTTGAAAAAAAGGAAAACAATATTAAATCAGCATTATCCTTTTTTCAAAACGAGAGCATAAATCCTGAAGAAATAAATCCTGTCCTAGAAATGAACAACAGTAGCCAAATAAAACAAAAAACAAAATTGGGTAAAATTTTAAGCAGGCCTCAAATTAAACTTGAGGACTTGTTAAAAATTGATAGTATTGAAATCAAAACGAAAGAAATACACCAAGAAGTTTTGGAACAAGCGGAAATCCAAATAAAGTATAACGGCTATATAGATAGAGAACGGGAAACCGTTATGAAGACAAACAAATTGGAAGGAATTAAAATTCCAAACAAATTTGATTATGGGAAACTGCACGCTATTTCTGCAGAATCTCGTGAGAAGCTTAATCAAGTCAAGCCAGAAACAATTGGACAAGCGTCTAGAATAAGCGGCGTTTCACCCTCAGATATTAACGTATTATTAGTATTTATGGGGCGATAAAAACAACTTAAAGCAACACCTTAAAACCAAATAACAACCTACGTGGCACATAAGTGTTCCACGTGAAACATTTTAAACATGAAAAAACTTACGGAATGTCCTGTTTGTAAAAAAACAGACATGAAACACTACATTACATGTCAAGATCACATGAAAAGCAAACAATCTTTTACACTAACGCGGTGTAATAATTGCACGCTAATAGCAACAAACCCAAGACCAGAACTAAAAGATCTAGACAACTACTATGATTTTGAAGACTATATTTCACACAGCCAGACCAAAAAAGGGTTAATAAACAAATGTTACCACATTATAAAAGCAATTAACACAAACAGAAAGGTAAAACTACTAGGAAAACAAAAAGGCAGCGTGCTGGAAATAGGCTCTGGAACAGGATACTTATTAAACAAATGCCGGAAAAAGGGATGGAAAACAGTAGGCGTAGAACCAAATATGAAAGCAAGAGAAAACGCGAACAGATTCAATGATATTGAATTGATAAGCAGTATTGACGAGGTTAAAGAAAATAGCTTTGAAAGAATAATGATGTGGCATGTGTTAGAGCATATTGCAGACATAAATGAAGTATTCAAATCAATTAAGAAAATGCTGAAAAAAGAGGGCAAACTTATAATTGCCATTCCCAATCCAAGAGCGAATGAAATAAAAAAATATAAAGAAAACTGGGCAGCATTTGATGTTCCAAGACACCTATATCATTTTGAAAAACAATGCATTGAAACAATTGCCGAGAAACATGATTTTGAAATTTTAAAAACTAAACCTATGTGGTTTGACGCTTTATACATTTCAATGTTGAGCGAAAAAATAAAGTCAGGCAAAAATAATTACATAAAGGCAATAACAACAGGGCTGTGGTCAAATATCAAAGCCTTTACGGTTAACGGCGAATATTCAAGCCTAATTTACATTTTAACACACAAAGAAGGGGGTTTTTAAGCGATTTAAGGCGGTTTTTGAGCCCCGCAAGGATTATGACCTAAAAAGAGAGAAAAAGGCTCAAAACAAACAAAACAAGGCGAGTTGTAACTTGTTGATTTTCAATATTTTATGTGTTTTTTGTAAAAAAACATTAAGAAAGTGACTCCGGAGGGACTCGAACCCCCAACCGTCAGAGCCGAAATCTGATATTCTATCCAGTTGAACTACGGAGCCAAAAAAACAAAGATAAAGCTAGTTTTTAATCAAACAATATTTTAGAGGTACAATAGTTAGAAGTTTAGTAATTTGCAATCATGAATAAATCAGCGTCTATTCTAATTCTATTTTTAACCACGTTGGGCTTATCTGCTCAAAATGTTGGAGTTGGCCAATGGAAAGATTATTTGCCATACAACAATTCAATTTCCGTTGTAAAGGTGGGTGATAGAGTCTATACAGCAACAGAGAACAGCTTGTTTTATTTAGATGCTAATGACAGAACGATTAATCGAGTAAATAAGATTAACGGGCTGTCTGACGCAGGCATAAGTTGTATGGAAAAAAGCAACAGTAATGATCTTATTGTTTTGGCCTATAAAAGCGCTATAATAGACATAATAAATGGCGACAGCATATACAGTCTAACCGATATTGAAAGAGAAAACATTATTGGCGAAAAGAATATAAACAACATCACTTTTTACGAAGAAGATGCTTATCTGTCGTGTTCGTTTGGAATTATAGAGTTAGATCCTATTAAAAAGGAAATATTAAACACTTTTTACCTCAACTCATCAGGCACTCTTGAGGTTATAGATATAATCTTTAAAGATGATCTTATTTACGCTGCAACGCCTTTAGGCATTTACGAAGCGAGCTTGGAGGATAACTTATCGGACTACAACAACTGGTCCTTGCTTGTGGGAGTAGAAAATATTAACGATTTAGAAGTCGCTTTTGATAAACTATACCTGACGAAAAGCGGCTCGGATAGTATTTATGTGTGGAACGATATGATAAGTTTTGTGAAAAGCGTGCCAAACCTAAAATTTATTGAAGCAGAAAATGACCGCTTATTTGTAGGCTCAAGAAGCAGCCTAGGTACATTAAACGCATCAGGCGAACTCACTAATATAATAGAAAGCTCAAACATTTATTCAATTGCTGATGTTATAAGCGATGGGCAAAGCTATTGGATAGCAGAAAAAGGCAAATCGCTATTGTCTTTATCAGAACTTGGAAGATTTCAAATTTTTACGCCTCAAGGGCCAGAGTCTAATCTAGCGTATGCAGTAACAAGCAGTGGTGAGAAGGTGTTTTTATCTCCTGGCGGAACCTCAATACTTTGGAATAACAACAACACATACGAAGGTTTTTATTGGACAAACGGTTATGAATGGTTTGACGTACCCTATACAGGATTGGGCGGCGCAAAGGACATTACAACAATAGTCGAAGCCAGCAACGGCGATTTATTAATCGGCACGTGGAACAACGGCATCATGCACTTGAAATTTGATGAAGAAACGGCCAATTATAGTCTATACAAAGAACATAATTACTTTACAACAAGCGGGAATTTACAAACAATAGAATCAACTCAAGGCGCCGCTAGCTACGGCTGGCTAAGAGTAAAAGGAATGGCTTATGATGACAATGGCCTTTTGTGGATAAGCAACTCACTAACAGAAAAATCTTTAGCGTTTATGAACGCTAATGAGGAATGGCAATCGCTAAAAGTTGAAAGTTACAGTACAACCACCAGCCATTTAGGCGACCTTATTATTGATGATTATGGACAAAAGTGGTTTTATATCGCTAAGGGAGGAGGGATAATAGTCTATAACGACAATGGGACGCCTGAAATATCAACTGACGATCAAGACAAAAGACTAACCACTACCGCTGGAAGCGGAGGGCTGCCGTCAAACCAAGTTTACTCTTTAGCCAAAGACAAAGACGGTGAAATATGGGTAGGCACCGACAAAGGGATTGCTGTTTTTTATAATCCAGAAAACATCTTAGACTTAAACAGTGACGCACAATTAGTTCTTGTAGAAAGCGACGGCTATATTGAGCCCATTATTGCAAATGAGACGGTTACGGCAATTGCAATCGACGGAGCAAATAGAAAATGGTTTGGCACACAAAGCTCTGGTGTATTTGTATATTCATCGGATGGAAGCGAACAAATACACCACTTCAACACCTCCAATAGCCCACTGTTTTCTAATACAATAAATGATATTTCTATAAACAGTGAAAACGGAGAGGTGTTTATCGCAACAGACAAAGGGCTAATCTCATACGGAAGTGGCGCAACAGAAACAGCTACTCCACATGAAAATGTTTTAGTCTATCCAAATCCAGTTAGAGAAAACTATTATGGCCCTATAGCCATAAAGAACGTAGTAGAAAATGCCAATGTAAAAATTACCGATATAAACGGGAATTTAATCTCCTCATTCACAGCCCTGGGCGGTCAGGCAGTTTGGGACGGTAAAAACCAATTTGGCGAGCGGCCAAGCACAGGCGTTTATCTAGTGTTCACCACTAACCCATTGGGAACCGAGACTAATGTAGCCAAGATTTTATTTATTAAATAAATGCATCACCAGACAAAGGGAATCGTGTTGAGTAGGATTAAGTATGCGGAAAGCAGTATAATTTGTAAAATTTATACCTCAGAATTTGGAACGCAATCCTACATGATAAATGGCGTTAGAAAAAAGAAAGGAAACAGCGGCTATTATCAAGTTCTTAACCAACTAGATTTAACCGTTTACAACAAAAACGGCAAAGATCTGCACCGAATAAAAGAGGTTAAAATGTCAAAAGTTTACTCGAGTATACCCTTTGATATTTATAAAAGTTCTATCGCCTTATTCATAGCTGAAACACTTAGTAAGTGCCTAAAAGAAGAAGTCAGTAACATTGACTTATATGCTTTCTTAGAAGACGCTCTAATTGAATTAGATGAAAGTGATTTTGACAGCCAATTTCACATTAAGTTTTTGGTAAGTTTAAGTCAATATTTGGGCATCTATCCAAATTTAGAACAACATGATTTAAAATACTTTGACCTGCTAAACGGACAGTTCACAAATTCAAAAGAACACCATCTACATTACCGTGAAAATACTAACGACATTTACTTAGCGTTTAATCAAAAAAGGGTGAAAAATAAAAGAGAAACATTGAATATTATATTGGAGTATTATAGTTTGCATATCGAAGGGTTTAAGACCATAAAATCAAAAGAAATATTAGAAAAAGTATTGAGCACATGATGAAGAAAATTTGTTTAATGCTTAGTGTTGGGCTAATGGCAAACTTTAGCTACAGTCAAGATACTTTAATTCTAAAAAGTATCCCAGAAATCGTATTTGTAGAAGATAAAACCGAAAGTGAGCGCGTATTCAGCCCCTCACAAATAGAACAAATAGACAGCAAAAAAATAAGCTATAGCGCGCCTACTACCTCAGCCGATTTACTGCAAAAAACTGGCGCTGTGATGGTACAAATGAGTCAATCAGGAGGGGGAAGCCCAATCATTCGGGGTTTTGAAGCCAACAGAGTACTGCTCGTTGTGGACGGAATTCGGCTAAACAATGCTATTTACAGATCAGGTCATTTACAAAACAGCATTAGCATTAGTCCCCTGACTTTAGATAGAGTAGATATTATTTTTGGTCCATCGTCTGTAAAATATGGAAGCGATGCCTTGGGTGGGGTGGTTCATTACCATACAAAAAAGGCTAGTGTTGGGCAGAAGTGGCAAGGCAATGTTTTACAGCGATATAGCAGCGCAAACGATGGGGTAAACTTATATTTTGACCAAAAGTGGGGTGGTCAAAAATGGGGCTTCTTTCAAGCGATTAATTTAAGCCGCTTCGGCAATCTAAAGATGGGCAAAAACCGACTTCACGGCTACCAGGAATGGGGTGCCGAAGAACATATTGTTAGTGGAAACGAACAGCTTAGAACGGCTTATGATCAATTTGATTTTATTCAAAAAATTCGTTTCAACGCCAATCCCTATTTGAGTTTCAAACTAAACCTACAATATTCAAGCAGCACGAATATTAACCGTTTCGATCAGCTAAACGACATCACCGATGGAGCTCCTAAGTATGACGAATGGCATTATGGACCACAAAAGCGATTATTAGCAGGTTTTGGCACTGAATTCCAGAAGAAAACTTCCTTCTTTGATAGCTTTAACAACACCACTTCATTTCAATCGATAGACGAAAGCAGAAACAGCCAAAAACCAAATAGCGATTTAATTCAACGTTTTGAAAATGTGTTGATTTTTGCGAACACTACCGACTTCACAAAAAAATGGGGCTATAAGAGTTTAAATTATGGACTAGATTTCCAACACAATATAGTAGAGTCTACAGCCTCTGAAGGTGTAAGCACCAGATATGCAGATGGCGGAAGTGCGCTTAGCTCTGTGTCTGCATATTCGCAGTATAAACACCCCTTTGGCAAACGGTCATTCTTTAGTGCGGGGCTACGCTATAACCTATCAGAATTAACCGCAAACTTTATAGACGTTCAGAATTATAACTTTCCGTTTAAGAAAATTGCTTTAGAAAATAACGCTCTTACTTATAGCTCTGGCCTTTTTGTAGGCTTAGACAAAGGGTGGGAGAGCCGATTGTCTTATGCAACAGGTTTTAGAAGCCCAAATGTCGATGACGTTACAAAAGTCTTTGCAAAATCAGGAAAGCTTACAGTCCCAAACGAAAATCTAACACCTGAGTATTCGAATAATTTCGAATTAGGAATTACAAAACGCTTCGGAAAGAGTTATATAAGTGGCACCGCTTATTACACCCAATTAAATGATGCTATAATAAAAAAACCATTTATTCTAAACGGTCAGGATAGCCTCATATACGATGGGGAATTGCTCCCCTTATACGCCAATACCAATTCACAAGAAGCCTATCTGATGGGCTACAACCTACAGGCTTACCTTCATTTCAACACAAATTGGTCCACAACCCATTCGTGCACATACACCTATGGTAAAGATGTAAGTGAAGACGTTTTGCTGGACCATATTCCACCTTTTTACGTCAAAAGTCAGCTTGACTTTAACTCAACCAAAACGAAAAGTAGAACAAGCCTAATCGTTCACTACAACGCTTGGAAAAAGGCAGAAGATTATAGCCCAAATGGAAGTGATAACCTAGAAGAGGCCACTACGGATGGTACGCCTTCATGGTGGACACTAAACCTCAACTACAGCCTGCCATTGAATGATAAAATCGTAGCACAACTGAACGTTGAAAACATACTAGATGTTCATTATAAAACGTACTCAAGCGGTATTAGTGCGCCTGGAAGAAACTTCATTTTGTCTGTTACTGCTGAATTTTAGCCTCTGATATTATCCAAGAAAGCTCTTGTAAGGCGTTGCGTTTATCTACGCCTGGATTAAATAAAAATCCTTCAATGACTATCGCTCTGTTTCGTGTAGAATCTTGAAAGGCATAGGAAACAAAAGGCCCGCCCATAAAAGCGTTTTCCATTTTCCACAAGCCTTTAGTGTTAAAGGTTGTTGTGCCTTCGTTTTCAAAAGTGCTTACAAATGGCGCATAAAGATACTCAGTCGTCATATAGCTGCCATCAACCTGTCCTTGTACGAATTGTTTTAGAAGGCTGTCACGCGCGCTTAAAATCGCTTTAGAAGACAATGAGCCATCTAGGGCGAAAGAATACGCAAAAACGCCTTTTATTAACTCTAAATCTTTGGGGCTGTACTGATACCATACAAAATTGTTGGTGTCTAATGCTAGGGAAAATTCTTTTGGTAAACGCAAAGAAAGCCCAAATTTATCCTTGGCTGGAGCTGATGGCGTTAATCCTACGGACGAAGATAAAAACCTGCTTTTTTCCTTTTGTTGAATTTCATACGTAATTACTGGCACATACTGATTGAGCAACTGTTGTAGTTCCTTTTTGGTTCGGTATTCAATAACACACATCCACTGGTTTTGTGAAAAAAGCTTTGGTTTAAAGGCTATTTTTGACTGTTCTGCCTTTTGGATGATAATGATATTCCTATGCGTTTGGAAGAAGCGACTAAAGGCCACTTTGGGAATTTGAATGACATCAAAAGTAGGCTCTTTCCAAGCCAATCCTTCAACCTCCGCAGACAGTGACAACCGCAAGGTATCTGCTTCCTTGCTTTCCCAAATGTTATCGTCAGCGACAACCACTACTTCGTTAACGGCTCCGCTAAAAGAAGGCAAAACAGTTTGGTTTTGGCAAGCAAAAAATAAAACACTAATAAATATGTAAAATCGACTCATCTATCCTGTATTGGGAATCTTTAAGGTAATTCCTGGCTTAATATCGCGGTAGCTAATGTTATTAATCTTTTCAATTTGAGCCACTGATACTCCGGTATATTTTCGCGCTATATCCCATAATGTATCCCCCACTTGCACTGTGTACAGCCTTTCTCCTTTACTATTGACGGTAGTAGTATTAGCCGCTTTTGGAGCTGAATCGGGATGAATATAAATGTATAACTTTTGACCAATTTTTAAATTATTGGAAGACAAGTTATTCCAATTCTTAATGCGGCCCACGGTAGTGTTGTAGTCATCGGCTATTTTACCTAAGTATTCTCCATTTTTAACACGGTGGACGATGGGCTCGTCAACGCTCACATAGCGTTGTTGGGAACGCTCGGTGAAAGCATAGATGCTATCCATATTATTCACAAACAGTGCCATTTTTTTGATAGGCAACTTTAGCAATGCCGTCTTTCCTTTCGAAACGGGGAGCAGGTTTGTTTTATAAATAGGATTTAACTCCTTAAGGGTTTCTATATCAATATCGAGGGTTTCTGAAAGCGCCTCAAACGTCACCGACTGGCTAATGCTAATGGTATCCGTTTCTGCCTGTGTAAAAGGGTAGGGGGTAGGATAAATGTTGTGCTCCGAAGCGTAATTCATAATGTAGTTTACGGCTATAAATTTTGGCACATAGTTCTGTGTTTCTTTTCGTAAATAAGGACGAAGAGACCAATAATCACTAACGCCATATTTTCGCATGGCTCTTGACACATAGCCTGGGCCGCCGTTATAAGCTGCTAATACAAGCTCCCAATCGTTAAACATTTTATAAAGAAATGTGAAATACTCACAAGCCGCAATGGTGGATTGCAAAGGGTCGCTTCGCTCGTCAATATAGGACGTTACGTTTAAATCGTAAATTTTTCCTGTTGTGTACATAAATTGCCATAAGCCTGTTGCGGCAGAACGAGAGCGCGCATGTGGTTTCAAGGCAGACTCTACAATTGCTAAGTATTTGAACTCCAATGGCAAATCGTATTGGTCTAACACCGACTCGAAAAGTGGAAAATAATAATTTGATTTTCCTAACATTGTTGAAACGTGTCTTCTGTAAGTGTTGGCGTAGATGTTTATTTGGCGCTGTACCGCTTCGTTGTAATCTAGACGAAACGGGGTGTGTTGGTCTAAAAGGGCTAAACGCTTGACAATAACACTGTCCACAAAAGCAGGTATACTATCTGAAGCATAAGACCATTTATTGAGGATGCTAGTATCTGTTTCTATTTGTTGTGTGGCAAGTTGTTCATGCATCCATAAAGAGTCTCTCTTTGCATTTGAGGGGTGGTCTGCAACAACATTAAACGGAAGTGAATCTACCCTTAAAGCGTTTGAGGTGTTAGACTTTACAGTAGTAACCGATACTATAATTGCCAAAAAGGGTATACATAAAGTGGTGATTCTTCTCATAGCTACAAAAATGAAAATAAATAGACCGCCATACACAGTAGAAACGGTTTAATTATTAACGTTTATTTGTTCATTATCTGATTAGCAAACGCCATTAATTGAGCATCTTTGAATGCTGGCGCCATTAACTGTACTCCAAAAGGCATACCGTTGCTGTGGGTTCCTGTAGGTATTGATACGGCAGGAATCCCTACTATATTTGCATGAACCGTAAAGATATCTTCTAAATACAGTTGTGTGGGATCATCATAGGTTTGTCCTATTTTTAGGGCTGTGTTAGGCGAGGTTGGCGATAAAATAAAATCACATGTATCAAAAATAGATTGTGTTTTTTCGGATAACAATCGCCTTACTTTTTGAGCCTTGGTATAGTAAGCGTCGTAATAACCAGCACTTAAGACGAAGGTTCCTAGCATAATTCGTCGTTGTACTTCGGGCCCAAAGCCCTCAGTTCTGGATTTTTGATAGGCGGACGGTATATCGTTTGCTTCACTACTTCTGTGGCCGTAATGAATACCATCGTATCGAGAAAGGTTTGAAGATGCTTCAGCGGTGGTTAGCACATAGTAGGTTGGCACAACATAATCGAGGTAAGGAAAATCTACCTCAATGACCTCATGGCCTAATTCTTTTAGGTGGTCTACGGTTTTTAAAATATGTTGCTTAATCTCTGAATCAAGCATAGGGTTTTCTAGTGTGCTTTTTAGGTAGCCAACTCTGGCTTTTTTGATTGGCTCTAAATCAAAAGATGGAACATCCTTAGTGGAGCAGGTGCTGTCATAATTGTCGCCGCCTGAAATGACTTCCATTATACGTGCGGCATCCTTGAGGTTATGCGTTAGTGGGCCAATCTGATCAAAAGATGAGGCGTAAGCAATAAGTCCCCATCGGCTTACGCGACCGTATGTCGGTTTATAACCCACAACGCCACAAAAACTAGCCGGTTGTCTGATTGAGCCACCTGTATCGCTACCCAATGTAGCCAAGCAAAGGTCAGCCGCTACTGCTGCTGCCGAGCCGCCAGAAGAGCCGCCTGGCACACAGTCTGTATTGAGGGGGTTTAAAACGGCGCCAAAAGCCGAGTTTTCATTCGTACTGCCCATTGCAAACTCATCGCAATTTAATCGCCCAATGATAATAGCGTCTTCCTCAATAAGCCGTTCGACTACTGTGGCGCTAAATAAACTTTCAAAACTCTCTAAAATTTTAGACGACGCAGAAACTTTATGCCCCTCATAGCAAATGTTGTCTTTTATGCCAATAACCATGCCGGCAAGTTTTCCAGAAGTACCAGAGCTAATTTTTACATCGATTCGCTGTGCCGCCTCAAGAGCTTGTTCTTCAAAAACTTCAAGAAAAGCGTTGAGGTGTTTATGTTCTGAAATTCGGCTTAAATACGATTTAGTAATGGACAAACAAGTGGTTTTTCCAGAGTGTAAATCCTGCTGAATAGCGTCTAAAGAGCGGTAAGTATTCATATTGTTTAAAGAGTAATTCTATTTTTCCTCTTTATTATCGTCGTTTAGTTCTTTTGTTGCGTCCTTGAATTCCTTCATGCCTTTTCCTAAACCTTTCATTAATTCAGGAAGTTTTTTGCCTCCAAAAAGAATTAGAACAATAACCACTATGAGAACGATTTGTGGCCAACCTATTACAAGTAATGTAGATAATGTCATAATTAATAAGGTGTTTATGATTTAGCAAAAGTACAGATTTTTTTACTAGTAAGCTTTATAAAGCCATGAGGATGGGTCAAGCTTTTCGCTGCCCTTCCAAATTTGTAGCTCTGTAATGGATTCTTTGTTAGATAATTTGGTATAAACTCTGGCAATATCTTCTTTAAGAGCTACCGTTTGCCCCCGCTTTACAAAGACTTCTACAAGGTTTGAATACACCGTGAAATAATCACCATGACTGATAATTACCGCCTTACCCGAGCCGGGAATATCTATTATCCGTGATACTGTTCCTTCAAAAATAGCACGAACGAAAGAGCCTTCTTCAGTGGTGATTTTTACGCCATTGTTTAGCGTTTCAATGCCTTTTAAAACGGGATGGGGCTGAATGCCAAAACGTTCAATAATTACTCCGCGTTCAACTGGCCATGGTAATTTACCTTTGTTAGAGCTAAAATTATCCGATAACTGCTGTTCTTCAGGTGTGAGTGAAAGGCTTTTGCCGCCGCCTAGGTTGGCCTTTTCTTTGGCTTTACGGATTTCTTCTGCAATAATTTTTTTAATCTGATTGTCTAACGTTTTGGCTAGCTGTTGTTGTTTGGAAAGCTCTTTCTTTAGCTTTTTTTCTTTTTTTCTTAGGCTTAACAAAAAGGTGTTTTGGGATTCCTTTTCTTGGCTTAATAGGCTTATTTCTGCCTGCGACTCTCCGAGCATCTGGTTTCTTTCGTTCATCGCTACTGTAAGCAAGACCTTTTGGCGTTTTAAACTCAATAACTCATCGGATAACTGCTGTTCTACTCGCTTAATTTCTTCGACCTGCTTTTGTCTAAACTGGCTGTATTCTTGCAAATAACGTATGCGCTTAAAGGCTTGGTTGTAGCTTTGAGCTGAAAAGATAAACGCTAAACGATCGTAGGAATTTCGGTTATGATAAGCGTGGCGAATCATTAGAGCGTATTCACTTTTTAGGGTGTCTAATAAATTTTGTTGGTCTTGAATAGACTGATTAGTTTCTTCTATTTCGGCTTTTAGATTATCTATTTGAATAATTGTCATTTTGATTTCTAGGTCTAGTGTTTTTACAATTTCGTCTCTAGACTCTATTTGTTTATTCAGGGTAGATAAGATGTTTATCGATTGGTTTTTCTCTTTTTTTGCTTTGTTAATCAGCTTGTTGGTCAATTGGATTTCCTTCTGTATTTGTGCTTTTTTGTTTTGCAGCACCTCTTTTGACTGAGAAAACCCAATTAGGTGTGCTCCAAAAACAAGCGCGATAATCAAGACGTATGTGTTACATCGGAACATATGACGAAGGTATAGAGAATTTTAATTTTTTGGGCCTATTAATTGTGGCCTTTGAATAGTTAAGGGTAGCCTTGGCGGTCTTCTCCGAAGATTGTAGGTCAATAGTCACCGTTTTTGGCAACCAAACAGTATCGGTTTGGGCGTAGTTTAGATAGTTTATTTTGACGTATTGACTATCGGACTTAGAATGAAAAACTTCTAATGGTAAATAGTTAGTGTTTAGCTTTATTACGCTTTGATTATTGGATGAAAACAGGGTGTAAGCCTCTGGGGAAACATCAACGGTATAGCTGTTTTTTTCCTTTGGGTTAACGCTAGCTAGTATTAAATCTTGCAATTCAAAGAATGAAAAGGGTAAATTATACTGGCTAGAAAGGGCATTAATATTACCCACAAAATAGGTGGAATTCAGTCGGTTAATTAGGTGTATGCTGTCAGGCGTTATGTGGGCACGAAGCGCCTCCAAACCCATGATGGCTGATATGGACAGCCATATAACGCTGTCTTTTTTTAGTCGAAGATTGGCATTTATGGGTAGGTTGCTGCCATCGAAATCTACTTTGCCTTTAATGTTTGCGGTAACCCACTCTAATTGGGCCGTGTTTAGTTTGGTGTTTTGTAGAATCTGCTGTGCAGATTGTGAGCTGGTGTTAGTGGTTAATTTTATCCCAGCACAAGAGGATAAAAACACGATAAAAATGAAAAGGCTTACTCTATTCATAAAGGGTTTTATCTTCTATTTTTTTATCGATCAATTCTGATTCTGAGCCCAGTTCTTTGGCTTTTATCCATTGCTCAAGAGCTTCTTCTGTTCTGTTTAGTTGAAAGAGCGCATCTCCATAGTGTTCAACGATGGTAGCGCTGGAGTCTCCGCCATTTTTTAAGGCTTTTTCAAGCCAAATTAGAGCGTCTTTGTATTCTTTTTTCTGGTAAAACACCCAAGCGTAGGTGTCTTCGTAGGAGGGTTGATTGGGTTCTATCTTCACGCACAGACTCATCATCTCTTTGGCCCTATCAAGTTTTGTTTGGCGCAAGGATAAATAGTAGCTGTAGTTGTTTAATACGTAGGTGTTTTCGGCAGAAAGTTCTAAGGATTTTTCATAGGAATTGTCGGAATCTTTATAGTTCTCAATTGCATTATAAGCGTCTCCTAAAGAGGCATAAAACTGAGCCAATAGGTTGTCGTTAGCAATAACCATTAGTTTCCCCGTATTTAATTGATCGATAGCTGACGAATGTTTCTTTTGTTGTAAATAGGCTATTCCAGAAAAATAATAGCTTGTTGGTTGGCTTGGGAAAAGTTCTTGAGATGCTAAACCTAATTGTATAACTTCTTCGTATTCCTTTTTATCAAAAGCGATAATCATGAGTTGTTGCCAAATGGGGTAGCGGCTAGCGTCTAGCTCAACAGCCTTTCTAAAATTCGTTTGGGCTTGATCAATTTTACCATCTCGATAATAAAAATCACCCGCGATTGTAAAGGGTTTAGCGTCTTTAGGATGCGCTTGCTTTAGCACTTCGATTAACTCATAGGTTTGTGACAAAAGCGAAGTGTCTTCGTTTGTAAAGTCGTAATAGGTTAGAAGGGTGCGCATCTTGGTATCTATGTTGAGCTCTTGAGAAGCAAATGCTTTTTTTGTGTACTCAAATGATTTATCCGCTTGATTGTTATTTCGGTATAAGTCGGAAAGAATGATAAATGCTCTAGAGTCATTCGGATTTACTTTAAGTACTTTTTCTAATGTAGAAATGGCCTTTTCTTGTTTACCGCTAAGCAGGTAAAGTTCGGCTAATTCGTTTAGGGCATCTATGTTTCTAGGTTCAGACTCTACCCATTTTTCTATTTCAGCAATGGCCGACGGTTTATCGCCAATTTCCATGTAGATGCGTTTTTTTTGTTGGTACAACATGCTGTATGGACCAATGTATTTTTCAAGGTCATCGTAGACTTTAATTGCGTTTTTCCCCTGATTCATCATCAAGTATGCCGAGGCCAATTCAAAGTGCCAGTCTTCGTTTCCTGGTTCTAACTCCAAGAGTTTTTTGAATGCCGTAACGGCCTTGCTGTATTTTCCAATTTCTAAATAAGTCGTGGCTAAAAGTTGTTGAAACCATTTATTGTTTTTATCAATTTCACAGGCGCTTTCTATGAAAAACAAAGCCTCATCAAGCTGTCCAGACTCAAAGTAAATTAGGGCGGACTCATACATGGGGGAAGGTTCGCCACCATCCAATCGAATGCAGTTTTTGAAAGCCTCTAAGGCTTTTTCATTATCTCCCAAAATTTTATACTTCAACCCTTGAAAGTAAAAGTTTTGGTATTCTACGGGGTCAACAACGTTTAGGGCCTTTTGGATAATAGGGTCATCGGCAGAATAAAAAGGGTGTTGTTGGGCTTTTGCCTCAACAATTAAGAATGATAGAAAAAGAATTATGATTAATCTCATGTGCTTATTTTGTTCCAGTACTTCCGAAGCCACCTTGACCACGGTTTGATTCTTCTAAAACCTCAACCTCTTGCCAATCCGCTTGTTGGTGGGCGGCAAGAACAAGTTGGGCAATGCGTTCACCATCGTTAACCACAAAGGTTTCGGATGATAAATTCACTAATAGAACGCCTATTTCTCCTCTGTAGTCTGCATCAATAGTGCCCGGAGAATTTAAAACGGTAACGCCTTTATTAAATGCCAAACCGCTGCGGGGGCGCACTTGTATTTCATATCCTACAGGAATTTCAACGAATAGGCCTGTTTTTACTAATTGGCGTTGCAAAGGGGCGAGCTCAATGGGTGCATCAATGTTAGCGCGAACATCCATGCCTGCAGACGCTATTGTTTCGTACTGTGGCAATGGGTGTTTTGAACGGTTAATTACTTTTACTGCTGTCATTTTTTAAAAAATTAATGCGTTGTTTCTGCTTGTTTTTTAGGGCGCTCTAGGGCAAAAGCTACCGCAATAAATATAATAAGATAAAGGGTATTATTAACCATCCCAAAGGACCAATTTATGCTGCTAAAATACAGCCCCAACATGAGCGCAAAATACAAGCCTATTCGCCCTAGGGGATAGGCTATGGGGTAATGCTTTCTTCCCAAAAAATACGAGCATAACACCATAAGGAAGTAGCAGAACAGCGTTGCCCATGCTGAACCAACAAAACCCAATTTGGGAATTAAAAGAAGGTTTAACACTATGGTAATGCCTGCTCCAAAAAGTGACATATAGGCCCCAAAAAGTGTTTTTTCGGTCAATTTGTACCAGACCGATAAGTTATAGTATAAGCCCAAAAAAAGATTGGCTAAAAGCAAAATTGGAACAATTATGGCGCCTCTGTCATCGTGAAAGTCTGAGCCAATAAACTGTTTAACAAGGTCGTAATATATCGTTACTGATAGAAATATAAAAGCCGTAACAATGGTAAAATATTTCATAACTGAAGCGTAAACGGCTTTGGCGTTTTTCTCCTTTTCTTGGGCAAAAAAGAAGGGCTCAGCCGCAAAACGAAAGGTCTGTACAAAGAGGGTCATTATAATGGACAGTTTATAAAAGGCACTATACAATCCTATTTCTGAAGCCGATATATCTGCCGGCAGTAAATAGTTTAATAAAATACGGTCAATGGTTTCGTTGGTGATTCCAGCCAAACCGGCAAGCATAAGCGGTAGGGCGTATATCATCATTTTGCGCCATAATACCTTATCAAAACGCCAGGTGGATTTTACCATTTCTGGTACAAACAACAGCAAGGTTAATCCGCTTGCTACTAGGTTTGAAATGAATATATAGCCTATTCCAACATCTTCTGAGTAAATGTTTTGAACGAATTCAATTCCTTCCAAGTTATTGGCAATAACTAATGGGCAATACACAATAAAAAAGAGGTTAAGCCCAATGTTTATAAAGATGTTGATGAGGCGAATAGTAGCAAAGCGCAACGCTCGATTTTGTTCTCTAAGCTTAGCAAATGAAATGGCGCTTAGTGCGTCTAGCCCTAAAATAAGCGCAAAATACTGGACGTATTCTGGGTGTGATGAAAAGGATAAGGCGTCGGCTATGGCTTGTGCATTGAACAGCATAATCCCTACAAAAAGAGATGAGCTAACAATCAAGGAGATGAGCGAGGTGCTGTATACCGTGGGTTTGTTGGGGTGCTGTTGTGAAAACCTAAAAAAAGCTGTTTCCATTCCGTAGGTAAGCACAATTAACAGAAAAGCAACGTAAGCATACAAAAGGGTAACGTCGCCATATTCTGAGGTTGTAAAATACCGCGTGTAAAGAGGGACCAATAGGTAGTTGAGTAAACGCCCAACAATACTACTCAGTCCATAAATAGCCGTTTGGCCTAGTAGGTTTTTGAGTGGGTTCACCGCTTATTTTCCTGTGAAGTTTGGTTTTCTTTTTTCCATAAATGCGCTTGTGCCTTCTTTGAAATCATTGGTTGCAAAGCATTCGCCAAAGGCTTGTTTTTCAGCTTCATAACCGTCCGTATTACAACCGGCATTGACGGATTTTATTGCTTTCGAAATGGCAATGGGCGAATTTTTTACAATTCGGCTGGCTAATTTTTCACAAAAAGCCAACAGCTCTTCTTGTTCACAAACATGATTAACGAGGCCCCATTCTTTAGCTTCTTCGGCGCTTAGCATGCCAGCAGAGGTAATCATTTCAAGGGCTTTTCCTTTGCCTACTAATTCTCTGAGCCGTTGGGTGCCGCCATAGCCAGGAATTACACCTAAAGACACCTCTGGCAAACCCATTTTGGCGTTTGTTGATGCCACACGCATGTGGCAAGCCATGGCTAATTCTAATCCACCGCCGAGTGCAAAGCCATTGATTGCTGCTATACTTGGAGTGGATAAATTGTCTAATAAATCAAACAGTAAAAATTGTCCGTCTGTGGCTAAATGGGTGCCTTCTTTGGCGTTGAAATGGGCAAACTCCTTAATGTCCGCGCCAGCCACAAAAGCTTTGGTGCCTGAGCCTGTGAGCAGTATGCATCGGACCTTACTGTCTCTATCGGCTTTTATGATGGCGTCGTTAAGCTCTTCAATGGTTATTTTATTAAGCGCATTGAGTTGTTGGGGACGATTAATTGTGATGGTTGTTAAACCCTCTTTGTGTTCAGAAATAACAAATTGATAGGCCATTTTTTTTGCTTTGTTTAGGCAAAGATAGTCTTTTACAGAAACAGCAAAACCACATAGAATTAGACGGACACTAGAATTCTCAAGGATTAAATTGAAAAAACTCGGGATGGAAGCTATAAAAACAACTGACAAACAATGAATGGTTTTTAGAAAACCGCAGCCTTAAAATTGCTAATTATGCTAGCTAATTACTTAGAACCTAATAAACAGGTCTTAAAGAAATGAAAACATTTTTTTGTGCCATAGCGGTTTGTATTTCTGTACATGCTAATTGTCAGAACATAAATCAACGGCTTATTACTATTAATAACGTCGCTAGTGTGGCTCAAATGAATGCCATTTCTAACCCAGAACAAAGAAGTTTAGTTTATGTTACAAGCGAACAACTTACCTACCAATACATTGGCTCCCAATGGATTCCGTTTTATACTGAAGAAGGTCAGAGCTATATTGATTCATTGATAAATGTTACAACTGCAAATGACCCTCAAGTTTGCTGTCCTGATGCTGTAACAGATACTTTGAAGCCAGTAATTGGGGATTTTGTAGGTTGTGGGCTCATTTTTTATATTCACCCATCCTATGAATGGGCCCTAGTTGCAGGCCTAGATGAGTTAAATGGCCCTTGGGGATGTGATGATGTCGCCTATACTACAAGTAACTCGAGTGTTTTTAATGGACAAGATAATACCGCAACCATTATTAATGCTGGATGCAGTGAGAATAACGCTGCTGTTGTCGTGTGCAATAATTATTCCTTAAATGGATGTAACGATTGGTATTTAGGTGGCGTTTATGAATATGTGCTACTGTTAGAGGCTTGTCCCGTTTTAGATCCTATTTTAATAAGTATGGGTTATGCACCTACTCAACAACTTTCCACAGCAACAGCCGGCAGTGTTGTCTATAGGTATTGGACTTCTGAAAACCCTAACAATCTAACCCCCGCTAATAATATAACTTACGCTAAAGTAGCGCGGGCAATCTGGAACCCATATTACACGCCAACCTTTCCCTTTTTTTTAATAAGCGTACAAAATTCCGAAAAGAAGATAGAAAATTTAAACTATAGACCAATACGAATGCATTATTTTTAATCCAACATGAAACCAACACTTCTCATCAATTTATATGTTTTATTAGTGCTAGGTATTGCTTTAGATTTAAAAAGCCAGAACCTGATTTCGACACATAGCGTAGCTAGTATAAATCAAATGAATGCTCTTAGCCCAAGTGAAGGTAGCATCGTTTATGTAAACAATGTTGGCTTGTATCAATATGATGGTTCTGTTTGGATTAATGTAGAAACTAGTGTGCTCGACACTAACGGTCTGGCTGATATAGTAAACACCATTGCTACCTATCAAAATTTTATTATTGATTGTGATTTCTGTCGGGATAGCTACGAAGTTGGTGATACATTAGGCTGTGGGGTTGTGGTGCACACCACCAAAGACGGAACCCATGGGCTTATCATGTCCCTAGATAATCAATTCAGCAGAGACTTTGGTTGCAATAGCAACATCTCGGTTGCTTACCTTGGCTCAAGCAAAGTAGACGGTTTAAATAATAGTCTTCTTATAAACAATGACTGCTCAACTTCAGCCGCAAGTGATTGCATTAACTACACTACAAGCTGTAGTGATAATGATTGGTTTTTACCATCGTCTAATCAATTAAGGCTTATGTTTAGAAATTTTGATGTAGTAAATAGCGTTTTGATTGATTTGGGAAAGCCACAAATATCAACAACAAATTTTTATTGGTCTTCTACAGAAGATATCAACGAGACCTTACACGCTTGGAATACAAATGATGATAGTGTTATAGCGGTTACGTATAACTCGTCCTCGTGGGAAAATAATTCTATTAGTTTTTTAGCGAAATCTAATATTGGGTTAGTAAGAGCATTTAAACATTTTTAACCTATGAAATATTTTGTAATTCTTTTATTGCTTTCAAACATTGTTTCGTTTGCACAAGTTTCTGATGAGAGTTCGTTAATTAACATACATGCAATTGATAATTTAAGTGACACGAGCTTAATTACCAGCCCAATTGAAGGGGGTCTTGTGTATGTCAGGAGTGAAAAAGCAACATATCAAAAATATTCTAATTCATGGAGACCATGGTGGGACATCGCTGTGTCTACTACAGATACCCTTAACGTTATTATAAATAGTTTTGCTGACACCTCTAGTTGTTGTGACCTATACCAACATGTTGATTGTGGCACCGCGACTACATGTATAGGAGACACTTTAAACTGCGGAATTGTTGTAGATTTTAACAGTTCGGTAGCTATTGTCATGGCTCCTGACGAATATGAGTTAGTTCACTATTCCCCAAGGCATGAATTTTTAGGGGTTGATGTAAATCAACCAAATTTTTTTAGCACATCAACACCTCAATTAAATACAACTGCTGGCTTACTGGCGTATGAATATGAGCCTGATGGATGTCAAACTGGACAACAATGGGGGTTGCCAAATGATACCATGGCATTAGCAATGGCAGCAAACCTTAACATAATAAACCCAATTCTGGATATTATGAATAAAGTAAAAATATTTGAGGGTAACGAATATTGGCTTATTAGAGAAGTAAACATGGGGCTTACTGAGTTCATACAAATAGGCGCTAACGGCGGGACTGTAAAAATGGGTCGTAAGACATTTGAAAGAATGGTTAGGCCCTTTGCGGTCGTTCCTATTTAAAAATCCCTCTTTGCTTTTTGCTTACTAAACAAAAAGCCCGACGAATGGGCTTTAAACTTCTTTATGTGGCTGTATTTTAGCTATTTAGGGCCTCAGCACCACCCACAATTTCCAGAATTTCGCCAGTAATGGCTGCTTGTCTGGCTTTGTTGTAGGTTAATGTGAGTTCTTTTTTGAGTTCTCCGGCATTATCAGTGGCTTTGTGCATGGCAGTCATTCGCGCGCCATGTTCAGAAGCGTGAGAGTCTAATACGGCTTTAAACAACTGAATTTTTAAAGACTTAGGAATAAGATCCGCTACAATTTCTTCTTTTTCTGGCTCAAAAATATAATCGCCTATGGTTGCCGATTCGTCAGAAGGGGTTTCAACGGGTAAAAAAGGTTCAGACATAATGGTCTGTGAAGCGGCGTTTTTGAATTGGTTATACACCAATACCACTTTATCGTATCTGCCTTCGGTAAAGTGGCTCATTATATCCTGAGCTATTGCCGAGGTGTTCGCGAAGGTTAAGTCCGCATACAAATCGTCGTGAGAGGAAACAACTTCAAAGCCATTCTTTCTAAAATGTTCTGATCCTTTTTTTCCTATGGTAAGAAAAGCGGTATCGCAATCGGCCGCTAAGGACTTGGATTGTTTGATGACGTTGTTGTTGAAAGCGCCACACAACCCTCTGTTAGAGGTGATGGCCACAACCAATTGTTTGTTAACTGGGCGAGCATCCGAATAAGCGCCTCCTTCCGAAGACTCTAGTGTAGAGCTTAAATTAACTAAAAGTTCGCGCAACTTGTTGGCATACGGACGCATTTGAGTAATGGCATCCTGCGCTCTTTTGAGTTTAGCTGCCGATACCATTTTCATGGCACTGGTAATTTGCATAGTAGAACCTACCGAAGTAATTCTTGCCCGTATTTCTTTTAAGTTAGCCATCCTTTATTATGCTGCGTATTTTTTAGATAGATCTGCACAAACAGTACGTAGTGTGTTTGTAATTTCATCGTTTAATTTACCCGCTGCTAAATCGTCAAGTGTGCCTTGGTGCTTAGCGTGTAAGAAAGCGATAAACTCCTGTTCAAACTCTCTTATCTTATCAGATGGAACGTCCATCAATAATCCGTTTGTTCCACAGAAAATTATTGCGGCCTGCTCTTCTACTCTTAAAGGGGAATATTGTCCTTGTTTCAAAATTTCAACGTTACGCTTACCTTTTTCAATAACAGCATTGGTTGCCGCATCAAGGTCAGAGCCAAACTTGGCAAAAGCCTCAAGCTCACGGTATTGCGCTTGGTCAAGCTTTAATGTACCCGAAATCTTTTTCATTGATTTAATCTGTGCCGAACCCCCTACACGCGATACGGAAATACCTACGTTAATGGCCGGGCGTACACCAGAGTTAAATAAATCACCGTCTAAGAAAATCTGTCCGTCAGTAATGGATATTACATTTGTAGGAATGTATGCAGATACATCTCCTGCTTGTGTTTCAATAATTGGCAATGCGGTTAGTGATCCGCCACCTTTTACTTTTCCTTTTAATGATTCTGGCAAGTCGTTCATCTGAGAAGCAATGGCATCGTCATTGATGACCTTAGCCGCTCGTTCAAGAAGTCTTGAGTGAAGGTAAAATACATCACCAGGGTAAGCCTCACGACCTGGAGGCCTTCTTAATAATAAAGATACCTCACGGTAAGCTACGGCTTGTTTTGATAAATCATCGAATACGATAAGTGCTGGTCTACCCGTATCTCTAAAGTACTCGCCAATTGCCGCTCCGGCTAATGGTGCGTAGAACTGCATAGGCGCAGGGTCAGAAGCGTTTGAAGCAACAATAACCGTATAGGCCAATGCGCCTGCATCTTCTAAGGTCTTGGCAATAGAGGCTACTGTAGAGCCTTTTTGACCAACTGCCACATAAATACAAAATACTGGCTCGCCTTTTTCGAAAAATTCTTTCTGGTTGATAATGGTGTCAATCGCTACGGCAGTTTTACCGGTCTGACGGTCACCAATGATAAGTTCTCTTTGTCCTCTTCCTACTGGAATCATGGCGTCAATAGCCTTGATACCCGTTTGTAAAGGCTCGTTTACTGGCTGACGGTAAATTACCCCCGGCGCTTTTCTTTCGATAGGCATTTCAAAGGTTTCGCCTTGGATTGGCCCTTTACCATCTATGGGGTTTCCTAAAGTATCGACAACACGGCCCAACATGCCTTCTCCTACGTTAATAGAGGCAATACGGTTGGTTCGTTTTACAACGTCTCCTTCCTTAATCCCTTTGGATGGTCCTAATAGTACTGCACCAACATTGTCTTCCTCCAAGTTAAGAACGATGCCTTGTAGTCCGCTTTCAAATTCTATAAGCTCACCAGACTGTACGTTGGTAAGGCCATAAATACGGGCGATACCATCGCCCACTTGTAGTACGGTTCCTACTTCTTGTAAATCTGTTTCGGATTTGAAGCCTGAAAGTTGTTGTCTTAAAATTGCTGATACCTCAGCTGGTTTTACTTCTGCCATGTTTGTTAATTTAGAAGTCCTTTATGTAAAGGTTTTTATTAAACGATTGTTTTAAGTCTTTGATCTGACGCGAAATACTGGCGTCTAGTTGTTTGTCGCCTAGTCGGAGAATTGCTCCACCGATAAGGCTTTCATCTACTTTTTCGGTTAAGTCTACTTGACTAATGCCTTGCTTTTTGATAAAGTCAATAACGTTTTTTCGTGTGTCTTCATCAATGGAAGTGGCTGTGGTAAGTACAGCGGTTCCAATGCCCAAGCTTTCTTTGTAAAGGAGTAGAAAGCGTTCGGCTATATCTGATAAAAGAGATTCTCTTTTCTTTTTGGTAATGAGTTGAATAAAGCTCATTGTAAGGGTTGAACACGATTTAAAAATATCCGAAAGTATTTCTAGTTTTTTATCGGTTTTTACAACTGGGCTTTTCAATAACAGCATTAACTCTCTAGATTCCTTACAAACAGAAACAACGGTTTCCATATCCGCTTTGCAGGCCTCTAAAGTGCCTTGCTCTTTGGCTAACTCTAATAGCGACTTAGCGTATCTGTATGTTGCTCTAGTGTTTTTCATCTTAGTTTATGCTTGCTTCTTCTAAAGCATTGTTCACTATTTCCTTTTGCTTGTTGTCGTTTTTTAACTCCGATTTCAATATTTTCTCAGCAATGTCAACCGATAATGAGGCAACTTGATTCTTTAGCTCAGTAATGGCCGCCATTTTCTCATTGTTAATTTGCTCTCTTGCTGAAGTCATAACCTTGTCAGCTTCCTCGGTCGCTTGTGTTTTTGCTTCAGCGATAATGCCGTCTTTTATTTCTCTTGCTTCTTTTAAAATAGCGTCTCTTTCAGCTCTTGCTTCACGAAGAATTCTTTCGTTGTCAGCGTTTAACGCTTCCATTTCTTTCTTTGCATTGTCAGCAGCTTCTAGTGCGCCTTTGATGCCTTCTTCTCTTTCTTCTACTGCTCCTAAAATTGGCTTCCAAGCATACTTTCTTAGCAAAAACAATAAGGCTAAAAATAAAACGGTTTGCCAAACAAACAGGCCAATTGAAAAGTCGTTAAATAAGTCCATATTATATCTTTATTTTTCTTTTTAAAATGCTAAAATCAAAACTGCAAGCAACCCTTACAGTTTTGATTTATGTTTATGAATTATGCAGCAAATAATGCAGCAAATCCAATACCTTCAATAAGAGCAGCAGCAATAATCATTGCTGTTTGGATTTTTGAAGTCGCTTCAGGTTGTCTAGCGATAGCATCCATGGCAGAACCACCGATTTTACCAATACCTAAACCTGCTCCGATTACAATTAATCCTGCGCCTACAATATTTGGAATAGTCATATTAAAAAAATTTAAAGTTAATAATTAGTTAAAATATTAATGTTCGTCGTGATGATCTTCTACTGCCGCTCCAAAATATAGAGCCGTCAGCATTGTAAATATATACGCCTGTAAAAACGCAACAAGCAATTCTATTACACCCAAAAAGAGTGTCAGTCCAAAAAATGCGCCAAACGAAAATAGATTGGCAGCAAAAAACACCAAGCCAATAAGTGACATCAACACCACGTGACCCGCCGTAATATTGGCGTACAAACGAATCATTAGTGAAAATGGCTTAATGATGGTGCCTAAAAGTTCTATGGGCATAAGAACAAACTTCATGGGTACAGGCACGCCTGGCATCCAGAAGATGTGTCCCCAATAGTTTTTGTTAGCCGTAAATTGTGTAATAAGGTAAGTTATCAATGCCAATGAAAGGGTGATGGCTATGTTACCCGTTATGTTAATTCCCAGTGGAGTCATTCCCGCTAAATTCACAAACCAAATGAAGAAGAAAACGGTTAATAAATAACTCATGTATTTTTTGTAGTGTTTTTCACCAATGTTAGGAATGGCGATGTCGTCTCTAATGAATAAAACTAATGGTTCTAGCAGTCTGCCGAATCCGCTTGGAATAGGACCTTTTCGGTAAGAGGTTGATAAACCCCTAAAGGCTAAAAACAACAAAACACAAATTATAAAGGTCATTAAGACGGTTTTTGTAATAGAAAAGTCAATTAACGCGGAATGGCTGATTAGCTTTTTCTTTCCTTCTTTGTTTAATTTAAGTTGAAGGTCGGCGTGTTTGGCGGCTAATATTTTACCGTGAAATATGGAGTAGTTAGCGTTTACAGACTCATAAAGGTAATCTTTAGCGTCCTTAGCAACGGTATCGGTAGCGCCAAGCTTCTCAAAAGTGATTGTTGAATCGGCAACACGAACTTCTTTGACTTCGACTTTCTTAAAGTCGCCTGACGAAAATACTTTTATGCCCTCGTCCCATACAATAATGGGTAGTGGCATTTTTGCACCGTGAAAGAGCTCAAAATAATGGGCGTCTTTTAAGTGGTGCTTGATAAAACCTTTTACTTTTTCAGGGGTATCTTTTTCAGTGTGAGCCTCATTGTGTTCGCCTGCATGAGAGTGGTCGTCGTGGGCAGATGCCACACTTCCAATTAATAGTGTAAACAGTAAGGCTAATAAACTAACTTTTCTTCTCATTTCGGGCAACAAATTGCTGTTATAGAGTTCGGTGCAAAACTAAATATTAATGTTTATTCTAAAAATAAAATTGACAAATAATTTTCGTCTTTTTTTAAAGCGCTAAAATCAATGCTTTAAAGCTCGTTTAAAAGCTTTATTAAAGCCCGAATTTCGACCACTAAAGCGGTTGCGTAGGACGTGAAAAACAACATAAAACCACTGAACCGATTGGCTTCTGAGTAAAATTCATCCAATATAGGAGAAAGGAGCACATAAAAGCCTAAAAATTTAAACAGGGTTGAAAGCAAAAATATATACCCAAGACTTTGGGTGTGAGAATGGCGAAGGCGGTGTATCAAAATTACCGCAAACAACGCCATAAAAAAGTTGAAAAGGTTAGAAAATAAAAGAGCGTTGAAATGCAGTGACAACGCCAATTGGTGGTAAATAAACACTTGCAAGGCAAGCGTAAGGGCTAGTGCCAGCACTAACTTCCAACTAAAATTGAGGATAAACTTAATGCTTGTCATCGTTTAACTTATTGACTTGCTTGATTACCGAATACAAGGAAATCACCAACGAAAACAGGGTTAAAGAGATGGTAAACCAGGCTTTTTGCGTGGCGTACTTTTCGTCTAAATATTTACCTAAGTAAGCGCCCAAATAAACGGTTATTCCCATCTGGGAGGCAAGCATACTTAAGGCTAAAAAGCGATTAGGCTGTTTTTTCTTGTTTTTCTTGTTTTCCGGCATGGCTGATGTCTTTAATAACCGCGCCCATGCTACAAGAACCTGTGAAAGCAGCTCCCGGCTCAATAGCTAGTTTATTTGTTACAATATCACCATCTAGTTTCGCTGATGATTTGAGCGATAATAGTTCAGCAACTGAAATTGCGCCTTTTAACTCGCCAGAAATATCCGCGTTTGAAGCGTTTACATTGCCTTCAACGATTCCCGTTGAGCCAATAACTACTTTGCCTTTTGTGTTAATAGAACCAGATAGTCTACCGTCTACACGAATATCACCAGAAGATGTTATTTCGCCGTCAATTGTAGTTCCAACTCCGATTAAGTTAACTACTCCTGTGTTGTCAAATTGTTTTGCCATGCTTTTATCTTTATTGTTTGAGAACATTTTGAAATTTGTTTTTGGAATGACAAATATATAAAAACTAATAGAGTACGCTTATTCGTAATTTTGTTTAAACATAGTCGTGTATCCGTCAACATCTTTATTTTTAAAAAAGTAAGGGAAATTTGGCCCCGCTATTACCAGTGCCGTGTAGTCATTTCCAAATACCCCTCTTACATCGCCGCTCTGAAAAGCTTGGTAATACTCCATGGCTTTTGCTTGGTTTCCAAATTCTCTAATTGTAATGAGGTGTGTGTGCTCTGAAAACAACAAGCTGCTAATGTTTAGCCTGTCTAACCTATAATATTCGGAATGGTAGTCAGAAAACGTGGATTTAGCAACGCTTAACTCAAGGTCATAGTCATTAAAGAGCAAAATGAAATAGTGGGCCGCATCAGGCTTTACAACGTATGGGCTATCGCCGCCAAAGTCTGAAAGCGCTTCGGTTTCAACTTCCAAGTTTAAAAGAGTCAATATCTCTTTTGCGGATTCAGCCACGCTGTGTTTTGGGTACTTTTGGATAATCTGTTCAAGCTTAGCGATATAGGTGTTTTTATCGGTCTTGTGCGCAGTCGCTAGGGTGTTTAAGAAATCAAAGTTTGGGAAAAGTATGTTGTTTGGGTTTTTGGTATTGACTCTTTTGCAAATCGCTATGCACTCGCTGTATTTGGATTTAGTGTATAGTGAAAACGCCTGCTCGTATGATGACTCTAGGCTGGTGTTTGCCGCTGACAACTCTTCAATGTATGAAGGGTCCATAATGAGTTTTGCGTAATCGCTATTAGGAAATTCTTTTATGAGCATGTCCTTGTAGTCTTTAGCAAAGTCAATGTTTCCTTTCTCGTCGTGCAAACGGTGTAAGAAATAAAGAACCATTACTCGGTTTTGGCTGTAAGGAAACCTATTGTTTAATTCTTCAAAGGTTTTTATGGATTGTGGCGCGTCGTTAAGTTGCTCTTTATAAATGACTCCAGCATCAAAATAGGCCTCAATAATCATGTTGTTTGACTCCTTCATGGCGTCAATGGAAAGGGGCAAGTTTTTGATGTAAGAGTCTCTGCTCATGGGGTCGAAAACGTCTTCCTCTATGGTGTCGGCTAGGGCCTCTTCAACGCTAAGTGTCTTTTTATTTGATCGCCGCCAATTGTCTTCAAGCTTTCTTTTCCCCCATTTTCTGTTAAATTCCGAAAAACCAAAACTTAACGTATTTGGGTTGTCAAAATACCAACCTCCGCCACGGTTTTGATTGGTATTAAATTTATTTAACGATTGTGAAGGGTCATTAAAAAAGTTGTTCTCCGAGCGCCTTTGGTTTTCTAACTCCCTTTGTAGCCGTTCGTCTTCCTGAAGCTTAATTATAAGGTTGTCAATGAAGGCTAAGCGCTCTTTTTCGGGCATTAGGGCTATGCGCTGTAAACTGTCTTGCTTTTCTATAATATCTAGGTTAGAAATAAGCTCCGTAAGGGTAACCTTTTTTTGTTGAGCGTTTTTATACCTCTGATTGTTAGGATCCATAAAAGCCACCGCAGTATCGTAATAGGCTTGGGCTGGTCGGTAATTTTGCTGATCGTAATAAATATCTGCTAAAATCACGCTTGATAGGGCTTTTTGGGCATCGTTTTTAACGCTTGAAGAAACCGACTTTTCGTATAAAGGGATGGCTGTTTTAAGTTTGTTTTGCCTGTTGTTGAGCTCGGCCAAACCAAAATAAATTACATCTAAAAACTCTATGTTTTTGTCGTCTTTAAGCATTTTTTGTAGCTCGGCAATTATTGCTTCCGAATTGCCAGCAGAGGTGTCAAAAGAGCGGGCTCTATTTATCTTTGCATTAAAGACCATTTCATAATCTGGGCTTGTGCGAATAACCTTAGTGAAGTATTCTGTGGCTAGGGCAAAGTTGTCTTGCGAAGAATAGAGCTGTGCTAAAACATAAAGGTACCTGGATTTGTCTCTTTTCTTTTTAGTTAATGACACGGCGGTGTTTAACTCTTCAATGGCGAGGTCATAGTCCTGAATAGCAATGTGGTAATTTGCAAGGGCTAGTGAAAGCTCTTGACTAAGGTCTTGAGGAAATGTTTCGTCCATTAAAACGTTTTCTATTACCAAATCTGCAGAACCGTAGTCCTTTACCTCAACGTATGTGTTAATGAGCCAGATAAACGCTTCGTAAGAGGTAATGTCTCCAACAAATTGACGGGTAACTAAACGAAAAGCTTCAATGGCTTTTATGTACTCTTGCTTATAAAAATAGGACTTCCCTATCAGTAAATACGAATTATCAATCCAGCGGTTATACTCCTTACCTTTAATTAACATGGAGTGCTTGTTAATGGCTTTGGCGCATTTTTTCAGGGATTTATCCATTTGTGGAGCTATCGATTGCGCGTCGCTTTTTGTGCCGGTTGGGTATATCCTTAAAAGCTGATTATAGTCGTCTTTATTTTGGTCTTGGAGCTTTTTAACGCCAGATTTGTAGCTTTCGTTGGCGTTAAAATACCAGTTATATCGCGTTGTCGTGTTGTGAAAATTCCTGTTAAGAAAGGTGTTTTTCGTGGTTTTACACGACCCCATTAGCACTAGTAAAAACACTAATAGATTAAAACGAAAAAAATAATGGCGTTTGCTATGCATTATTGAGATAACTTTCAATCAGCAAAATTATTTTAATTTTCTGAATTATAGTATTTAAGTGTTGTAAGATAAAATTTTAGGATATTTGCAGCGAAAATGTCAAACAAAAAGAAAAAAGAATCCTTTTGGAATAAATGGCGCTTCAAATACCGTCTTGTTGTATTAAACAGCGAAACTTTTGAAGAGCGTCTAGCCTTTAATATGTCTAGGCTTAACGTTTTTTTGTTTGTCTGTGTGTCCTTAACGCTGTTGGTGGGCGGTACGGCAACAATTATAGCTTTTAGTCCACTACGAGAATACATTCCTGGATACACCAGTACAAACATTAGGCGTCAAATGGTTTCTTTAAACGTTCTTTCGGACTCCCTAAAAACAGAATTAGACAGTAGAGAGCGGTACTTACAGAATATTAAAAACATTATAGAAGGAACGCCAGTTGACACCTCGGATTTTTATGTGCCTGAAAGTATTAGCATCCAAAACGATGGGGCGGTAGAAAGGATTTATGAAGACTCCATGCTAAGAGAACGGATAGAGTCTGAAGAGCGTTTCAATTTCTTTGGTTCTGATAATTCTTCAAGTTCAACCGTGGAGAAGTTGTTGTTTTTCAAACCCGTTAGCGGCTTGGTTACCCAATCGTTTAATGCCGATGAGGAACATTATGGCGTTGATGTTGTTTCTAAAGAAAATGAATTGATAAAAAGCACCTTAAGCGGGATAGTTGTTTTTTCGTCTTGGACTTCAGAAACAGGAAACGTTATCGCTATTCAGCATGCCAATAATTTTATCTCTATATACAAACACAACTCGGCTTTATTGAAACAGCAAGGCGAGTCGGTGTCGGTTGGAGAGTCTATTGCGATCATTGGAAACTCTGGAAAATGGTCAAGCGGCCCTCATCTTCATTTTGAGTTGTGGCACAACAACAAAGCCGTTGATCCCGAGAATTATATCCTATTTTAACCGATGAGTTTACTGTCTTTTTTAAGTCTTCCTTATTCTAATTGGATTGTAAAAAGGAATAAAAAATGGATTAACAACCCATTAATTTTCCAAGAAAGGATATTTAAAGAATTGGTAAGGTCGGCTCAAAATACTGCTTTTGGACAAGATCATTCTTTTGATAAAATACAATCGTATGACGACTATAAAAAGCACGTTCCGGTAAGGGACTATGAGGCCTTAAAACCTTATATTGAAAGGGTAATTGGTGGCGAACAAAATGTATTGTGGAAAGGCAAACCACTGTACTTTACAAAAACCTCTGGCACAACATCAGGGACAAAGTATATCCCTATCTCCAAATCATCTATGCCCTTTCATTTAAAGGGGGCGCGCGAGGCGCTGCTGTCTTACATCAACGAAACCAAAGACACATCTTTTTTAAAAGGTAAAACTATTTTTATTCAAGGAAGTCCGCAGTTGGATTATGTGAACGGTATTCCTACTGGTCGGCTTTCTGGTATTGTTGCCCATCACCTGCCTTGGTACCTTAAATTAAACAACCTTCCTTCTTTTAAAACCAACTGCATTGAAGATTGGGAAAAAAAGATTGACGCTATTGTTGATGAAACCATCAATAAGCCCATGAGTCTAATTAGCGGTATTCCGCCTTGGGTTCAAATGTATTTTGAAAAAATTAACAAGAGGACAGGCAAAACCATTTCAGAGGTTTTCCCCAACTATAGTTTGTTTGTTTTTGGCGGTGTTAATTTCAAGCCGTATAAAAATAGGTTCTTGGAGTTAACAGGAAAAGCATTGCCAAGTGTTGAAACATATCCGTCTTCGGAAGGTTTTATTGCTTATCAAGACAGCCAGAAAGAAGAGGGTTTACTTTTATGTGTTAATCACGGTATCTTTTTTGAGTTTATTGAGGCCGATCAGTTTTTTGATGAAAACAGAAAACGAATATCCCTTAAAGATGTAGAGCTTGGGAAAAATTATGTTATTATTTTAAACACTAACGCCGGCTTGTGGGGTTATAATATTGGTGACACCCTAAGGTTTGTGTCAACCAAACCTTATCGAGTAGTGGTAAGTGGACGAATAAAACATTTTACCTCGGCTTTTGGTGAACATGTTATTGGAGAAGAGGTTGAAAAGGCTGTTCAACAAACTCTGGAGTCGTACCCCGAAGTAATAATAAAAGAATTTCATGTGGCGCCACAAGTAAATCCCTCTGAAGGATTGCCCTATCATGAGTGGTTTATTGAGTTTAGATCTGAGCCTAATAGCCTTGAGGCTTTTAGCAAGAGCCTTGACGGTTTTATGTGCTCACAAAACAGTTATTATGATGACTTGATAAAAGGAAACGTATTGAGGTCCCTTGTAATAAACAAAGTTAGTAGCGGTGGGTTTTACAACTACATGAAGTCAATCGGTAAATTAGGTGGTCAAAACAAACCTCCTCGTTTGTCAAATAATCGTAAACTTGCAGACGGCTTAACCAATTTTTGAAAATGGAAAACACTAGAAAACACCTAGCTATATTGGGCTCGACGGGCTCAATTGGAACACAAGCTCTTGACGTAGTTGAGGCTAACAAAGACTTGTTTGTGGTTGAGGTGCTCACCGCCAACTCAAATAGTGAGCTGCTGATTCAGCAAGCCTTGCAATACAAGCCAAACGCGGTTGTAATTGCTAACGAAAGCAAATACGATGAGGTAAAAAACGCCTTGAATAGCACCGACATTAAAGTATATGCTGGAAAAGAGTCGTTGAGTCAGGTTGTTGAAATGGATACAATAGACGTGGTTTTAACTGCGCTAGTGGGGTATTCTGGCCTTAAACCAACCATAAACGCAATAAAAGCCAAGAAAAGCATTGCCCTTGCAAACAAAGAAACTTTGGTTGTGGCGGGCTCTTTGATAACCGAACTGGCTAAAGAAAACGGTGTTAATATTTATCCGGTGGATTCGGAACATTCGGCAATTTTTCAGTGTTTGGTCGGAGAGTTTCACAACCCAATTGAAAAAATATACCTCACCGCATCTGGCGGTCCTTTTAGAGGGTGGAAGAAAGACGAGCTTATTAACGTAAGCAAACAACAAGCCTTAAAACACCCCAACTGGCATATGGGTGCAAAAATTACCATTGATTCTGCCAGCTTAATGAATAAAGGCCTTGAAGTAATAGAGGCAAAATGGTTGTTTGGGCTTAAAGAAGAACAGATTGATGTTATTGTTCATCCACAGTCAATTATTCATTCAATCGTTCAATTTGAAGACGGCTCAATGAAGGCTCAAATGGGTTTGCCAGACATGAAGTTGCCCATTCAATACGCCTTGGGTTATCCGCAAAGAATAAAGTCTAATTTTCCTCGTTTCGATTTCATGGAGTACCCCAGCTTAACGTTTGAAAAGCCCGACCTAGAAACCTTTAGAAACCTGTCATTGGCTTATAGGGCTATGTCGAAAGGCGGCAACATGGCTTGTGTTTTAAATGCTGCCAACGAGGTTGTGGTGGATGCCTTTCTAAAAGAAAAAATTGGCTTTTTAGAAATGTCTGATATCATTGATAGTTGTATGGAAAAGAGTACTTTTGTGGCCAATCCCACATACGACGATTTTGTGTCATCAAACGAGGAAAGCCGAATGTTAGCAAATAAAATAATCAAATAAATGGAAATATTAATTAAAGCTGGCCAACTACTTTTAAGCTTATCAATTCTGGTGGTTTTACATGAGTTGGGTCACTTTATTCCCGCAAAGCTATTTAAAACACGAGTAGAAAAATTTTACCTGTTTTTTGACCCTTGGTTTTCGTTGTTCAAAAAGAAAGTTGGTGACACGGAGTATGGTGTCGGTTGGCTTCCTCTCGGTGGGTATGTAAAAATCTCTGGAATGATTGACGAGTCCATGGATAAAGAGCAAATGAAGAAGGATCCTCAGCCTTGGGAGTTTCGTTCAAAACCCGCTTGGCAAAGGTTAATTATTATGCTGGGTGGTGTTACCGTAAACGTAATCCTTGCTTTTGTAATATATTCTTTTAGCCTAGTCATTTGGGGAGAGAAATACCTTCCAAGCGAAAAAGCAACCTACGGAATTCATTGCGACTCATTGGCTTTAGCGGCTGGTTTTCAAGAGGGCGACATGATATATTCTATTGACAATAATGTCGTGAGTCGATTTGCTGTTGAAAACGGATCGCTTCATCCTGAGATTATTGAACGATTAATTTTAGACGACGCAAAAGTAGTAACCGTATTGCGAAATGGAAATAAAATAGACGTCCCCTTTACTGAAGAAGTAAAAAACCAAGTGTTGGCAAAAACAAAACTATTTACCCCTAACATCCCGTTTATTATTGATGGTTTTTCTGAAACCTCTGTAATGAAGTCCGCTGGAGCAAGGGTGGGCGATAAAATCCTTAAAATCAACAATAATGATATGGGGTATGCCGGTGACGTTATGGAATACACTCCAACGTTGAAAGGCGACACCGCTACGGTTTTGGTTGACAGAAGAGGTGAAGAAATTTCTTTTGATGTTTTCCTTGAAGAGGGGGTAATGGGTGTTCAGCTACGTCCATTTTCTTCATTATATAAGTTTGAAAAAGAACAATACAATGTGATAAGTGTTGTTCCTGCTGCGCTAACAAAAACTGGCGATGAGATTGTTAACTACCTCAAGCAGTTTAAACTAATAAAACAGTCTCCTGAGTCTGTGGGTGGTTTTATTTCTATAGGAAGTATTTTTCCCCCAGTTTGGGATTGGCAACGCTTTTGGAGCCTTACCGCTTTTTTATCAATAATGTTGGCGGTGCTTAATTTACTGCCAATTCCTGCATTAGATGGGGGGCATGTCGTTTTTCTACTTTATGAAGTATTAACAGGGCGTCAACCAAATGAAAAAGTAATGGAATACGCTCAAACGGTGGGTATAATATTGCTATTAGGCTTGGTTCTTTACGCCAACGGAAACGATATATTTAAACTTCTATCTTAACTAACAAAACAATAAGAATTTATGAGTGATAATTTTGGAATTAACAATGCTTTAAAAGAGCTAGGGCTAGAAAAAATTAATAACGGTAGTTCAACAGGAAAAGACTGTTTCTCTGATGGAGAAATTATTGAATCCTTTTCACCTGTAACTGGAAAGTTAATCGGAAAAGTAAAGTGTACCACTGAAAGAGATTATGAAAAAGTAATGGAAGCCGCTACTTCTGCTTTTAAATTTTGGCGTACTCTTCCCGCTCCTAAAAGAGGTGATATTGTGCGTCAGTTTGGCGACAAGTTAAGAAACCACAAAGAAGCGCTTGGTAAATTAGTTTCTTATGAAATGGGCAAGTCCTATCAAGAGGGATTAGGAGAGGTGCAAGAAATGATTGATATATGTGATTTTGCTGTTGGTCTTTCGCGACAGCTTCACGGCCTTACGATGCACTCAGAGCGTCCAAATCATAGAATGTATGAGCAGTATCACCCGCTAGGCGTTGTTGGAATTATTTCTGCCTTTAACTTCCCTGTGGCTGTTTGGTGCTGGAACACCGCTTTGGCTTGGATATGTGGCGATGTATGCGTGTGGAAAGGTTCAGAAAAAACACCGCTTTGCTCAGTTGCCTGCCAAAACTTAATTACTGAGGTATTAGAGGCTAATGACTTGCCAGAAGGTATTTCTTGTATCGTAACGGGAGACTACAAAGTGGGTGAGATGATGACTTCTGATAAAAGAATGCCGCTTATTTCTGCTACTGGCTCATCTAGAATGGGTAAAATCGTAGGCTCACGAGTGGCTGAACGTTTTGGAAAATCCTTGTTAGAGCTTGGTGGAAACAACGCCATCATAATTACACCAACTGCAGATCTAAAAATTGTAGTTCCTGGCGCCGTGTTTGGTGCGGTGGGAACATGTGGACAAAGGTGTACATCAACACGTAGGCTAATCATACACGAATCTGTTTATGATAAGGTAAAAGACGCTGTTGTTGGTGCTTATGAGCAAATCAAAATTGGAAATCCGCTTGATGAAAATAATCACGTTGGGCCCCTAATAGACAAAGACGCTGTTAATATGTATTTATCTGCGCTAGAAGATGCTATTAAAGAAGGCGGTAAGATTTTGGTAGAAGGTGGCGTATTAAAGGGTGGAGAATACGAAAGCGGTTGTTATGTTAAGCCTGCTATTGTAGAAGCTAAAAATAGTTTTGATATCGTACAGCACGAAACTTTTGCCCCTATTCTTTATCTAATAAAATATAAAGGAGAGGTTGAAAACGCTATAGAAGTACAAAACGATGTTCCTCAAGGTTTGTCCTCTTCTATTATGACCTCAACGATAAAAGACGCTGAAAAGTTCTTGTCGTATGCCGGTTCCGATTGCGGCATTGCTAATGTAAACATTGGAACTTCTGGTGCTGAAATTGGTGGTGCTTTTGGTGGCGAAAAAGAAACTGGTGGTGGTAGAGAGTCTGGGTCAGATGCTTGGAAAATTTACATGCGTCGTCAAACTAACACTATAAATTATTCGGATGAGCTTCCTCTAGCACAGGGGATTAAATTCGATTTATAGGATTTTAGTCCCTATTTTTGTACCTTAACCTTAACTTATGAGAGTCTTTGTTATTATACTTATCTTGTTGTTTGCTGCCAATGTTGGGCGCGCTCAAGACCGTTGGGTGGCTCCCGAGGAATCAAAAGAGATAATAAATCCCTATGATGGCAATACTATCGCGGCGCAAAAAGGTCAACAGCTATACGCTAAACTTTGTTGGACCTGTCATGGTAAAAACGGTTTGGGAGACGGCCCAGCTGGGGCGGGTTTAAAACCAAAACCAATAAGTTTTGCTGACGAAAAGGTACAAAAGCAAACTGATGGCGAACTATTCTGGAAACTTTCTAATGGTAAAGGGATGATGGTTCCGTATAAACACTCGCTAGATAAAGAAAAGCGTTGGCAGTTAATCAATTATATTAGGACTTTAAATTAGAAAAATGAGACGTTTTACTCTGCTTGGTTTATTGGTTTGTTTTCTTGGCTTAAATGCACAAGAAAAAGAATATATAAATGCCTTTAAAAACAAACAGCTTATCAACGCCCAAACAGCTGTTATTCCTGAGGGTTTTGATTTTACCATAATGCACCGCTTTGGAAAAATTGGTCTTGACGATAGGGTTTATAAAGACTTTTTGGGTTTTGATAGCCCTGCTAATATTCGTTTTTCGTTGTCTTACAAATTAAGCGACAAGGCTTATGTAGGGGTGGGTAGAACAAAAATTGGAAAAACGATTGACTTAGAAGGAAAGTACGTGCTTTTTAGACAAACCAAGGACGGTACCACACCGCTAAGCGTCGCTATATTTAATAATACTGGAATTAATACGGAGGAAGACAAAAACTATGGTCCAAACGCCTTTTTTGGCGATAGTATTACGCCTTATGAAAATAAGTTTTCTCACAGGCTTACTTATACCACAGAGTTAATTTTATCAAGACAATTTAGTGATAAAATATCCCTACAGCTAAGTCCAACGCTGGTGTATAAAAACGTTGTTTTGGGTTTGGATGAAGACCATTTTACATTTGTTTTACCCTTTAGCGGCAGGTTTCAATATTCTTTTGGTAGCGCCATTCTTTTCGAATATGCACACAAACTTAACAACCGCTCCGAGTCAGCTCTGAACAATCCGTTTTCATTGGGTTTTGAATTTGGTACTGCTGGACATGTTTTCCAGGTATTTATGAGTAATAGCTATTATTTACGAGAAGCAAATATATATACCTCAGAGCCTTATGATTTTTTTAATAGTCCCAATGAGTTTGTTTTAGGCTTTAATATTAGAAGGGTTTGGTGGTTTTAACAACTGATAGTATGAAAAATTATTTTTTATTTCTTTTTAGTGTAGCGTTATTGTTTGTAGCGTGTACCAAAGACCGAATAATAGAGATTACGCCTATTGTTTACCCTGTTGAATATTGGAAAAAAGACTCTTTGGTTTACACCCTATATCAAGGGGGTGTTGAGCTAAACCAACAAACTACTACTTACGGCATATCGTCTCCTGATACTCTAACATTAAGCTACGAAAACAATAATTTTAAGCTGACGTTTTTAGAACAAAATAAAGGTGAGGCGTTTTTAGGTTTTACAGAGGGCGCTTTTGCTATTGAAGGAGACTCATTGTTTTTATTTGGTGGCGATACTGTAAGATTAAAGATTGTTGCCAAAACAGACTCTTTATTAGTTTTGGAATCTTCTATTTTGAACGGGGATTACCTTAGAGAATACAGAGATTATTATCAATTATTGGATATAAATGCCGAAGCGCCTATGGTTAGCTTTAAAAGTGATATTTACGAACCTATATTTTACAATAATGGAGAGGGGAGTTGTATGCCTTGCCACAACGATGACGGTGGGCAGATGCGACTTGTTCCAGCAGATATGGCCTACAATGAACTTATTAACGGCATTAGCAATAACGACGGCGGTGTGCCTTACATAAATACCATTCAACCAGAAGAAAGTTACCTTTACAGACTTGTTTCTGATGGCAATGTAGAATACGTTATGCCACCAAATTCAACGCTCACTCCATTTGAGATAGAAACCATACTTCTTTGGATTTCTCAAGGCGCACAGAACAATTAGAACATAGGTCTCGTATAAATAGGGTGTTGTAGTGTTAGATTTTTTGGTATTTTTGTTCCTTACTAAACCTCAAACAACCCTCGTTTATGAACAAAATAGGTATTTTTTTTATTGTTGGCTTTTTTTCATTCGGAATAAGCAACGCTCAGTGTACACTGGAGAGTTCTATAGAGTGTGAATGTGCTGACTCAGAGCAAAACGACTGCGATTTACTACCAGATATCACCGTGTGTTGGCAAACGGGCATTGATGGTTCACAAGAATATGCTCCTGGTGATGGTTTGCAAGATGGTGAAATAAACTATCCAGAAAACTGGTTTGAAATTACCCCTGAAGTTCAAGAAATGGGAAGAATTCGTATCTCAGCAAGAACTCCAAATATTGGTGTTGGGCCCTTAAATTTAAGGGGAGCTGACCAATACGGGTACAGGTGGATGGTTTGCAATAACGAGGGCGTTGCGGACACCTTCACGGTATATGACCCTAACTGGGAAATCTCTACAGAAGCCTGTCCTGACGGTACAAACCCAAAACATATTTCTTGGCAAAGAATCTATCACAAAAACGCTGATGGATCAATGTCTTTCTACGAAGAGATGGTGGGTACCATGGAGTATCACCCTACTCATGGACACATGCACTTTGATGAGTGGACAATCATGACATTAAGAATTCCTGATCCAAACAATATGGATAACCCTCTAGAGTGGGAAACTGTAGGCGATGGCGCTAAAGTTGGATTTTGTGTTATGGACTTAGGAAATTGTAGCAGTGAAAATGCTGGCTGTAGAGACGAAGAAACCGTTTACAATCAAGGTAATTTGTTAAGTCAAGATGATTTTCCTAACTATGGTCTTGGTGGCGGCTCGTATGGCTGTAGCCCAATATCTCAAGGGATTTCTTCTGGGTATAATGATACGTACGGCTCGTACTTAGACGGAATGTTTTTGAATATCCCGCTAGGAACTTGTAATGGAGAATACGCTATCGTTTTAGAGGTGCCGCAAGTAATGGTTGAAGCAAGACTAGATAACAATTATACGTGGTTTCCATTTACCTTATCAATGCAAACTGAAGCGCCAAACGTTCCAAACATAACTTCAAACTTTGGTGGCCTGGTTTGTGAAGGCGATGAAATAAGCCTGTCTATTGACGCTCCTGAAAACTCTACCGTATTATGGTCTAACGGCTCTACTGAAGAAAATATAACCGTGAACAGTTTAGGCACCTATTCTGTAACTATTAATACTCCTGATTCAGAATGTGCAGCAACAAGAAACATAACGCTTAATGGTATTAACACTCCTGAAGTTGATGAGGTTGTTATTTGTAAAAATGAGCCTGCTGAGCTATCTGTTGAGTCTGATTATTTAGTGACTTGGTACGATGAAAACATGAATGCGGTTGGTAGTGGAAATGCCTTTACAACGCAAAACCTAAGCGAAAGTGTTACCTACTATGTTTCAAATAGTTTTTCTGAAAACAAGGTGGGTCCTGAAGAGCATAACGGTGACTCTGATTACAGTGGCGGAGACGATGCTATTGGTTTCTTATCCTTCGATGCTTTGAGTGATTTCACGCTAGTAAGCGTAAAAGTTTATACTGATGAGCCGGCTGATAGAAGCTTTATTTTAATGAATTCAAACGGTGATGTTATCGCTGAGCACACTGAGTTTATTGGTTTTGCCGATGACGAACCCCAAACTGTAACTTTAAACTTTGATGTGCCTGCTGGGGAAGACTATCTAATAGGTACAGATGCTACTGTTAATCAAAATAATCTTAGTGGTCAAAATCCTCAATTAAAACGAACGGGTACAAATGGAAATTTATCTTATCCATACGTTTTGGACGGAGTGGCTTCTATTGAAAAGGCGGTATATTATGGGGGAGGATTAGACAACTCTGGAGGTGATGATTATACCACCTATTATTATTACCTATACGACTGGGAAATTGGCGCTGATACTATTAATTGCGCGCCTGTTCCTGTGCCAATTACAGTAGAAGATTGTAACTCTATTGAAGAAATTCTATTAGGTATGGACGTTTATCCAAACCCTACAGAAGGAGTTGTTAGCGTAAGTGCTTCTTTAGAAAAAGAAAGTAACATACAGTTAACTTTAACTAATTCACTTGGGCAAACGTTATACACAGATAAGATTGGTAAGGTTAACGTGTTTAATAAAACATATGACTGGTCGATGTTACCAAAAGGATTATACAGCGTGTGTTTAGAAGTTAATAATCAAAAAACATTCAAAAAAATTGTTTTACAATAGAATAGCCCTTATATCTATAATATTATTTCAATTAGGGCCCTTAGGGGCTCTTTTTGCACAAGATAATTGGGTTAGTTATTCTACTGAAAACACCATGCTTGTTGATAATCAAATTAATGATATTTTGATTGTTGATGGTATAAAATGGATTGGTACAAATTGGGGGTTATATACCTTTGATAATTCCACGTGGATAAATTATTCAGAATACTTACCAAACCCTCAAGTTCGCTGTTTAAGCGTTGATAATAACGGTCTTCTTTATGTTGGTACACTAGACGGTATTGCTGTGTATAATGGCACCGATTGGTACACCATCACCTCAGAAAAAAGTATTCTTCCTGGCCATATAAATGAAATTGTATTTGACAGTCAAAATATTGCTTATATAGGCACTATAGATGGCTTATACAAAATGGAAAATGATAATATTACTTTGCTGTTGGACAGCTCTTCTTTAGAGCCCACATTCATTAATGTAAGGTGTTTAGAAAAAAAGGGCGATTCATTGTGTATCGGTACAGTAAATGGTGGTTTGGCGTATTACTATAATGATAGTATTTCATGGTATAATGGTAGTAATGGTTTAATTGATAATACCGCTACTGACTTGTTGGTTTCTGCTGAAAATTTATGGATTACAACGCCTTATGGTGGTTTGTTAACCCATTTAAATACAGGTTCTTTTTTGATTTTTAATACTGGTTATTTTAACACTTGGCCCAGTAATAGTTTAAACTGTGTTATAAAAGATGGTGAAAACTATTTAATTGGATCGAGTGGTGCGGGTATGTTCAGTTTAAATTATGAAGGAGGAGTTCAAAACACAACTACATATAATACTCAAAACAGCGGCTTAATTAATGATGTGGTGTTGTGTATCGAAAAAGAAGGCAATAACTATTGGATTGGAACAGAGGGTGGATTAGTCCTGTGGGGAGAAATATCTGGTGTTAAAGACCTTTACACTAGTCCAACATACCTTTTTGATGGAAATGTGGTTTACTTAAAAGATCCTTCCCGTATTTCTATTTATTCTATTGATGGAAAAATAATAGCAGAAAAAGAAAATACTCTTAGTTTAAGTATTTCTGATTATTCTCAAGGCTTTTATGTGCTTTCAATAAATAATGAACGTTTTCTATTTTATAAAGATTAATCTAGTCTAGGACGTTCGTCTCTATTGGCCAGTTCCCAAGCTGTTAAAAATATATACCTGGAAATCTTCTGAATTTTTTCAAAATTTATTTTTTCTACAGTATCAGTAGGTTTATGATAATCTTCATGAATTCCATTGAAATAGAAAATAACAGGTATGTTATTTTTAGCAAAATTATAGTGGTCAGAACGGTAATAATACCTGTTTGGATCATCCTCGGCATTAAAGGTATAATCCAATTCTAAATTAAAATACTGTTTGTTAATGTCCTCACTTATTTGATGTAATTCTGAACTTAATCTGTCAGAACCAATTAAATACACATAATCTGGATTATCATGGTTTTGATCTATTCTACCAATCATGTCTACATTCAAGTTTGCAATGGTATTTTCTAATGGATAAATGGGATTATCTGTATAATATTTTGAGCCTAATAACCCTTTCTCTTCACCGGAAACAGGCATTATCAAAACGCTTCTTCTTGGTCCATTTCCTTCTTTTTTAGCTAACATAAATGCTTGAGCTATTTCCATTATGGCGCTCGTTCCGGAACCATTATCGTCTGCTCCATTATAAATCAAAGTATCTTCTTTTACGCCTAAATGATCATAATGGGCTGTAATAACTACTATTTCATCTTTTAAATCACTGCCTTCAATAAAGCCAATTATATTTTCTCCTTTAACATATTTATTATTATTTTTCTTATTCTGTTTTCCGTAGCGTTTAACAAGTCTAACTTTAAATTTTTGAAAATATGTGTTATACTTATAAGGTGGTATTCCTATTTCTTTAAAAAAGTTTGCAATGTAATTTGCTGCATCTATTTGTCCTGCAGTACCCGTTTCTCTTCCTTGTAAAGAATCGCTTGCTAATACATATAAATAATCTTTTAGATCATTTGCTGTAATGGTATTAACATATTTTAATTTGGTGTTGTCTTCTGACAAGCTTGTTTGTTGTGCAAACAAACTGATTGGAAATAATAATAATAATAGTGTTTTCATTGGTAAAAGATTAACAGCTTATTTTTTCTACTCTTTTTTGATGTCTTCCTCCTTCAAATTCGGTTGATAAAAAAACATTAACTATCTCTAAGGCTTTCTCATATGAAATGAATCTTGCAGGCATGGTACATACATTTGAATTGTTATGTAAGCGCGCTAGTTGTGCTATTTCTGTTTCCCAGCACAATGCAGACCTTATTTCTTGGTGTTTGTTAGCACTCATATTTATTCCATTGCCACTTCCACAAAATTGAATACCTATTATATTTTCTGATTGTTTAATAGACTTGGCTAGCTTATGTGCAAAATCTGGATAATCCACACTTTCTGAACTATAACAGCCAAAATCAGTGACAGTATGTCCTTTTTCTTTAAGGTATTTTACAAGTTTTTCTTTGTATTCAAATCCAGCATGATCGCAGGCTATTCCAATTGTGTATTTCATAAGTTTTGATTGTGTTTATAATCACTAAATACTTTAAATATAATCAGATTTTTAATTAACAAACAAAATTCATTTTTTGTTAATATGAGTTAAAAACAATAATAAGTTTTTATTGACTTTTTAAATATTATTTTCAGCTATATTATTTACTAAGTTTAGCAATAGATTTTTATTAAATATATTAAAAAATTGTACTGATGTTTTTAACAATAAACATGCCTTATATTGCTTGTTTTTTATAAAATAAATAATGTTAATTTAAATTATAAAGTATTGTTAATATTATTATAAACTATTAATTTTCAGTTATTTAAATTATAAAATATGTTAATTCATTGTTATAAAGTATTAATATTTAATAAAACTACAAATTAGCTAAATAAAGTATTAACAGAGCTAACAGACTATATATATAATCATATTATTTAATAATTAAAACTATTATAATAATATAAGATTAATTTCTCTTTTTTCAATGTTTACAGATCTTACCTTGACATTTACTTTATCGCCTATTCTATAAATATTACCGCTTTTACTTCCTTTAATACAGTAATTTTTTTCATCGTACTTGTAAAAGTCGCCTTGAATATCTTTTAAGCGAATTAAGCCTTCACAACTCGTATTACTTACTTCAATAAAAATTCCAAAGTCTGTTACTCCAGAAACTATACCCTCTAATTTTTCACCAACAAACTTTGAAATGTAAACAGCTTGCATGTATTTTATAGAATCTCGTTCAGCCCTTGAAGCAATTATTTCCATTTCTGAAGAATGTTTACATAACTTTTCTATTTCTTCTTTATTTACTCTTGATTTATCATTTAGGTACTTAAAAAGTAGCCTATGAACCATTACATCTGGGTATCTTCTAATGGGAGAAGTAAAATGCGTGTAATGATTAAATGCTAATCCATAATGACCAATGTTTTCTGTTGAATAAATTGCTTTAGCCATGGTTCGAATAGATAGAGTTTCTATCATACTTGCTTCATCTTTGCCTTTTACATCCATGAGTATTTTATTCATAGATTTAGCAATGCTATTTTTATTTTCGGTGTGCAATTGATACCCAAAACTTTTTAGAAAAAAGCTTAATGTCTCTAATTTTTCAGGATTAGGAGTATCATGAATTCTATACACAAAAGGAAGTGATTTTTTACCAATAAATTCAGCTACTTTTCTGTTTGCGAGCAGCATAAACTCTTCAATTAATTTATGAGCATCTTTACTCTCTTTTATAAAAAGAGAAATAGGATTATTATCATCATCTAATTTGAATTTAGTTTCTAATTTATGAAAGGATATAGCGCCCTTTTTTGTTCTTTCTTCTCTTAGAATTTTTGCTATTTCGTTAAGTAATGTAAGTTCAGAAGAGTAATCGCCTTCTTTATTTTCTATGCGTTCTTGAGCCTCTTCATAAGTAAATCTTCTATCTGATAAAATGACGGTTTTTCCAAACCACTCATTTAGTATTTTGCCATCCATATTTATTTCAAACACTGCAGAAAAACATAATTTTTCCTCATTTGGTCTAAGTGAACATAGATTATTAGATAAAATTTCGGGAAGCATTGGAATCACCCTATCTACAAGATAAATGGATGTCGCTCTTTCTTGTGCTTCTTTGTCAATAATATCATTTTCTAGAACATAGTGACTGACATCAGCAATGTGAATACCTATTTCATAATTATCATTTTTTAATTTTTTAATAGATAATGCATCATCAAAGTCTTTGGCATCAAAAGGATCAATAGTAAAGGTAGTTACTGGTCTAAAATCTCGTCTAGATTTAATTTCTTCTTTTGTTATTTTTTGAGAAATATTCTTTGCTTTTTCTTCAATATTATCATCGAAGGTTTTATCAATATTATACTCGGCAAGAATTGAATAAATTTCTGCATGGTGTTCTCCAGGATAACCCAGAACTTCTTTTATACTACCACTAGGGTTGGTTTTTTTATCACCCCAGTCATCTATATTACAAACAACTAATTGACCATTTTTTAGATTATGTTTTTTTATTTCTTTTGAATTAATAAAAACATCAAAATGTATTTTAGCATTGCTAATAACAACAAAAGCAAAGGTTTTAGATATTTCTAATTTACCTACAAATTGATGTGTATTTCGTTTAATTACATTTACTATTTCACCCTCTAATCTTCTCGATTTAAAGGAAGAAAAAACAGAAACCTCAACCCGATCACCACTAACAATATTTGGTAAATATTTACCATTTATAAAGATATCTTCATCCAGATTATCTACACTAACGTAAGCTTTTTTTGAAGCAGTAATATCAACGACACCTTCAATAACTGCAGATTGGGTTTTTAACTTATATTTTCCTCGACCTACAGAAACAACTTTTTCGTTTTCTTCTAATTCTAAAAGTACTTTTTGCAGTAATAGTTTAAGTGATTCATCTCCAATTCCAATTTGTTTTGAAAGTTGTTTATAGTTAAAGGATTTCTTTGGATTTTTTCTTAAAACATTTAGAACTTGCGACTGTAAACTCTGTTTAGATACTATTCTTTTTTTCTTTTTTTTAGGCATCAAACGAAAATATACATTTTAAGTGCTTAATTTGTAGAATAACAAAAGAGCTTTCAAACATATTTTGTTAATAGTATTATATCATTAAACTTAAAATTATGCAAAAAGGAAAAAGTATTGGAATTTTATTTATTCTAATAGGGTTATTATTTCTAGCCAACAATCTGAATTTTATTCAAGTATCCATAGCTGAGTTAATAAGAGTTTACTGGCCAGTAATCTTTATATGGATTGGTGTTGATAAACTTTTAAGAAAGAGTAAAAATAAAGAGGAAAATTAAAAATCATTCACCCTCTTAAAGCAAAAAAGCACCCACTCTCGCAGATGCTTTGTCTTTTGCTCCCCCTCTTGGACTCGAACCAAGGACCCTCTGATTAACAGTCAGATGCTCTAACCAACTGAGCTAAGGAGGAAAAAATCAGTGTGCAATATTAGTACAATGCTAATAATTATGCAATACATTTGCAAAAATAAAATTTTAAAAAACTATGAGTTTATTAGTTGTTGGTACAGTAGCATTTGATGCTATAGAGACGCCATTCGGAAAAACAGATAAAATTATTGGAGGAGCAGCCACCTATATAGGATTATCTGCTTCAAAGTTTTTCGAAGATATTAATTTGGTTTCAGTAGTAGGGGGAGATTTTCCACAGTCGGCAATAGATATGTTACACGAGCATAATGTTGATACCAAAGGCCTTCAAATTAAAAGTGAAGAAAAAACGTTTTTCTGGTCGGGAAAATATCACAATGACATGAATACCAGAGACACTTTAGATACTCAATTAAACGTATTAGAAACATTTAATCCCATTGTGCCTACAGAATATCAAAATTGTGAGCTTTTAATGTTAGGTAACCTTATGCCAAGCATTCAACAAAAGGTGTTAAACCAATTAAAAGAGCGTCCAAAACTGATTGTTTTAGATACCATGAACTTTTGGATGGATAATTTTTCAGACGACCTCATGATTGCTTTAAAAAATGTAGATGTACTTACCATCAACGATGAAGAGGCCCGTCAATTATCAGGAGAATACTCGCTTGTAAAGGCGGCAAAAAAAATTCTTTCTTTCGGACCAAAATTTTTAATAATTAAGAAGGGAGAACACGGCGCCTTATTATTTAATAAGGAGGAAGTATTTTTTGCTCCAGCGCTACCACTAGAAGAAGTTTTTGACCCAACAGGCGCAGGAGATACCTTTGCAGGTGGTTTTGTAGGCCACCTTTGTGCAACAAAAGACTACTCGTTTGAAAACATGAAAAGAGCAGTTATTATAGGTTCTGCAATGGCATCGTTTTGTGTAGAAAAATTTGGAACAGAAAGAATGAATGGCCTAAGTAAAGATGAGGTTAATCAGCGAATTTCTGAATTTGTAGATTTAGTACAGTTCGATATACAACTCGTGTAATTTATTCAAAAACAATCAGGGCTGTGTTTTTTTCCACACTACTTCCTTTTTTTGTTTTAACACTTTGAATAATACCGTCTCTAGTAGATTTTATAATGTTTTCCATTTTCATGGCTTCCAAGACAATAAGCCCATCACCTTCATTAACACTATCTCCAGCCCTAACCAAAATATCCAAAACTTGACCTGGCATTGGGGCTTTTACTTCATTGTCCTTTTTATTGGCAGCAACATCTAATCCTAGCTGATTCAACAAATCATCATAGCGATCTTTTAACAAAACATCATATTGCCTGTTATTTATTTGAATACTAACCTCTTTTGTAGAAGGGTTAAAATTAACCACGTCCGCCAAGTATGATTTATCTTCGAATAGGATATGAAATTGTCCGTCTTTAACTTCAATACAATTCCAATCCACTTCATTTTCCAATGAAAATTCAAAAGAGTTATTTATTACTGCCTTCACGCCACAAATTTAACAAAGAAATGTTGTTACTTTTACACCTTTATAAAATTAAATAATGGAAACACTCATAGCAATAGCCTTAGCACTTTTAGTAACAACCGCTTCGCCAAAGGTTGAATACACAGAAAAAATAGATAAAAAAGAAATATACAATGAGTCCAGAAAACGGCTAAACGACCTTATTCATACAGACTTATCCGTTCGTTTTAACTGGGAAAAGCAATACTTGTTAGGAAAGGCCGAATTAACATTAAAACCATATTTCTACTCAACAAATAAACTATCACTTGACGCAAAAGGGTTTGATATTCATTCAGTGACAATGAATGGTAAGGCCTTAAAATACGAATATGACAACTTAATGTTGAACATAGAGCTTGACAAAACATACAGCCGAACAGAAGAATACACAATAATAATAGACTATACTGCAAAGCCCAACGAGCTAATTGTGGAAGGAAGCAACGCCATAACAGACGCTAAAGGACTGTATTTCATAAATCCTCTTGGAGAAGATAAGAACAAGCCGATGCAAATTTGGACACAAGGAGAAACAGAAGCCAGTTCTTGTTGGTTTCCTACAATTGACTCTCCAAACGAAAGAACGACACAAGATATAGACATAACGGTTAAAGATAATTTCACTACACTATCTAACGGACTGTTGGTAAAAAGCGTGAAAAACGAAGACGGCACAAGAACAGATTTTTGGGAACAAAAATTGGGACATACACCCTATTTAGCAATGATGGCTGTCGGAGAGTTTAATATAACATACGATAGCTGGAAAAACAAAGACGTCACCTACTATTTAGAGGACGATTACCACAAAAACGCAAGAGCAATTTTTGGTAGAACCCCCGAAATGATAGACTATTTCTCAGAGGTGCTAGGGGTAGATTACCCATGGGAAAAGTACGCTCAAGTTGTGGTAAGAGACTTTGTTTCTGGAGCCATGGAAAACACCACCGCAGTAATTCATGGTGAGTTTGTTCAAATGACCGAACGAGAGCTTATAGACAGGCACGAAGACGACATTATTGCACACGAGTTGTTTCACCATTGGTTTGGCGATTTAGTCACCTGTGAATCATGGGCAAACCTTCCTCTAAACGAGTCATTTGCCACATATGGCGAATACATTTGGAGGGAAAAGTGGCTAGGCAGATTAGAAGCAGATATGCACCTCGAAAAAGACCTTCAGAATTACCTTAGAGAATCGAGGGTAGAACAACACGACATGATTTGGTTTGATTATGAGGACAAAGAAGATATGTTTGACAACCATTCTTATGCCAAAGGGGGGAGAATTTTACATATGCTACGGTATTATTTAGGAGAGGATGCTTTCTATAGCGGGCTACAAAAATACCTTAAAGACAACGCTTTTAATACGGTAGAGATACATCAGCTAAGACTAGCGATGGAAGAGGTATCGGGTGAAGATTTAAACTGGTTTTTCAACCAATGGTTTTTAGCCTCAGGGCATCCGCTTCTGGTAGTTGATTACAAATACAACGAAGCTAAAAAACAACAAACCGTCAGTATTGAACAGATTCAAGACCAAGCAACAACACCTGTTTATAAGCTTCCTTTTGCTATTGATGTTTACGAAGAAGGAAAAACTAAAAGACACGATGTAATCATGACTGAGTCAAAACATGAATTTGTTTTTGATGTAGACAGTAAGCCTATCAATGTCATTGTAGATTCAGAACACGTCTTATTAGCAGAAATTTTTGATGAAAAACCAGACGAATGGTGGTTAGAGCAAATGCACGCACCCCTTTACATGGACATGGTTTTTGCACTAAAAAACATTGGAAAAAAAGAGAAGAAAAACGCCATATTTCACGCCCTAAACAACTCTAATTGGCCAATTCAGCTTATGGGCGTAAAGGAAGCGTCTAAGCTAGAAAATAAAGATGACCTTATTGGAATAATGGAACAACAAGCTAAGTTTAACCCTAATACAGAGGTTAGGTCACAAGCGTTAATATTTTTATCGGAACTAGAAGAAAAATCAGAATTCGAAGCCCTCTTTGAGTCCTCGGTTGCCGAAAAATCACTTTATGTTGCGGGCGCAGGACTAAAGGGTTTAGCAAAAGTAAACGTCGAAAAATCGCTAGAACTAGCAAAAGATTTAGAAAAAGATCTACCTAAAGTTGTATCGGGTATTTACGCCCAACACGGTGGAATTGACAAAATGGATTTTCTAAAAAACAATCTTCTTAACACTAGCGGATATAACCAATATTATGCATCCGTCAATTATGTAAGTTTTTTAAAAAATCAAGACTTAAGCGTATTGGTTGACGGCGTTCCAGCATTAGAATCAAGCCTGAAAGACGCTAAATCGTGGATGGTTAGAGTTAAAACCTATTTGTACAACGACCTCAAAACAGCTATTGAAAGCAAACTAAAGTCTGAAAAAAATAAAGAGGTTGTGGCGGAAGGAAAGCAAACCATAGAAAGGCTTAAAGCCCAAAAATAAAGCGGCTTACAATAGGCTTTGGTTTTGATTTAGAGAGTTTTCGTAACCCCTGTCGATGCCGTGGTGTTTTTCGGCTTCCGCAGCAGCTACAGCTAACTTATCGCAGCGTTCATTTTCGACATTGTTGTTGTGACCTTTTACCCAGATAAACTTAACGTTATGTTTGCGGTAAATAATTAAAAACCTTTTCCAAAGGTCTGCGTTCTTCTTTTTGTCAAAATATTTTTTTTCCCAAGCAAACACCCAGCGTTTCTCTACAGCATCAACGACGTATTTCGAATCAGAAAAAATAAGGACATCCATGGGACGAGCCTTTAGCATCTCTAAAGCAACAATAACACTCAATAATTCCATGCGGTTATTGGTGGTTTTTCTAAACCCCTTAGCCACCTCTTTTCGGTGCCCTTCATCAGAAAGAAGCACAATGCCATAGCCTCCGGGACCAGGGTTTCCTTTTGAAGAGCCGTCGGTATATATTTTAATGCTCATTAATTAAATAAGGCTTTTATATTACTACTAAACAACTTTATAGCGATAGCCAAAAGAACAATACCAAATACTTTTCTAAGAATAGCAATACCGCCGGCACCCAATAGCCGCTCAATTTTACCCGTGAGCTTTAGCACCACAAAAACAACAAGAATGTTTAAGAAAATAGCAGCTGCAATGTTAATGGCTTCAAATTCTGCTCGTAAGGATAGTATAGTGGTCATGGAGCCCGCCCCAGCAATAATTGGAAAAGCTAAAGGCACAATCGAGGCGGTTTTAACCGAAGAGCCATCATCCTTAAATAGCCGTATATTTAAAACCATCTCAAGCGACATGAGAAAAATAATTATAGAACCCGCAACAGCAAAAGAGTTTACATCAATTCCAATAAATCCTATAAGACGCTCTCCTAAAGCCAAAAAACCAAGCATTATCAATAAAGAAACAGTGCTTGCCTTAAGGGCTGAAATTTCTCCTGTTTTTTGCTTTATATCTACAATTATTGGAATAGATCCAAAAATATCTATTACCGCAAACAAAACCATAAAGACAGTTAAAACCTCACTTAAGATTAAATCCATGATGAATTGTTTTTTCAATTATTACTGGATAATAAGCGTGTTCTAGCTTTTGAATTTTGTTTATTAAGCCTTGCACAGTGTCTTTCTCATCAACACTAACGGTTTCCTGAAAAATTACCTTTCCTTCATCGTATTCATTTGTTACATAATGAATAGTTATTCCGCTTTCTGTTTCACCACTCTCTAGAACAGCCTTGTGAACATGCTCCCCAAACATACCCTTGCCGCCAAACTTCGGCAACAAAGAAGGGTGAATGTTTATGATTCTGTTTTTGAAGGACTCAACCAAATCAACAGGAATTTGCCGTAAAAAGCCTGCCAAAACAATAAAACTAACACCCAAAGACCTCAAATAGGTGTCAACCTCTCCGTTCTTTTTGAACGCCTCATTGTTAAAAACAACGGTGTTCACCCCCGCTTTTTGAGCCTTTTCAAGACCAAAAGAGTCTGCTTTATTGCTCAATACCAAGGCCACTTCAATGGCGTCATTACCCCTAAAATACCTGATGATGTTCAGGGCGTTTGACCCTTTACCTGAAATAAATATTGCAATTTTTACCTTATCCATCTTTACAGCTCAAAAATAGAACAACTATTTTAAAAGCAATTATTTTAAATAAACAATAAATACAAACGTCTTCGCTTGTTTTATAATCAAAAAGTATATTTATTTGCAACTTGTTTAATAAAAAAACTTTCATTCATGTCTGATACCGCAACAAAAGTAAAAGCAATTATAGTAGATAAATTAGGTGTTGACGAAGCAGAGGTTTCACCAGAAGCGAGCTTCACCAATGATTTAGGTGCTGATTCTTTAGACACTGTTGAATTAATTATGGAATTCGAAAAAGAATTCGATATTCAAATTCCAGACGATCAAGCAGAGGCCATTGTCACTGTTGGAGATGCTATTTCGTTTATCGAAAAGGCTTAACATAACTTTTTTCTCATGTCAAGGCGAGTCGTAGTTACAGGATTGGGCGCTCTCACTCCGATAGGTAATAATGTTTCGGATTTTTGGAACAACTTACTTAAAGGAACTAGCGGAGCTGGACCAATCACACGATTTGACGCAACCCATTTCAAAACCCGTTTTGCTTGCGAAGTGAAAGACTTCGACCCAACGGAATTTTTGGACAGAAAGGAGGCGCGCAAGCTCGATATGTATGCCATTTACGCAATGGTAGCCGTATCTGAAGCTATGGAGGACGCATCTTTTGACTTAGAAAAATTAAACCTCGATAGAGCCGGTGTAATATGGGGCTCTGGAATAGGAGGGCTTGACACCTTTTTAAAAGAATGTGGCGACTTTGCTACGGGCTCTGGTGTTCCTCGATTCAATCCGTTTTTTATTCCTAAAATGATTGCCGACATAGCTGCCGGCCACATTTCAATTAAGTATGGATTTAGAGGGCCAAACTACGCTACCGTATCAGCGTGCGCCTCTTCTACCCACGCTTTAATTGACGCATTTAATTATATTAAATGGGGCAAAGCAGATGTGTTTATTTCGGGGGGATCAGAAGCATCCATCAACGAAGCCGGAGTGGGAGGGTTTAACGCCATGCATGCGCTTTCAACACGAAACGAATCGCCAAAAACAGCCTCACGTCCGTTTGACAAAGAAAGAGACGGCTTTGTGCTAGGTGAAGGAGCAGGCGCAATAATTCTCGAAGAATACGAGCACGCTAAAGCAAGAGGAGCAAAAATATATGCCGAAGTTGTAGGAGGCGCAATGACAGCCGACGCACACCACATAACGGCCCCTCATCCTGAAGGAATTGGCGCAATGAACGTCATGCGCTTAGCCATTGAAGACGCTGGGCTAACCCCAGAAGACATAGACTACATTAATGTACACGGCACCTCAACACCGCTTGGCGATATTGCTGAGGTTAAAGCAATAAAAGGGGTCTTTGGTGAACATGCACCAAAACTTAATATCAGCTCAACAAAATCGATGACAGGGCACTTATTAGGCGCTGCAGGCGCTGTAGAAACGATAGCGTCGATTTTAGCGGTTAAAAATAACATAGTTCCCCCTACAATTAATCACTCAACAGAAGACCCTGAAATTGACTCAACGCTAAATCTTACGCTAAACAAAGCGCAAGAACGAGAAGTAAACACCGCCATTTCAAACACTTTTGGTTTTGGTGGTCACAACGCCTGTGTAATGGTTAAAAAAGTTTGATGAAGTTTTTAGACGACATCAAAAACCTCTTTAAACCCAAAACCACATACGAAAAGAAATTAATTAATGTAATAGGCTATAGCCCTAATGACATTAATCTTTTTTACGAAGCATTAACCCACAGGTCTATCAAAAATAGCCCAAAACACAACGAGCGGCTCGAGTATTTAGGCGACGCTATCTTTGGTTCGGTGATTGCAGAAATGCTATATAATGCTTTTCCAGATCAAGACGAGGGTTTTTTAACACAAACGCGCTCAAAAATTGTAAGCCGAAAAACACTAAATAAACTAGCGCTTGACATCCAATTAAATACACTACTCAAACACCAAGCAAGTTCAAACCGCTCCATTTATGGCAATGCACTCGAAGCCTTGATAGGGGCAATTTTTTTGGACAAAGGCTATGCTTTTACAGCAAAATTTATTGAAGATAAACTAATAGAACCACACATAAACCTACAACAACTTGTCAAAAAAGTGGTAAGCTATAAGGGCATAATACTAGAGTGGGGACAAGCCAACAAAAAACAAATCAAATTCAGACTTATAGACTCTTTTGGCAAAGACCACGAAAAGACCTACGAGGTGATGATTATGATTGACAACAAAAACAAAGGACGTGCTGTTGGCACATCCATAAAAAGAGCCGAAGAACAAGCCGCGAAAGAAGCGTATAAAGAATTAACACACTCTTAAAATCAAATTTCAAGATAAAGGGTTATTTTAGCATTTTTTATGGGAAAACAAATGTTAAGAATAGAGTTGGATGTAAGTTTTTCTTTACTGGGGATCAGTTGTCACCTCAAAGACTACCGCTTTGCATGGACACTTAACCACACATTAAGAACAAATTTTTTCAAAACAACACCTTACATATCCTATGATTCAAAAGCTGAGTTTTCAAGATACCAACACCTATCAGACTCAGATGAAATATTAGTTTTTTCAAATAAATCACAAGACGGCTTTTTGGTGCCCAAGAAAAAGCAGGTGGATTATTGGCTATTACTACAAAAAGAGGTTGACAAACAAGACGTTCAACACTATGCACGTCTGATTCAACAGTCTGAATACGTTTTAGCCGTATTTGAGGAGAATGACAGAAAAACAAAAGAACAATTTGTATATTAAACGTATGATGAATAACACCAAAATAGTAGCAACAATGGGCCCGGCGTGTCTAACTAAAGACACCCTAACCCAAATGATAAAAGCAGGCGTAAACGTTTGCAGGCTAAACTTTTCACACGCCGACCACAAAACACATTTAGAAACGATTCACCTAATCAAAGAGATTAATCAAGATCTAAATGTGCACACGGCGATTTTAGCAGACCTTCAAGGCCCAAAAATAAGAATAGGAAAAATAGAAGAAGGCTCAAGCCTGGTTGACGGTACAGAATTTGTAATTACAACCAAAGAGTGTGTTGGAGACAGTACAAAAGCATACATCAACTACGAACAGTTTCCTGAAGATGTTAAGGCTGGAGAGCTAATACTGATAAATGACGGTAAGCTTCATATAGAAGTTGTCAGCACCAACAGCAAAGATACTGTGATTACTAAAGTGATACACGGAGGGGAACTAAGCTCAAATAAAGGGGTTAACTTGCCAAATACAGTAATTTCACAACCTTGTTTGACAGAAAAAGACCTAAAAGATCTTGACTTTATTTTAACCCAACCCATTGAGTGGATAGGCCTTTCTTTTGTAAGGTCAGCACAAGATATTCTTGAGCTCAAAAAGCATATCAAAAAAGAAAACCACAGCGCAAGGGTAATTGCAAAAATTGAAAAACCACAAGCGATAAAAAACCTTAATAGCATTATTGATGTAACCGATGCGGTAATGATTGCACGAGGAGACTTGGGTGTGGAAATACCAATGCAAAAAGTACCTGTAATTCAGAAAAAGATTGCCAAAATGTGCTTGGAAAAAGCCAAGCCCGTTATTGTGGCTACACAAATGCTTGAGAGCATGACAGAAAGCGTTACTCCTACAAGAGCAGAAGTAAACGATGTAGCCAATTCTGTAATGGACGGTGCAGACGCGGTTATGCTTAGTGGAGAAACATCGGTTGGCGCTTTCCCCTTGCAGGCGGTGGAAACGATGAGTAAAATTATTACTAATGTTGAACAAGAATTTTCTTCAACCCGCTCATACGAACTAAAAGAAACCTACGGCGAGCGCTTTATATCCGACGCTATTTGTTACCACTCTTGTAAACTTGCCGAACAAGTAAGCGCAAAAGCTATAATAACAATGACTCACTCGGGCTACAACGCCATTGAAATATCAAGCCATAGACCACCGTGTAAAATATATGCGTTTACAAACAACCACGAAATACTTAATACGCTAAGTTTGGTTTGGGGGGTAAAAGGCTTTTATTACGATAACGAGACGGGTACCGATGAAACGGTAGCAGACACAAAGCGAATACTCAAGGGAACGGGACTACTAAAATCTGGCGATTTAGTCTTAAACGTAGCCAGTATGCCTATAAAAGAAAAAGGAATGACTAACATGATGAGGTTGAGTTACCTCAAATAAAAACAAATTAGATGTCTATAAATGTAAAATTACTCGCAGAGATTTGCGAGGCAGCGGGAGCGCCTGGCTTCGAACAAAGAATAAGAGAAATAGTACTACGAGAAGTAACGCCTTTGGTAGACGAAGTAAAAGTCGATAATATGGGCAATGTTACCGCCATAAAAAAAGGCCGTAAAGACAAAAAAGTAATGATTGGCGCCCATATGGATGAGATCGGCTTTATTGTTACACACATTGATGATAACGGTTTTTTGCGATTTCACACCCTAGGAGGTTTTGACCCTAAAACACTAACGGCTCAACGCGTAATTGTTCACGGTAAAAAAGACTTGATTGGAGTAATGGGAAGTAAACCCATACACGTAATGACTCCAGAAGAGAGAAACAAATCCCCAAAGACCACTGACTATTTTATTGATATGGGAATGCCCAAGGAAGAGGTCGAGAAATACATAGGTATAGGGAACCCTATTACTCGAGAAAGACAACTTATAGAAATGGGGAATTGCGTTAACTGTAAATCCATTGACAACAGGGTGTCTGTTTTTATTCTTATTGAAATGCTAAGAGAAATAAAAGACAACCCCTACGATATTTACGGGGTGTTTACAGTTCAAGAAGAGGTAGGAATAAGAGGAGCAAACGTGGCTACTCAAGAGGTTCAACCAGACTTTGGATTTGGCTTAGACACCACCATTGCCTACGATGTTCCAGGAGCGGCACCGCACGAAAAGATAACAGAATTAGGAAAAGGAGCAGCAATAAAAGTAATGGATTCATCCACCATTTGTGATTATAGAATGGTGAGCTATATGAAAGAAGTTTCTGAAAGACACAACATTCCTCATCAATTAGAAATTCTAACGGGTGGCGGAACAGACACCGCAGGGATACAACGCTTTACTCCAGGCGGATCAATTGCAGGGGCAGTATCTATACCAACAAGACACATCCATCAGGTAATAGAAATGGCTGACAAAACAGATATCCGAAACGCCATTGATTTACTTCACTATTCAGTCAAAGAACTCGACCAATACGATTGGAGTTTTAAATAAAAAAAAGCCCTCAGTCGAGGGCTTTTTTATGTGTTATGTTTCG